>ERZ791830.398-NODE-398-length-46429-cov-3.883599_pt1 | contig 46429 bp, 35 predicted proteins | sample MGYA00509945_ERZ791830 | MGnify/ENA primary metagenome ERZ791830 (study PRJEB30046, sample SAMN00792021) | human gut metagenome | study: EMG produced TPA metagenomics assembly of the A metagenome-wide association study of gut microbiota in type 2...
TTTTATTTACTGCCAGAGCCGCTTAGGCGTGGCGAATTTTTAACGAACTATTGTAAATATTTAACTGTATTGTATTGAATTTGAACGCGTAATATCATTTGTTTAGGGTTTGTGATACAAAATATTAAGTTTCTGTATAGAAACTAAGTTTCGTATACAAAACTTGGTTTTATATACGAAACAAATATGAAGTTTTTTTATGGAATAAATATAGTTTGATATATTAAAAAAGTGAATTTTTAAATATTTTGCAATTCTTGCAGAAGTAGTAAGATGAAGATTTATCCAGATTTTTGATTTATTATTGTAATTATTCATCTTTGTATGCGACTGATGTAGTAAACAATACGATAACGAGTTAATGAATGCACAGCAACAAGAGAAGGAGTTTATAGCGCTTGTAGAAGAATATAAGCAGGTTATATATAAGGTCTGCTATATCTATGCAAGTGATCCGGAGAATCTGAACGACCTGTATCAGGAAGTCGTGATCAACCTGTGGAAAGCCTTTCCCCGCTTCCGGGGCGAGTGTAAGGCTTCCACCTGGGTGTATCGTATCGGATTGAATACTTGTATTTCTTTTTTCCGCAAGTCAAAGTCCAAACCGGAAGTGGTACCGATTTCGGTCGACCTGGAAGATTTTGTGGAAGAAGAAGATAAAACAGCCCAGCTTCATGAACTTTACCGGATGATAAACCGGCTGGGACGTTTGGAGCGTGCACTGATCCTGCTTTGGCTGGAAGAAAAGAGTTATCAGGAGATGGCGGATATTACCGGACTTTCCCGTAATAATGTGGCAGTAAAACTCAATCGTATTAAAGAGAAACTAAGAATCATGTCAAACAGTTAAATTGAATAGAATATGGAACTGGAGGAATTAAAAGCAGGTTGGAATGTGCTGAACGAGCGATTGGCACAGAATGAGATATTGAATAAAAGGATCATTAAAGAGATGATAATTAATCGGACACAGTCGGCCTATGAACGGTTGTTCAGGTTTGATTTGTTTGGACTTATATTGGCATTCGTGATGTGTGTGTTGTTTCCTGTGCTAGTTGTGACAGGTAAAATCGTGATGCAGCCGCTCTCTTTTGCTGTATTGGAAGGGACTATTGGCATAGGATTTATTATACAAGTCTTTTTCTCCGCTATACTTCTTAGGTTCAATATGGAGAAGAAGAGGATTTGTGAACTGGCCCGACTTACGTTAATTTATAAACTTTGGATGAAAAGGAATTTCATGTTTGCTTCGGGACTTGTAGTTTCAGCTCTGATTGCTTTTCTGTTTATTGAAAAGGCCCGGCTTGTCGCTAATTGGGAAATACGTCTGATATTAATATTGCTCTTTATTTCTATTATGATGTTCTATCAAATCCGTTTTTACCTGAGAAATATCCGAACAATAGAGAAAGGCCTGGAAGAACTGAAGGAGTTCGAAGAAGAAGTGGGTTAGAATAGGTCGGAATGGGTACTGTTATCAATGTCTTCCATGTCTTTTTCAATGTCGGACTCCTTTACTCTGATAGTCCACCCGAATTTATCGGCCAGTTCCACTTTTTTGATTGTCGCATCCATATTATTTATTCTTTAATTTATTGAGACAAAGAAATTACGTAACTTTGTCTCAATAAATTAAAGAATAATAAACCATTCGTCAAAGGAATCCTTCCGTTTGTCACAATAATTTCCGGGCTTGTTTCTACTCGTCTACTTTTGGTGTAAAAACAAAAGATATGAGTGGGAAAAGTGATGACGTGAATGTCCTGAATGTGGCAGACCATGAAATACCAGTTGCGCGTAATTGTAGAGACGCTGTTTTTGCCAGTATAATAAAAAATCCCCTGTAGTCGTCCTAAATATAGAGGGGTAACATACGAAATTGTTCCGACTCTCGTTTAATTCTCATAACGAATTAAATGAAGATTATGAAAAATAAGAGTTGTCTATGGTTGGTGTGTATGTTGTTATGTATTGCCGTAAAGGGAAATGCACAAGTGATAACGTTGGAAAACGGTTTTGGCATAACATCTATGCGAACAAAAAAAGCCTGTACGAATAAGGTTTATCCCTATCAGATGTCGTTAGGGTATCAGTATTTGGATAAAGGCTGGTATAATTTATCCAGCAATATCGGTTATATCCGAAGAGGCGGTCAGGTAAAAATACCTTATAATTCGGTGACAGGAGAAGAGTGGGGGAGAGTTACAGAAAAAGATAAGTTACATTACCTCACATTGAGTACGACATTCGACATTAAAAAGACAAGTCATGACGGATATACCTTTTTTATCGGTGTTGGTCCCCGTCTTGATTTTAAATTGAAATCGGTGGTAGTAACTTATGTTGATTTTGATGAACACCGTCCCTCTGATTTTGAACCTACCAAAGAAAAGTTGGATGGCATTCATCCTGTCCTGTTCGGTTTGAAATGTGTGGGTGGCATCCGGAAAGACTTCAGGAATATGCAATTAGGATTTAATATCGCTTATTTACCTAGTTTTACCCGTTTATCAGATGGAATACGTGACCGTACATTTACATTTGGATTATCTTTGGGGTACAAATTAGGAACAGAAAAGACGGGTACTATTCGTAGCGTTCGTCGTCATAAATAATAAGATATACAGTTTATGGATCGTAGCAAAGATTCTTCTTATTGGATTGAAAAACTAAATATGTCTCCGCATCCGGAGGGTGGTTATTTTAAAGAAGTATATCGTCCGGACAAGTGGAAATCTATTCCCGGATATCCATCCGACCGCAGAGTGTTGACAACGATCTATTATCTGTTGGAAGAGGCGGACTTTTCAGCTTTTCACCGTATCCAATCTCCGGAAAGCTGGTTTTTCCATAAGGGTGAACCTTTACATATCTATTCTTTCGAGAGAGGGCAACTTGTTTGTCGTGAACTTTCGGATCAGGAGGGAGGACAGTTACAGATCACTGTTGAACCTGATATCTGGTTTGCTGCCCGCCTGAAAAATCCGAAAGGTTTTACGTTGGTAAGTTGTGCCGTCGCTCCCGGATTCGAATATAAAGATTTCGAACTGGCCCGGAAAGAAGAACTGGTCGTTAGGTATCCTCAGGAAAAAGAGATTATAGAACAATTGTGTAGATAGAGAAAACTATCTACACAACTAAAATATAGGCTCTGTACTTTGTCTCCTTTGTCACCGGGCATAAAGACAAGTATCCTTCCCTGATTTTGCCATTTTCTATGGTGAGCGGGTAAGCTCCTTTCATGAAACGATGACGTTCGTAGGCTTCCCCGACTTTACTGTCATAAGTGATGTGGAAATCACCAATGGCATGCGGAGCCAGATATCTTTGACTGAGACGGAGGGCAACCATTCCCATTGTATAGCGCATATTGATCTCGATACAGGGATGAAGGGCATACGAACCGTCTTTTGTTTTGTAGACGATCATATCCACTCCCAGATATCCACGGTATATATTTCCATAAATGCCTTTCAGGGCTTCTGCAACTGCTTCCTGGGTCCGCAGGTAAACATCTTCTCCTATCCAACGTTTGATCGGTGTAGCCAGATATTCCTGACTTCCCAATACATTTCCGGAGTAGGAACCTTTTTTTTCCGTACTGAAGACGGAGAGTCCTTCATAGGTGACATGGCCTTCCCCATCGGAATAAAACTCCATCGCTAAATCATGGACCTTGTCTAGTCCGCATTCAATACTGACAGTGCCCTGTTTATTGATAGCCCCTTCTATCCAGGTACGGTCTTTAGGGGTGAGTTTACGCTCCGGTATCCAGTGCAAGCCGCGTCCGGATGAAGAATAAGGAGTCTTTACAACAAAAGGGGCATTTTGCAGGATCAGGTATTTTTCTATTTCCCTGATCTTTTTGCAGAATTTTGGAGTAGCCGGTATGGGAAGGTCGGGTAACAGCTGGCGGATTCGTTCAAGGCATTCTGCTGCTGTCTGCCTGCCGGTCAGCCGGAAATATTCCTCTTTCCAGGTCGGTACGGTCAGGTTTAATTGTAATTCTTGTTTCAGTTTCTCAAAGAAGTGCAGGCTGTGCGGAGATATTCCCCAGGGAGACGCTGCCAGTTCCGGAAGGGAAGGAGCGAGATTCTTCAACTCTTTTCCGGAAACGAGTGTGGCGAATGGCCTGAGCTCTTTGGGTTGTAAAGAAAAGAAACGGGGCGAAGCGATCTCTTCTGTAAATACGTAATCGTTGCTATCGGCATACCATACAGGAAGATATGATAACTCCTGTATCATTCTTCGTACGTTTGCCGGAGGTGTATAGTTCTCCGTGCCCAGCAGTACGGCAGTTTCATGTCCGGGATTAAATAAATGTATCTGGGATATCATATAAAATAGTAGATGTATATAAACAACGAAGCCGTCTGTTAGCGAGACGGCTTCGTTTTATTTATTCAAGATTTTCATCTATTGCATCGATCTTTTTAATTATGAGCGCCATCTCATCTTTTAGTTTTTCGATCTTGCGCTCCATCTCTTTCACGAGACCGCCACCGCCTTTCGAGGAGATGCTGAGGAAGCCGATATTATTTTCGTATGTCTGCAATTCATTTTTCATGCGGTCATACATTCTCATCAGCTTTTCGCGTTCGCCATACAGTTTGCCTTTTCCATGTTCGCCTGCCATATCGTTCAGGTTACTGCGGAATGACTGCATCTTACGATCTGTCTGGTCTACTTTCAAACGGTCGAACTGGCTGTCTACCGCTTCGTGATATTCTTTATAGATTTTATCTTTTTCCTTGAAAGGCACATGACCGATTGCATTCCATTCAGCCATCATATCTTTCAGTTCAGCCAATGCTTCATCTGCACTCAATGTCTCATCCAGCTTATTGATCTTTTCGATCAATGCTTTTTTAGCAGCCAGATTTGTCTGTTCTACGCTCTTCTGGGAGGAAACATTTTTATTTTTCTGTTCGAAGAAATAATCACAGGCAGAAATGAAACGTTTCCATACAACATCCGAGTGCTTGCGGGCAACCGAACCGATCGTTTTCCATTCTTTCTGGAGAGCGATCATCTTTTCAGTCGTACTTTTCCATTCTACGCTGTCTTTCAGTGCTTCCGCTTTCTCACACAAGGCTTTTTTCAGTTCGAGATTCTTTTCCATCTCTTCCTTGATATTCTTGTAGAAAGCGCTTTTCTTGTTGAAATATACATCACAGGCAGCACGGAAGCGTTCGAAAATCTTTACATTGGATTTTTTCGGTGCGAAACCGATTGTTTTCCATTTATCCTGTAAAGCGATCACCTCTTTATTCTTTTCTTCCCAGTCTTTGAATGTCTTCAAAGCATCGAAGTCGATACCTTCTATTTCTTCGCAGATAGCTGTTTTTGCGACCAGGTTTTCCTGTTCTTTCGATTTCAGCGATTCGAAATGCTCCTGATGACGTTTGTTGATCACGGTAGAAGCCGCTTTGAAACGAGCCCATAACTCTTCGCGCAGTTCTTTGGCAACCGGACCGATCTCACGCCATTGCTGATGCAGTTTTTGAAGCTGGTGGAATGCGGACACGACATCCGGTTCGGTTTGCAGCTTTTCAACTGTTTCACATAGAGCAGTTTTCAATTCCAGATTTTTCTTGAAGTCGTAATCGCGGAACTGATTATTGATCTTGATTATATCATAGAATCTTTCGCTGTAAGTCTGATAGTTTTTCCACAGTTCGTTTGCATGTTCCTGTGGTACGGCTTTAATTTCTTTCCATCTCTGCTGGATGTCTTTAAAGTCGTTGTATAGCTTATTGAAGTCGTCCTGACTTTCGGTCAGCACTTTTAACTGGTCGATCAGTTGAAGTTTCAGTGCATAGTTCGCAGCCTTTATGCGTTCTTCTTCTGCCAGGATTGCAGCTCTTTTTTCTTTAAAAACGGCCAGCAATTCTTTCAGTTTGTTTTCGCCTTCATCTTCAGGAGCGACGAAATCCTTTTCTTCTCCACCACCTTCGAGGAATGTTTTCTTCGATTCTTCAACTTCGGCTCTGTGGATTTTATAAAATGCCTGTTTCAACGATTCCACTTCGTTGCGTGCCGTTTCGGCAGCAGCATTTACCAATTCAGCTAATTTTTCAAGAATTTCTTCTTTTGATAATTTACTGATAGCGTTCGCTGTCGCTTCATCCGGGGTTTCAGTTGTTTCAACTTCAGCCGCAGTGTTCTCCGGAGTTACTTCCGGTGCTTTAGTTTCTTCTAATTTGCCGGTTTCTTCAGCTGGCAGATTAGTTTCATGAGTGTCCTTCATATTCAATCACATTTAAGAAAAGGATAAAAAGCATTCCTATATCAAGTCACAAATTAAAGTATTTATTTTTGGATTACAGCATTTGCGGGCAATTTATTTATTAGAAAAGGTTAATATTCGTGTAAAAAGTCCGGAATTAACCACTTTGTTCTCCCAAAAATGTATTAAACAAAAATCCCTGCAACTTGCATTGAGCAGATTACAGGGACTTTTTATAAATAGTTGCAGTTTTTTTATCCCAGGAATGAGATCAATACGCCGGCTGCAACAGCCGAACCGATTACGCCGGAAATGTTGCTGGCCATGCAATACTGCAATACATGGTTTTTGGGATCGTATTGCAATGCAATCTCATTGGCAACACGTGAAGCCATTGGGACGGCACTTAATCCGGTTGCACCGATAAGCGGATTGATTTTCTTCTTGGTGAACAGGTTGAACAGTTTTACGAAGAAGATACCGCCGGCGATAGACAAGGCAAAAGCCAGGAATCCACCGATCACAATACCGATCGTTGTAAAGTTCAGGAAGGCTTCCGCCGTCATGGTTGCACCTACCGATAGTCCCAGGAAGATGGTCGCTGCATTCATGATACTGTTGGATGCAGCATCGAATAGACGGAATGTATTGGTTCCGATTTCTTTTACAAGGTTACCGAACATCAACATACCGATCAAAGGCACTGAACTGGGAACAAACAAGGCAACAACAGTAGTAACAATAATTGGGAATATAATTTTTAAAACCCGCATATTCTTAATCTCTACTGTTGAAGGATATTTCTTTTCCTGTTCCTTCATATTGATACGAAGTTCTTTTTGGGAGCAAAGAGCTTTGACTACCAGTGGTATGATTACAGGGACCAGTGCCATATATGAATAAGCAGCAATGGCAATCGGACCTAATAAGTGAGGTGCGAGTTTAATGGTTGTAAAGATCGCTGTAGGTCCATCTGCCCCCCCGATGATACCGAGAGAGCCGGCTTCCTGCGGAGTGAATCCCATCAGGATTGCTACCAGTAAAACGGTGAAAATACCCAGCTGGGCAGCTGCACCGAAAATCGACAGGCGAAGATTGCGCAACATCGGGCCGAAGTCGGTCAAGGCTCCTACACCCATAAAAATGATTGGCGGAAGGAAACCGGTCTTGATCAGCATGTAATAGATGAAGTTCATGATTCCCAGTTCATGAGCAATGTCGTGCAACGGCATTTCCCAGATGTTTTTCATTACTCCGTTAACATTGACCAATCCATTTTCATCAGCCTGGATCACGCCCATGTCACCTCCGGGGAAGTTGGCGAGCAGCACCCCGAATGCAATAGGGACAAGCAGCAAAGGTTCGTATTGCTTCTTGATACCCAGATAAAGCAATATGAATGCGATTGCATACATGATCAGGAACTGCGGTTCAGCAATAATGTTGCTGAACGCAGTCATTTCATACAGATTTTGAAATATCTCGTTCATTACTGTATAGTCATTAATATGTCGTCTTCAGAAACCGTGTCGCCACCAGCGTAGTTGATGGAAGTGATCTTTCCGCTGAATTCCGAACGTACGGCATTATATGTTTTCATTGCTTCCACATAACAAAGCACATCGCCTTCTTTGACTATATCTCCAACTTTAAGTGGTGTGTCGGAAGCGTTCTTTACGAGGAAGAATTTTCCTTCCAGCGGTGAAAGAATTTCATTTCCGGCTCCGGCAGGCGCTGGAGCGGCCGGTGCTGCGGGTTGTGCGGCCTGGGCAGGAGCTGCTGCCGATGCGGTATTAGCCGTATCTCCGAAAGCAACTGTTACGCGGTAAGGCTGTCCGTCTACATCTACAGTCAGCACCTGGGGTGTTGTAGGCAGAGCTGCTGGTGAGGTTGTGGCCGGTGCTGCCGGTTGTGCCTTTCCCTGCAAAGCTGCTTTTTTCTGGGCAACATCAGCGAGGAATTCGACTTTCGCTTTTCCGGAACGGTAGGCTTCGTACTGAGCCGGGTGCATTGCATATTCGAACAATTCTTCGTCGTCTTCGCCGGTTTCCCATTGTTTCTCGTTCATCATCTTGCGATATTTGTCAAGAGCATCCGGGTAGTTGTCCTGCGGATTTCCTTCGAAGAATTCGCGTCCTTCGGCTTTTGCCTTTTCGATGATTTCAGGAGCCAGCGGACCAGGCAGTCTTCCGGCTTTTCCGAGAAGCATATCCCAGATGTCGTCGGCGATCATGCTCCAGCGTGCTTTCCCTTTTTCCATCTGCATTACGTTCATCAGTGCCAGGTTCTTTACATACTGGCTGAACGGTGTTACCAATGGAGGATAACCGACACGTGGCCATACATAAGCCACTTCGTCGAACAGCTTGATCAGCAGCTGGTCTTGCGACATCAGCGGCTTGTTGTTCTTGATATTGTTTTTGTTGATCGATTCCAAATTCTTTTCCAGGTCAGACATCAGGCTGCCCATCATACCGCCGGGAAGTCCCGGGCCGATCAGCAATGAGTTCATCAGACGGTTTTTCGGACTGATATACAATCCTAAGAAATCATCCATAAATTCCTGGATCATGCTGCGTACTTTCATGTAGGCTTCCATATTGATTTCCGGCACTTTGTAACCGGCATCTTTCAACATGGCCTGCACGGTCAGCAGGTCGGCATGCCCTGTGCCCCATGACAACGGTTCCATACCTACGTCGATATAGTCGCAACCGGCGTTGCACACTTCCAGGATAGAAGCTACATTAAATCCAGGACCAGCATGGCTATGATACTGGATAGGTATTTCAGGGTGTTTCGCTTTGATATTGGCAACGATCTGTCCCAATGAATAAGGACGTCCGATACCTGCCATATCCTTGATACAGATTTCGTCTGCTCCTAGTTCGATCAGTTCCAGGGCCATCTTTGTATAATATTCGACCGTGTGGATAGGCGAGTGGGTGATACAGAGCGAACACTGAGAGATCATCCCGGCTTCTTTGGCATACTGGATGGAAGGAGCAATGTTACGTACGTCATTCAGGCCGCAGAATGTACGGGTGATGTCGGTGCCCTGTGCTTTCTTTACCTTGTAGAATAGCTGGCGTACATCTGCCGGAACCGGACTCATACGGAGGCCGTTCAATGCACGGTCCAGCATATGTGTTTGAATACCTGCTTCATGGAATGGCTTCGTCCATTCACGTACGGCTTTATTTGGATTTTCTCCGAATAGTAAATTAACTTGCTCGAATCCCCCTCCGTTGGTTTCAACGCGGGCAAAACAGCCCATCTCAACAATAGCGGGGGCAACTCTGGTTAGCTGGTCTACTCTGGGAACATATTTTCCGGCAGATTGCCACATGTCTCTGAAGACCAAACTGAATTTGATTTCTCTTTTCATGATATATTATGTATAGCTAGTATTATATTTTTTCAATTTTGGTAACCTTTCCTTGTCCACCTGTTACCATGCTGACAGCGGCTACGATAGCAGCGGTAGTCTTACCCGGAATATTTCCGGACTGTCCGGCAGCAACAGGTTGTGTTGTTACTTGTTTTTTTACGATGACTTCTTCCGGTGCGTACTTGTTTACCAATGTGATTAATCCTTTTCCTAAATAGATTACGATCAAAAGAATTGCAAATACTGTGGTCATTCCGACTACCATTAACAAAAGTCCAGTTTCTATGTTTTCCATATCTAATATTTATGACAATAAGTGTTGTGGGAAGCGATCAAAACAATCTCCGCCAAGTTATAAATTGCATGCAAAAATAACAAAATCTCGCAATTTTCTTTGCTGGAAGACTATAAAAAAAGTAAAAGAATAGAATATTTATTCTTTTGAATGTTTTGTTTCGTAGTATTAATGTGGGTTTTTGTGATAAATAGTTATTTTTATGAGATGAAGTATTTAAGTCTGTTACTTACAGAGGGTATGAGGCAAAAAAAGATAACATTTACGCTTTTGAGGTGTAATTGTCGGGAGTAGTAGGTTTGACAAAATGAAGCGATATGGAGTAATTATTGAATAAAAAGATTCTATCTGTTGGTTTTTTGTGGCGCATATATCCTTTCAAATGAGTGTTATAGAATACTTTTGGATACATTATTTAACGATAATCTTCGTGGATACATCTTTCACAATTCGGTTTAAACAATTTTCCAACTCATTTAAAACGAATTTTTTTTCATTTTAAATGAATAGGCAATTTGTTTAAAGCGAGATTTATGTTAATGAATGTTTAATTCGACTTTTTGGGGAGTTGTTTTCGATGAAAAAAGCATGTTGAAAAACATTTTTATTTTCTGTGGCAGGGAAAACAGATGTGTAAATGATAGGATGTATATGATGGCGTATATGGAGAATATCTGACAGGTTGTGTTGAATTGTTTCTTATCGGTTTCATAGTGTCGCTTTTGTGTATTTGGATATGTCTAAGTGCTATTTGCTAAATCTCTGACAGGTGCATGAAAAATAACAGACCTTGACTTGTCTCCGTGTAGCTTCTCTAGCGACTGGTTAAATTGACAGTTTGATATTTTTGAATTACAATCTTAAAGCCAATCCGATAGTATATGGTTTACGGCATACCGTATCATTTTGTTAGTTGTGGAATTCTTCGGTTCATGCTGAATTTTTTTGTTTAATTTTTCACCTTTGACCGGTACTTTACGTCCGTAATTAGGTTGTTATGGGGTTGAAAGCATCCATACGCCGAATATCGACAGGCTTGCTGCTTCGTCAATGTTGTTTGATCATCAGGAAGATAAGGATGAAAATCATAATATTACAGCTCGGTGGCACTATCAATCGCTTATGAATGGCTTTTCTGCCGTTATCCGGAAAATTAAAGCATGTCTGTGACATGAATGTTACAATCCAAAATAATTGTATATTTGCCCTCTCGAACATAAATACATAACCATGGGAAATTTCTTTACATCTTTATTCTCTTCTTCGAAAAATGAGGATACGGCAGAAGGGAAAATTAAAAACGATCAGAAAAACTTTGACATATTAAAATATGACGGTGTCCGTGCCCAGAAGATCGGACAGGTCGCTTATGCCATCAAGTGTTTTACGGAGGCCCTGAATATTCAGGAAGATTTTGAAACAATGAATTACCTGGTGTCGGCTTACTCGATGGCAAACCAGACGGAAATGGCTTTGGAAACATTGAACCGGATGGTGGAAATGGAGCCGGATCATGTGCAGACGTTACTGACAAGGGTGAGTGTGCTCTTTATGCTGGATAAGGATACGGAGGTGATCGCCGACTGTCTGCGGGTGATCGAACTGGAAGAATCCAATCATCTTGCCTGGTTCCTGATGGCTAAAGCGAAGAGAACGACCGGCGACCAGTTCGGTGCCATCGCCGACCTGACGAAAGCGATCGCTTTGAAAGACGATTTTACGGATGCATATTTACTTCGTGCAGAAATATTACTTGCATTGAAGCAGGGGAAAGAGGCATTGTCTGATATTGAAAGAGCGATTTCTTTGGCTCCGGAGGAAGAGATCACTTATCTGGTCAGAGGAAAAATACATGAATCGTTGGGTGATCTGGATGCTGCCGCCGACGATTATCAACAGGCGTTGGATCTAAACCCGTTCAACGAAGATGCCTGTATCCTGAAAGGCACGCTCCTAATCACAAAAGAGTTGCTGGATGAAGCCATCGCTTTCTTCGACGAAGCGATCGAGATCCGCCCCGACTTTGCTAAAGCCTATGCCGAACGCGGGCGGGCTAAAAATCTGAAAGGTGATAAAGAAGGTGCTTTCGAAGACCTGAAGAAGTCCGTCGAACTGAACCCGGAAGGGGAGGAAGCGAAGAAGTTTGAAGGGCAGCATGCTAATTTTGAGAATAAAACATATATGCCTTTCTAAGAAGTGATTGTATTTGTTTGAAAGGATTGGGTAGATGCAGGAAAAAGAATTAATAGAAGGTCTGAGAAAAGGAGACGAGGTTGCTTATAAAACGCTGTATAAGCTTCATTACAGGGTTCTCTGCGCGTTCGCATATACCTATGCGAACGATTCATTTATCGCGGAATCAATAGTAAGCGATGTGATATTCAATATATGGGAGAAGCACGAAACGTTGGAGATAAACCAGTCGCTTCGTGCTTACCTGATGAAGGCCGTAAAGAACTCCTGCATCAATTATCTTGATCATTGTTCGCGACAGGAAAATATGAAACAGTCGTTGTCTGATAAAATGAAAAAACAACAGTCAATCTTTCACGAACATGAGAACTATCCGTTATGTTCTTTGTTGGAAAAAGAATTGGAGACTAAAATAGAACTGTCATTGAGAGAATTGCCTGAACTTACCCGCGAGATATTCCATTTAAGCCGGGATGAGAAATTGAAATATGAAGAAATCGCCCGACAAAAAAATATTACATCTGATATAGTAAAATATCATATTCGCATCGCCTTAAGTAAATTAAGGGGTGACTTGAAAGAGTATTTACCCGCCCTGCTTCCTTTCCTTTTGTTTTCTTGAAAAAAGTTTATTTTTTTTCACCCGATTTCTATTTCTGTTTGTCATACTTATAGAAACTTATTTTATGAGAGAGAGAATTCAAAATAAAGAATATTGGGATACGCTGATTATTGATCATCTATCTGATGAGATTTCAGAGAAAGATAGCTGTCTGTTGAATGAATGGTTGGCTGAATCTTTGAAACATCAGTCCTATTTGGACGGGATGAAGGAACTATGGGAATCTTCTGGGATTGCTAATCCTGATTTACTGTTTGATTATGAAAGGGCTTATTCTTTGTTTGTGAAACGTATACATGAGAAACGTCCGGAAACTTCTCTCCGCCCGTTGCGAAAGAGTTTAGTTTTCATACGCAGGGTAGCGATTATTGCCGCAGTTATAATTTCTGTTGTTATATTGAGATATTATACGGTTCTTTATTTTGATGCGCAGAAGCCGGCTATTGAGTTATTATTGTCTGAAGTAGTCAGTCCTAACGGTTCGAAAACCCAACTTCGTTTGGCCGATGGAACGGTTGTTTGGTTGAATTCGGGAAGTAAACTGTTTTATAATGATGGTTTCGGAAAAGAGAACAGGGCGTTGGAATTGGAAGGAGAGGCCTATCTGAATGTATCTCATAATGAAAAAATTCCTTTGACAGTGAAAGCTGGAGGGCTGAATGTTAAGGTATTGGGAACGAAATTTAATGTGAATGCTTATCCGGATAATGAGGAAATAAAAGTCTCTTTACTGGAAGGTTCGGTTAGTATGACAGACTACCGAACTACCGGAACCACTGTGTTAAAACCAATGGAAACGGGTGTTTATCAGGTTAATACGCAGCAGATAACGGTAAAAAAAGGGTTGGATAAAAATGCATTGAATTGGATGAAAAACCAATTGGTATTTAGCGGAGAAACATTCGAAGAAATCGCACGAATTCTGGAGCGGCGTTTTGATGTGAAGATTCGTATTCATAATAAAAGGTTGCAAAAAAGATGTTTCGGGGGAGATTTCGGAAAAGAGGAATCCATTGATAAAGTGCTGAAAGTGATGTCGGTAAATGGGGAATTCAGATATACAATAAAAGAAGGAATAATAGATATCTATTGATAAACACTTAATAATTTGTTAAACTTAAAGATGTAAAATGCCTATGGAAAAGAAACAGAGTTAATTAAAAACAAATTGAGGAATGCTCGAACATCCCTCAATTCTGTTACCAGCGAACAATCATTCCTAAATTAGATTATTAACAACTTAATAACAACTGCAAATGTATCAAAAAACATGCAGCATAGGTTCGGTATGCCGAATTTTATGCGACAAAAAAAGTCTAAATATTATGAAAATATCTGTGTTGTTCCTTTTTGTAGCGATATTTTCTGTTTCTGCAAAATCCTATTCGCAGGAAGCTCGTGTTACATTCGATTTGAAGAATGTAAGTGTAAATGATGTCTTTGAAACAATCAGGGAACAGACGAATTATTCTTTCTGGTATGACATTAAAGACGTGAACGTGGACCGCATCGTATCGTTAAAAGCAGAAAATAATACGGTACGTCAGGTCCTGAAGCAATTGTTGAAAAATGAAAACCTGGATTATCGGATGGTTGATAACCATGTTGTGCTTTTACCTAAGGGATCTGAACCTGTTATTACTGATGTGTTGCAAACTCGTAAAATAACAGGAACCGTCAGAGATGGAAATAATGATCCTGTCATTGGTGCGAATGTGGTAGAGAAAGGAACGACGAATGGTTCTATAACTGATATCAACGGACAATTTTCTTTGGATGTAAAACCGGGAGCTGTCATTCTTGTTTCCTATATCGGATATCTGTCAAAAGAAATATCCGTGAAAGAACAAACTAAACTGGATATTTTATTGATTGAAGATACGAAGGCATTAGACGAGGTTGTGATTGTCGGATATGGTTCCCAGAAAAAGATAAACCTGACGGGGGCTGTCTCTTCGGTTAAAATGGACGAAGTTTTAGGTAACCGCCCGGTGGTGTCGGCTGCAAATGCCCTGATTGGGGCTATTCCGGGATTACAGATAACAACGTCGTCCGGTCGTCCGGGAGGAGATATGAGTTTTAATATCCGGGGTGTGAACAGTATCAATGAAGCAAAACCGTTAGTTTTGGTGGATAACGTGGAGATGGATATCAATATGCTTGATCCGAATGATATAGAATCTGTGACAGTCTTGAAAGATGCCGCCTCTTCTGCTATTTACGGAGCTCGGGCTGCTTTCGGGGTCATACTGGTGACAACAAAAAAGGGACATTCCGACAATAGTTTCAGTTTGAATTATTCGAATAACTTTTCTTTCAGCAGTCCCGGCAATATGCCTCATAAGGCAACTCCCCTTCAGACAGTGCAGGCTTATAAGGATATGGGTACAATTGCTTATCAAACCGGACAAAATGTGGATACCTGGCTGGGCTTTTTAAAGGAATATGAACAGAATCCTTCTGCTTATCCCGATGGATATGCCATGTCTGAAGGCCTGCGGTATAGTCTGGCTGAAACCGACTTGTTTGAGGATATGATGGAGACCGGTTTTCAGCAAACTCACAATATCTCTTTCGGTGGCGGAAATAAAAGTATTTCTTACCGGATGTCTGGAGGTTATGTAAATCAGGATGGTGTCCTGGCTTCGGATAAAGATGGTTATAAACGGTATAATATTTCTTCTTATATACGTTCTGATGCTTATTCCTGGATAACTCCGGAGTTGGATATAAAATATGCTAATTCAACCACCTCGATGCCTTCCACTTCGGGCGGATATGGTATATGGGGGGCAGCGGTTGCTTTTCCTTCTTATTTTCCCCTGGGTGAAATGGAGTTGGACGGAGAGATGTATCCGATAAATACACCGCGGAATTTGATTGACTTGTCTTATCCCACTACGACGAAAAAGAACGATATCCGTGTGTTCGGTAAAGTAACTGTTACCCCTTTCAAAAATTTAAAGTTGATAGGCGAGTATACCTTTAACAGAAAAAGCAGCGAAAAAACATCTTTTGAGAAAAAGTTCCAATATGCTCATGGAGCAAACTTTAGGGTGGAAGAATCGGTCTCCAATTCCAAATATCAGCATTCGGAAGGGAATACAGACTATAGTGCTATAAACTTTTATGCTAATTATTCCAATAAATGGGGGAAACATGACTTTACGGGGATGGCCGGTTTTAACCAGGAAAGCAATAATTATCAATATTCGGTCATGTCGCGAACAGATATGATTAATGAGGATTTACCGTCTATCTCACAGGCGACAGGCGATTATTTTGCAAATGACGAGTTTAAGAAGTTCACGGTAAGAGGATTGTTCTATCGTCTGAATTATTCATACGATGGTAAATATTTATTTGAAACGAATGCCCGGTATGACGGATCTTCTAAATTCCCGACATCGCATCGTTTTGGCTTTTTCCCTTCAGTTTCGGCAGGATGGCGTATAAGCGAGGAAAATTTTATGGATTGGAGTGATGTATTTCTGTCTAATTTGAAAATACGTGGTTCCTGGGGTAATATCGGGAATCAGAGTATCAGTCCTTATGCTTATATTCCGGGAATGGATGCAGAAAAGGCAAATTGGATAATAAACGGTTTGACGGCAACGACATTGAAAACCCCTAAACTGGTAAGTAATACTTTTACCTGGGAAAAGGTTTCTACAATCGACTTTGGCCTGGATTTGGGTGTATTCAATAACCGTTTGAATTTGGTATATGACTGGTACCAACGTGATACAAAAGGAATGTTAGCTCCGGGTATGGAATTGCCTGGTGTTTTAGGGGCTGACGCTCCTTTGCAAAATACGGCTGATTTGCGTTCTAAAGGTTGGGAAATAACGGTTAACTGGATAGATAAAATAGGTAATCTCACTTATAATATTGGTTTTAATCTGTATGATTCGAAATCAAAAATTACGAAATATAATAATGAAGTAGGTTTGTTGGAAAAAAGTGGCGGAAGTTCGGAATATCGAACAGGTATGACCTTAGGGGAAATTTGGGGATATGTAACCGATCGTTTCTACACGACCGATGATTTTGATAGTGATGGCAATCTGAAAGAAGGCATAGCCCGTGTGGAAGGTTATAATCCGAATCCGGGTGATATGCTTTATAAAGACTTCGATGGAAATGGGATTATTAATAACGGAAAGAATACGCTAGAAGAATCCGGCGACCGGAAAATTATAGGTAACAACAAACGGCGGTATCAATACGGTATCAATGGTGGGGTAAGCTGGAAAGATTTATCTTTCTCTTTTATTCTCCAAGGGGTTGGAAAGCGTGATTTATGGGTTATGAATGATTTGTTCTATCCTCATTATGATGCATGGACAACCGTATATGATACGCAGCTGGATTACTGGACTCCGGAGCGGACAAACAGTTATTTCCCTCGTCTTTACGAGAAATCAGCCGGAAATACTGATGCGAACCGAATGAAACAAACGCATTTCCTGCAGGATGGTTCATATCTGAATATCAGGAATATTACGCTATCCTATGTCATCCCCGCAATTTGGACAAACAAGTTGGGTGTGAAGCGTCTGTCAGTTTTCTTCAGTGGTGAAAACTTATATACATTCGATCATTTGCCGAAGGGGCTCGATCCGGAAACCTCTGTTACGGATGATTTGGGAATGCGCGGATTTACTTATCCGTATATGCGTCAATTCTCTTTCGGGTTGAATCTTACTTTGTAATATTGTGTCACTGTAAAAAAATGAATTCAATGAAAAAATATATATTGTTTTTAGGAATAAGTCTGCTAGCCGGTTCATGTATGAATAATGATTTCCTCGAAGTATATCCGCAGGATAAACAGACGGAGCTTACAGCTTTCAGAACGTATGATAATTTCAAGGCCTATACATGGGGATTATATAATACCTTTAACGGATATGGTAAAGATTGGAATAATAACAGTACCTATAATGGCGATTTTCAGGCGGACAACATGATAAGTCATGTAGCCGGCAATGAAAGTCAATGGGGCTGGCAAACAGTAAAGGTTCCTGCCCAATCTGATAACTGGAACTATTCTTATATACGTCGTGTCAATCTGATGTTAGGAAATATAGATCAGTCGGATATGTCGGATACGGAAAAAGAACACTGGCGCAGTGTCGGCTATTTTTTCCGTTCCTATAAATATTTTGATATGTTGTCTCGCTTTGGAGATATACCCTGGGTCGATAGAGTATTGTCTGACGATGATGATCTGTTGTATGCCCCGAGAGATAGCCGGGATGTGGTTGCTTCAAATATCCTGGACGATTTAAAATATGCAGAAGAGCATATTAAAAAGGACGGTGATGGCCAGAATACTATCAATAAGTCGGTTGTGCAAGCTTTGATTTCTCGTTTTGCCCTGTTTGAAGGAACATGGAGGAAATATCATAGTCTGTCGGATGCTGAGAAGTATTTGAAGGAATGTGAACGGGTATCCTCCGTTTTGGTTAATGAATATCCGATTTTACATCCTCGTTATGAAGAGTTGTTTAATATGGAAGATCTAAGTGGTGTAGACGGTGTTTTATTATTCAAGGCTTACGCTGCAACCCAGATGGTACATGGCCTGACTCGTTCTGTCAGGACAGGTGAGTCGACAATGGAAGTTTCAAAAGATGCTGTCGACAGTTATTTGTGTAGTGACGGGCGTCCTATAGGCAGTAGTCCTCTTTATGGAGGCGATAAGGATGTATATGCGCAGTTCCGCAATCGTGATCATCGGTTGTATCATACGGTTTGTCCGCCTTATCAGGTGAAAGTAGCCACTAACAGTTCTGTATGGGATTATACAGATAATTCTGTGGAGCGCGAATATATTGACTTAATGGCTACCATTTCCGGACCTACCTATCATAATTTGCCGACAGCAAACTTCAAAGGATTTGTAACCCGTGGCCAGCCCCATTTTAAAGGTAATAACTGGGGTATGGGTTGGCAGACGACTTATATGGGATTTTGGTTCTGGAAGTATTATAATACACACACTGATGCAACGGGAGCGGTAAATACTACAGATGCCCCTTTATTCAGAATGGGAGAGATTATGTTGAATTATGCTGAGGTGAAAGCTGAATTAGGCACTTTTGACCAGGCAGTAGCTGATGCTTCTATTAATAAATTACGTGCACGGGCCGGAGTTGCTCCAATGACGGTTGCTGATATTAATGCAGGTTTCGACCCTGCCCGCGACCCGGATGTATCGCCTTTATTGTGGGAGATCCGTAGGGAAAGGCGTGTGGAGTTGTTTGGCGAAGGTTTCCGCTTTGATGACTTGCGTCGGTGGAAAAAGGCTGCTTACATTAATAAACAGCCGGTAGGCGTTTATGTAGGCGATGGTTCGACCGCTCCTTCTCCCGGAGCCAGTGGAAAAGTAACTGACGAAGGGTATGCCTATATCTTTAATCCCCCCAAGGGATGGCAGGAGCATTATTATTTGTATCCTTTACCTTTGAATCAATTGGCTTTAAATAAGAATCTGAAACAGAATAGCGATTGGGACAACTAATGTAGTAATTATAATAAAACAAACCGGTCAACCGTTTTTCCTTTATCCGGGAGGTTGACCGGTTTTCTAATTCAGTTTATTATGCAAGGTTATTTAAATAAGCAAATACTGCTTCCGGTTGTCCTTCTTTGCGCAGCCGGGAAGATGTCAGGGCAAACGCAACAACGTCTGAATGTCCTGTTTATTATGGCCGACGATTTGCGTCCGGAATTAGGTTGTTATGGAGTACGGGAAATAAAAACACCGAATATTGACCGGTTGGCTCAATCGGCTCTGCTTTTTCGGAATGCTTATTGTAACGTACCGGTGAGTGGTGCTTCACGAGCTAGTTTGCTGACAGGTGTGTTGCCTCATTATCCGGAACGTTTTGTTCAGTTTGATGCGTGGGCCTCCAAAGATTATCCTTCGGCTATCCCTGTTTCAAAATGGTTTACTGACCATGGATACTATACGATTTCCAACGGAAAGGTTTTTCATAATATAAAAGACCATGCCGACAGTTGGAGTGAATGCCCCTGGCGGGTAAATCCGGAAGGTTATGGAGCTGATTGGGCGGAATATAATAAATGGGAACTTTGGATGAACGATGAATCCGGTAATTATATCAATCCAAAATCAATGAGAGGTCCCTTCTGCGAGTCGGCAGCTGTACCTGATACCGCTTATGACGACGGAAAAGGAACTGTACGTACGATTGAAGATTTACGGCGATTGAAGAAAAGTGAGAAACCTTTCTTTTTGGCCTGTGGTTTCTGGCGGCCCCATTTGCCCTTCAATGCTCCCCAAAAATATTGGGATATGTATGAGCGTGAACAAATCCCTTTGGCTACCAATCCTTATTATCCTTCCGATTTGCCGAAAAAAGTAGAACCGTCGAAGGAAATTTTTAGTTATGCCCGGGTTACGGATACTAATGAAGAGGCATTCCAGCGCGAAGCCAAACACGGATATTATGCCTGTGTCAGTTATATCGATGCCCAGATAGGACTTATTTTAGATGAATTGGAAAAACTGGGACTGGATAAAAATACCATTGTTGTATTTCTGGGAGACCATGGATGGGCTTTGGGCGAACATACATTTTGGGGAAAGCACACCCTCTTTGATAAAGCGACCCATGTTCCTCTCATCGTCAGAGTACCGGGGATGGAAACCGGTAGTACGCAATCAATGGTCAGTTTTGTAGATTTGTATCCGACTCTTTGTGAACTTTGCGGTTTGCCGAAGCCGGAAGGGCAATTACAGGGGAAAAGCCTTGTTCCGATATTGAAAGATCCGGAAGCCAGTGTGCAATCGGAAGTCTATATACAATGGGAAGGCGGCGACAACCTGGTAAATAACCGTTACAACTATGCCGAATGGGTGAAGCCGGAGAAGACGATACGCATGCTGTTCGACCATCAGGAAGACAAAGATGAGAATCATAATATCGCCTCTCAATCGCGGTATCAATCGCTGATGAATGGCTTTTCTGCTATTATCCGAAAAATTAAGGCACATTTGTAATAGTATGGAAGATCCTTTAAAAAAGCAAGAAAATATACTCAACTCTTTGTTTATTAAAAAAAAGCCTCTATCTTTGCAGCCCGAATTGATATGTAAGATAATAATAAATAAATATATAGAAAGATGAAAAGAACATTCCAACCTTCCAACAGAAAAAGAAAGAACAAGCATGGCTTCCGTTCTAGAATGGCTACTGCTAATGGCCGCAGAGTATTAGCATCTCGTCGTGCTAAAGGAAGAGCTAAATTAACTGTATCTGACGAATATAACGGATAATCTCCGTTAGAAGAAATTAGTATAAGAAAGTAGAGGTTTTTGCTAAAAAGCCTTTACTTTCTTTGTTTTAACGGCTTTGTTTTCTATTTTTGATCCCGCCTACAAAAACAAACAGAGATGAATAACTTTTTTGTTAAACTGATAAAGAATCCGTACGTCTTGAACCTGCTGCTGGCAGTGGTCGTGACGTGTGGCCTGATCTATGGTGCTTTGAAATGGCTGGATCATTATACACGACATAATGAGGCCGTTGTAGTTCCGGATGTGAAGGGACTGAAGATAGAAGAAGCCGCTGAATTCTTCAAAAATAACAACCTGCGTTATAATGTGATCGACTCGGTATTCTCTAAAGACGTGGAACCGGGAGCTATCGTCGAGCTGTCTCCATTGGCCGGCTCGAAGGTGAAAGAAGGACGTATCGTTTTTATCACCGTGAATGCTTTGACCTCGCAGATGGCAACAATTCCGGAAGTGGAAGACCTGTCATTCCGCCAGGCGTATGCGCTTTTAAAAGCCCGTGGGTTTGAAAATGTGGAGATCGAGTATGTTCCGGGTGACTTCAAGGATCTGGCAGTTTCTGTCGATCTGCGTGGACGGGCGTTGGCAAAAGGTGAGCATGTTCCGCTTACGGCACCGCTGGTGCTGAAGGTGAGCAGCGGTGAAGCCGAGATTCACCCCGACTCTTTGTCGATCGACTCCCTGTCGACGATGCCCATCGAATCATTGGATAGTGAAGAAGAAAACTGGTTTTAGCTATGGATGAATTTTTCGACGAAATGGATGATGAACAGGTTGATGACCTGTTAGAACAGAACGAGGAGGATGTTCCCCGGCTGTATGAACATTTCCGCTTCGTTGCCGATCGCGGACAATCCTTGTTGCGGGTAGATAAATTTCTGGTAGACCGGATGATGGGGGCCACCCGTAACCGAATACAGTTGGCTGCCGATGCCGGTTGTATCATGGCAAACGGCAAGCCGGTAAAAAGTAATTACCGGGTGAAACCGGAGGATGTCGTGACTATTATGATGTCTCGTCCCCGTCGGGATTTAGCAATTATTCCTGAGAATATTCCTATAAAGATTATTTATGAAGACGATGATTTGCTGGTGGTTGATAAACCGGCAGGTCTGGTCGTGCATCCGGGCCATGGCAATTATACCGGTACGTTGGTAAATGCCTTGGCATGGTATTTAAAAGATGATCCTACTTACGATCCGAATGATCCGGCGTTAGGACTGGTTCACCGTATCGACAAAGATACTTCCGGATTACTGGTTGTTGCCAAGAAGCCGGAGGCAAAGGCGCATCTCAGTATGCAGTTTTTCAATAAGACGACTAAACGCGAATATCGTGCCCTGGTATGGGGCATCGTGAAAGACGACGAAGGCCGTATCGAAGGTAATATCGGACGCGACCCGCGCGACCGGATGCAGATGACGGTATTTCCCGAAGGAGATCAGGGAAAGACGGCCGTTACCCATTACTCCGTGTTGGAACGTCTGGGATATGTGACATTGGTGAAATGCCGCCTGGAGACGGGACGTACGCATCAGATCCGTGTGCATATGAAATATATCGGCCATACGCTTTTCAACGATGAACGTTATGGCGGAAATGAAATATTGAAAGGAACGACTTTTACAAGATATAAACAGTTCGTACAGAACTGCTTTGCTATCTGTCCCCGGCAGGCACTCCATGCCAAGACGTTGGGGTTTGTGCATCCTACTACCGGCGAGGAAATGTTTTTTGATTCCGAAATTCCGGCCGATATGACACAACTGATAGAAAAGTGGCGGGTATATGCAAATACTAAAGAGATATAAAAATGAAAAAGAACATTGCTATTGTAGCCGGAGGAGACTCCTCTGAAATTGTTGTTTCATTAAAAAGTGCAGAAGGAATCTACTCTTTTATTGATAAAGACAAATATAATTTATATATTGCCATCGTTAAGAAGGGCGAATGGGCGGTAAAACTTCCTGGAGGGGAACATACACCAATAGACAAAAATGATTTTAGTTTCCGTGAGAATGGCGAAGTAAAGCATTTCGACTTTGCTTACATCACTATTCACGGTACTCCGGGTGAAGACGGACGGTTGCAGGGGTATTTCGATTTGATAGGCATGCCTTATTCTTCATGCAGTCAGTTGGTGAGCGCTCTAACCTTTAATAAATTTGTTTGTAATAATTATTTGCGTAGCTTTGGCGTCAGAGTCTCTGATTCCATCCGTTTGTTCAGAGGACAGATAGTTACGGACGAAGAGGCTGTGAGCCGTTTGGGATTGCCGATATTTGTGAAACCCAACGACGGGGGAAGCAGCTTCGGTGTTACAAAGGTGAAGGATGCTTCACAATTACAACCGGCTATAGCTAAGGCTTTTGCCGAAGGGAATGAGGTCATGTTGGAGAGTTTTATTTCCGGAACAGAAGTGACCTGCGGTTGTTATAAGGTAGGCTGTGGCTCGGGAGCAACCCGGAAAGAAGTAGTTTTTCCGCTTACCGAAGTAGTTACAAAGAATGAGTTCTTTGATTTTAACGCCAAGTACAACGGGGAGTCTGACGAGATCACTCCGGCCCGTATTTCTCCTGAACTGACGGAGAAGGTACAACGCGAAGCATCAAAGATTTACGATATACTGGGCGCCAAAGGGCTTATCCGGGTGGATTTTATTATTGAGGCAGACGGTGAACCGAAAATGCTCGAAGTAAATACAACACCGGGTATGACAGCTACCAGCTTTATTCCGCAGCAGGTTCGGGCTGCCGGATTGGATATCAAAGATGTCATGACTGACATTATTGAGAACGAACTGCAAAAGGTAGGTAAATAAAATTAAACGATATGGATACAGAAGTTTCCTATAATTTTGACGACATTCGTCCGCTGAACAACAACGAGGTGAAGGATGCAATCGAGGCATTGGTAACCAACGAAGATTTCGAGCGAGCCTTCCGGTACATCAAACCGGATGTAAACTGGAAAGAGTTTTCCGAAACAATGCGTTCTTTCAAGACGAAAGAAGATTTTAAATCGAAGCTGGCTTATGAGGCAGTGATGCTGGTAGCTAACAAGACGACCTTCTCGCTGACGATCTCCGGACGAAGCCGTCTGCCGAAGGATAAAAAGCCTTGTACGTTTATTTCCAATCATCGGGATATTGTATTGGATGCTTCCTTCCTGAATGTCATGTTGTATGATGTAGGTTATGGTATGACACAGGTAGCCATCGGTGATAATCTGATGATCCGTCCCTGGATAGAAACTTTGGTTCGCCTGAACAACAGTTTTATCGTGAAACGTGGTGTTTCCGTACGTCAGATGCTGGATGTAAGTCGTACATTGTCTGCTTATATCCGTCATACGATCAACGATACGAAAGAATCGATCTGGATTGCACAGCGTGAAGGCCGTGCCAAGGATTCGAACGACCGTACACAGGGTAGCGTATTGAAAATGCTGAACATGAGCGGTGACAAGGATATCGTATCGAATATCATGGATTTGAATATTTTCCCGGTAGCTATTTCTTACGAGTATGATCCGTGTGATTTCCTGAAAGCGAAAGAGTTCCAGATGAAACGCGATGATCCCAATTATGTGAAAAGTCAGCGTGACGACCTCTTGAGTATGGAAACAGGTATCCTGAACAATAAGGGCCGCGTTCATTTTACATTGACACAGCCTATCAATGATCAGCTAGCTGCTTTGGATAAGGATATGGAAAAGAATGAACTGATCGCTGCTATTGCAAACATCATAGACAAGGAAATCTATAAACATTACCGTTTCTATCCTTGTAATTACGTAGCATACGATATGTTGACAGGTACAAAGCGTTTCAGTAGTAACTACGGTTTAAGAGACAAAAAACACTTTGAAGAATATTTGCAGGGACAGTTGGATAAAATTGTATTGCCAAACAAGGATGAAGCCTTCCTGCGTACAAAGATTCTGGAAATGTATACCAACCCATTGAAGAATCACCTGGCAACTCAGGAATAAGATAGAAAGAAATCCATATAAAAATATGAATAGCAAAAGGTGTCCCGGAAAGGATGCCTTTTGTTGTTTATAAGTGAGTTCTGTTTAGGGAACCGTATCCTGTTTTTCTCTATAGGGTATGGTCGAATACCCTATATTCCGCCCCTCGTTACCTTATACCCAGTTGTATGGTGGGCTATAGGGTAAATGATTGTAAATCAGCCAGTATTAAAAGATAGGGACAGAAAAGGACAAAAAGGACACCGCCACATTTTCAGAAAGTGAGTCCCTTATTTTTTACGAAGTTTAAGTTTGGCAATAAAGGCTCGAATATGAGGTAGCGCATATTTTTTGAAATAGAAAATAAAATCATTAATATCATTGGATGGTTGATAATGAATATATTCTATTTTTCTTATACTATTTTTTTCTACTTCAGCCATATGATTCACTTTTTCCAAAGATAAAAAAAGAAATGAAAAGAACAAGTATAATAGTATAGAAATAGGGCGTTCCGATTAAATTAAAAGAAACGAATGTGACAGTGCAAGAACGAACCCTAAAATATGTGAAGCGTAGGGTATGCAGAGAGCCCTGCTTTCTGAAAATGTGGCGGTGTCCTTTTTGTCCTTTTCTGTCCTGTTTGCTTAATAGGTATTGATTATCAATGATTTCATTTTCTTTTACCGTGCAACAGGGTGTATGTATTTTTACCTGTTTTCTTTTGCATATTTTGACGGGCTAACTCCAAACTGTTTGATAAATGCAGACCAGAAATAAGATTGCGAACTGAATCCTACTGCATCCGATATCTCATATATCTTCATATTTCCCTGTAGCAATAGTTCGGCTGCTTTCTTTAAACGGCTGATTTTGATCAGTTCATTGGGCGTAAGATCTGATATGGCACGGATTTTACGGTACAGTGTCGGGCGGCTCAGGTGCATCAGGTCGGCGATCATGTTTACATCCAGGTCCGGATTACCAATATGTTCGTTGATGATCTCGTTCAACTTTTCAAGGAAACCTTCGTCTGCTTTAGTGTAAGCCATCGATTTCATGTTGGCGATCGGTGAGTTGAAATAGAACTTACGGATATTGTCCCGGTTTGATAACAGATTTGAAATTTGTGCCATCAGCAAGCTGGTGGAGAACGGTTTGTCTATATAAGCATCTGCTCCGAGTTCCAACCCTTCCAGGCGTGACTGCATGGTATTCTTTGCTGTCAATAAAATGATCGGGATATGGCTGAATTCAATATCCGCTTTTACGTGTTGGAGGAGGGCAAAGCCATCCATTACCGGCATCATGACATCGCTTATAATAAGTTGTACACTCTGTTTTTTCAACCAGTCCAATGCCTCGGAGCCATTACCGGCCACCAATACATTATAGTTCTCATTGACCTCGTCTGCGATGAAAGCACTCATTTCCTTATTGTCTTCAACGATCAGGACGGTCGGACGCCCCTCTTCGCAGGTATAAGTTATTTTAGGAAGGGATGTCTGTGGCTGAGATTCCTCGTCTGTTGTTTTTACTGCTCCGGTTTGTTTTACCGGCAGGGTGATACGGAACATTGTCTGGTTGTTCTGGAAGTCAACCAATTCAAGTATTCCATGATGCATTTCGGCTAGCGAGCGAGCTAATGGTAATCCCAGACCGGTCCCTGGCTTATCTTCATTCCCTTTGATACGGTAGAAAGGTTCGAATATTTTATCCCTCATATCGATAGGAACGGGAACCCCGTCGTTGATAAAGTCGATCATGAATGTTTCGTAATCGGAAGATAGATGCAAGCGCACCACGATGCTCTTGGCTGCATACTTAACGGCATTCGAAAACAGGTTGCTCATTATCTTGGTGAGAGCTTCGCGGTCAACAAAAACATATAGCTCCTGTACAGACAGATCCAGATTTAACAGGAGATTATTCTCCGTGGCTATATCCTGAAAGCGTTTGGCGGTCTCGGAAAGGAGTGAAACGACTTCCGTGCGGACAAAGTTTAGACGATAACCTTCTATCTCTGTTTTCCGGAAATCCAGCAACTGGTTGACGAGTGATAACAGGCGGGATACATTTTTATCCATCAGTGTCAGTGAGTTATTCTCTTTTTCTCCGATCTTGTCCGATTTCAGCAGGCGTTCCAGCGGATTCTTGATCAGCGTGAGTGGCGTGCGGATCTCATGTGCGATGTTGATAAAGAAGTCTATCTTTGCCTGGTAAAGTTCTTTCTCTTTCTTGCTTTCAAATATCTGCATGTTGTATGCCATATTCCTTCTTTCTTTCTTTTGCCAGGAAAAGATCAGGTAAATAATCATTACAAGGAAGAAGAAAGCATAAATTACATAGGCTGTAGTGGATGTCCACCAGGGAGGGAGTACCGTGATATGCAGTCGGGTAATATCATCCCCCCAGCTATTGGCAAGATTGGCTGCTTTTACTTCAAATGTATAGCTGCCCGGATGCAGATCGGTGAAGTAAACGATGTTACGTTCTCCGAGTGAAATCCAATCCCTGTCGAGGTTAACCATCCGGTAAGCGTATTGCACCGAACCGGGAGCAATGAAGTTGAGAGCTGAGAAATTGATATTGAAAGACGATTCTTTATGATTCAGTGTAATGCTTTTGACTTCCGATACGGCTGAACTGTTGATAACTTTTCTTCCGTCCGCTCCGTTCTGTATATCCAGGGAACTGATATGTACGTCCATCTTTTCGTCTGCCGGACGTACATCCGTCGGTCTGAAGTGTATAAATCCTTTCACTGTACCAAAATAAAGGGTACCGTCTTCATCTTTGAAAGCTGAGTTATAATTGAACTGCCGGGTAACAAGACCATGTGCTTCCGTGTAGGTAGTGATTTCTTCTGTCTGTGTATTAAGGCGAACCAGCCCGTTTGCGGTGCTGATCCAGATATGATTATTATCATCGGGGAGAATACGGAAAGCAACGTTACTCGGCATACCGTTTTTCACCGTATAATGTAATGATTCGCCGGTTTGAAAGTCATATTTGATCACTCCTTCCACCGTGGCAAACCACATATTGCCGGATTTGTCTTCACAGGCATCGTTTACTGAATTGTGGCGCTGGGTGTTCAGTTTATCATATTGGAGATACATACCGCTATTGCTGATCGTATTGAAATAATAGCTCCGGTTGAACATGCCGAGCCATATCTTTCCGACCCGGTCCTCATACAGGCAGTTGACGGCGAATGGCGGGAATTGGGTAGCATAGACAAAGCGGTCGTTCAGGTAGTCGTAACGGAAAATGCCGTCTTCCGTTCCGACCAGTACTTCTCCTTCACGCAAGACCTTGATACATTTGACGGTACTATTCTTTACCGTTTGTGCATCTTTCAGCAGGTCGTAGTGTTTGATTACTTTCCGGGTTCGTATATCCATCAGGTCGATACCGTGTATCACATGGCCTATCCACAGATTATCCCCGGAGGCCGCCAATCCCCGGATATTAGTGTGTGAAAGACTTTTCATGCCGGGGACAGGCTGGTAGTTGGTGAAAGTCCCGGTTTTCTTTTCCAGGCAATTGATGCCGGCGTCTTCTGTCCCTACCCAGATATTCCCGTAGATGTCTGTACAAATGTCGCGTATTACTTCTCCTTTCAGCGAATGCGTTTCGTTCCAGGGATAATATACGTTGAAAGGACGGAAGGGAGAGTAGTAGTTCACTCCGTTCTGGTGGAAGCATATCCAGACTCCGTCTTCGCGGTCTTTAAACAAGGCTGAGACAAAATGGCTGGATAGTGCATAGGGGTCTAACGGGTCCTGCCTGATACGTTTGCAGGTTCCGAGGTCCAGGTCATAGATGAACAGGCCCGAGTCGGTTCCGATCCAGAGTTCTTTCTGGTTTTTTTCGAGGAAACAGTTGATCAGGATAGTCAATTGATTTTTTTCCTGGATATTCAGGTCCTGATAGGTTTTTGAAAGAACATTGAATATTTTCACGTCATCATGCTCAAATGCCACATAGATGTTGGCAGAAGAAGGAGAGGGGGATAACATGGATAACTTCCGGGAGGTAGTGGCAGGTGAATGGGCAAACAGGTTGTGCGATTCCAGACTGCCGTCTTCCGGGTTCAACAGAGAGATAAAGCCTTCCGAATCACCCAGCCAGAGGGAATTGTCTGCCATGATACAAAAGGAGGTATAGGTCTGTCCGTTATTACCGGCAAAGATATGAAACTGTCCGTCGGATACATTATATTGTATCAGTGTTCCGTCCATGAGCAACCACAGCTGATTGTTTTTATCAAACCGGAATAGGTCGATCCCTTTATTTTTGGTGAAAGGAACGTGCAGAAATGATTCTTTGGCCTCATTGTACTGGTATAGCCCGGAAAGGGTACCCACCCATAAATTACCGTCACGGTCGCAGTCCAGATGTGTGATCCAGTTGTTGCCGAGCGATTCCGGGACGTCCGGGTCATTCCGGAATACTTTAAATGTATAGCCGTCAAAACGGTTCAGTCCGTCACGAGTCCCGATCCATATATAGCCGCTTTTATCCTGCACGCAACAGGTCACCATATTATCGCTTAACCCGTTTTCCACCTGGTAATGGCGGAAGAGATAGTTGCTTTCTTCTGCAAAAAGCCAGCAGGAACAAGACAGGAAAAGTATAGATAAGATCAACTTCAGATAGCTCATATATAAGTTTGTTGTTTGACACTGCAAGATATGCAAAATTGTATTACCAGTTTTCATTTATTGTATCACGGATTTCAAAAATCGTATCATACCGGGTGAGAATAGCACAGAATGAGATGATTAGAGGAATTAATGCAACCGGAACAAACATACTTTTCTTTTGATAGGGAGTACTTTTGAGCAACGATTGGAAAACACAACAAGAAACCTTTTTATATTACTATCATGAGTACACTACATTTTAATACAGGAATAGGAACAAAGATTCAACTTTGTCTGATGATGTTTTTGCAGTACATGCTGAGTGCTGTCTGGTGGGTGCCGCTGGCGGCTTATTTGTCTCACACACTCAAGCTGGAAGTGTATCAGGTTTCTTTAGTATTAAGTGCAATGGCTATCGGTGCAATGGCCTCTTCGTTTATCGGAGCAATTGCCGACCGCTATTTTGCCGCAGAGAAGATTTTGGCAGTTTTGAATATTTTAACGGGAGTTTTCCTGCTGCTGGCTGCTCAGCAGCAGGATTTTCCTCCTCTCATGTTCTTTGTTGTAATGGCGATGCTTTGTCACATGCCGACACAGAGTCTGACAAGTACGATTGCGATGAGCCACGCTCCTTCTGAGCAGTTCCCGCGTATACGTATGTTCGGTTCGGTCGGATGGGTAGCTTCGGGGATTTTCAGTCTGGTAGCTATCCATTTGTTAGGGATGGAAGCGTTCGATGATACGAACCTGCCGATGTATTGCGGAGCGGGTGTCTGTTTCATTGCTGCTTTTGCCAACCTGACACTTCCGCATACTCCTCCGTCGGTGGCAAAGAGTACAAAGATATCGGTGATGGATATTACAGGATTCTCCGCTTTTTCTTTGATGAAAGATAAGAATTACCGTGTGTTTATGATTCTTACATTCTTGTCGATCATCCCGTTTACGCTTTACCATGTATACGGTTCCATGATTCTGGCGGACGAACAGGTACGAAATATCACAGTGACGATGAACTTCGGGCAATTGGCAGAGATGTTTTTCCTGATAATTACCACGACTATTCTGGTAAAATCGGGTATTAAGAATACATTGATATTTGGTATGGCTGCTATGCTGGTTCGTTACGGGGCCTTTTTCTTTGGGGCGGAAACAGGGCAGCAATGGTTCTATTATATCGGTATCATTGTGCACGGTTTGATTTTCGGATTATTCTATGTCGGCGGACAGGTCTATACCGATAATGTGGCACCGAAGGAGATGAAGGCACAGGCGCAGGGATTACTTTTCTTCCTGGTCTGGGGGATTGGTTTCCTGATAGGAACTTTGTGGAACGGATGGTTGATCGGTCAGTTCCGTGACGGCGACAAATGTGACTGGCCGGTATTGTTCCTGATCTCTTCGGCTTGCACGGCGGTATTACTGTTTTTATTCATATTCCTGTTTAAGCCGGTAAGCCTTAAAACTGTCGATAAATAATACGCATTTAATTCTCAAGACTATATATATTTCACGCCAAACAAGAAAAAGGGGATGACAAAGGTCATCCCTTTTTTATTCTATGGGGGGAGTGTGTTTCTTAACATAGATCTTTCGGTGACATACTGTCACTCAAATTACTATCTTTGGCTCAATGGCTGTATGAAACGCTTACAGTCTGACAAAAACAATTAAATCAGAAATAGTATGAGACCGGAAGATTACATCACCCGTGAGGGGAAGTTTGGTGCACACAACTATCATCCCCTGCCTGTCGTTCTCGAGAAAGGAGAAGGCGTATTTGTGTGGGACGTGGAAGGCAAACGTTATTTTGATTTCCTGTCCGGTTATTCCGCCCTGAGCCAGGGGCATTGTCATCCTAAAATCATCAAAGCATTAACCGAACAGGCGCAGAAGCTGACACTCGTATCGCGTGCATTTTACGCAGATATATTGGGTGAATATATGGAGTTTGCCTGTAAGTTCTTCGGCTACGACAAACTGTTACCGATGAATACCGGAGCAGAAGCGGTCGAGACCGCCCTGAAGCTGGCACGCCGCTGGGGATACCGCATCAAGGGTATCGCTCCCGAAAAAGCAAAGATTATTGTTTGCAGCGAGAACTTCCACGGGCGGACGATTACAATCATCTCGATGAGTACCGACCCGAGTTCCTATGAAGACTTCGGACCATACACGCCGGGTTTTATTAAAGTACAATATAATAATGTAGAAGCATTGGCAGAAGCATTGCAAGATCCCGATGTAGTCGGTCTCCTGTTGGAGCCGATACAGGGAGAGGCAGGCGTAGTTGTTCCCGATGACGGTTATCTCCGCCGGTGCTACGACCTCTGCAAACAACATAATGTCCTGTTCATTGCAGATGAGATACAGACCGGTATCGGTCGTACCGGGAAACTGCTGGCTTGCGATTATGAGAATATTCATCCGGATATCCTGATACTGGGCAAGGCTCTTTCAGGAGGTGTGACTCCTGTTTCCGCTGTACTGGCAAACGATGAGATTATGCTGACGATTGCTCCGGGCGAACATGGTTCCACTTATGGCGGAAACCCGCTGGCTGCTGCCGTCGGTATTGCTGCATTGGAGGTGGTTCGCGATGAATATCTGTCTGAAAATGCTTATGCAATGGGTGAACTTTTCCGTAGTGAAATGGAAAAGATAGACAATCCGATGGTCAAACAAGTTCGTGGTAAAGGATTACTGAATGCCGTAGTCACCGAACCGCATGACGGAAAGGTTGCCTGGGATATCTGCCTCGCACTGAAAGAAAACGGCCTGATAGCCAAGCCGACGCACGACCATATTATCCGCTTCACCCCACCTCTGATTATTACCCGTGAACAGATGATGGAGGCGGTAGGTATTATAAAGGAGACGTTTGCTCGGTTTTGATAATAATCGTAATAAATTATCGTATGAAAATAAACGTAATAGGAGTCCCTCTGAACCTGGGTTGTGACCGGGAAGGCGTTGAACGGGCCCCGAACCATCTGCGTGAACGGGGACTGATGCAGGTTATCCGGAAGAATGGGCATCGTGCCTTTGATTTGGGCAACCTCTATGTCCCGCTTGTGTCGGAAGCGGATAAGTTTGCCCGGAGCAAGAGTATGAAATACCTCGATGCGATAGTGGAGGTGAACAATAACCTGGCGGAACTGGTCTATGATACGCTACGCGGAGGAGCTTTCCCGCTGGTTATCGGTGGCGATCATTCACTTGGGCTGGGGAGTGCCTCCGGGGTTGGAAAAAGTTTTGATGATTTCGGTATCATCTGGCTGGATGCACACGGCGATCTCAATACGAATGAAACTTCTCCCAGCGGAAATATCCACGGTATGCCGTTGAGTGCTTTGATGGGCATGGGTAGCGAGGAACTGGTCAATATATACGGACAAGGGAATAAGGTGAATCCGCAGAATGTTTTTCTGGTAGGTACCCGTAGCCTGGATGAAGGAGAGTTGGCATTGATAGACCGGGAACATTTAAGTGTCTACACGATGGAAACGATCCGTCTGAAAGGCATCGGCTTTGTAGCGGAAGATATTAAACGGAAACTGAAGGAAAGGAAAATACGCAACGTCCATTTCAGTATCGATGTGGACAGTATCGACCCCCGCTTTGCTCCGGGAACGGGAACGCGGGTCAGCGAAGGTCTGATCCCCGACGAGTTTAAAGATTTTGTGGAACATATGCTATCTACGAACCTGATAAAGTCGATGGACCTGGTCGAGCTGAATCCCGATCTGGATACAAATGACCTGACAACCAATCTCTGCCTCGATATTATCGATTATATAACCGCCCGGCTCTGACCGCACTGCCGGAAAGAGATAAAAAAAGGTGCCGCATCTGCTAAAAGATGCGGCACCTTTCTTGTTAACCTGGAAACTACTTTCTATCTTGCCTGGAAGCCCCTTTCTAGCCTGCCTCGAAAGGAGGTTCTAGGTAGGCTAGAATTTTTATTTTTCCTGTCCTCCTCCCAAAGCATGGTAGAGGTTGATGACACCTTGTATTTCGTCGAAGCGGTCAGCCGCCTGGGAAAGTTCGGCCTGCAACAATGATTGTTGGGCAGTCAGCACTTCCAGGTAGGTGATATTTCCGTGGTCCATCAGCAACTGCGTGCTTTTTACGGCCTTTTGCAGGGAAACGATTTGCCGGTCAGCCAGTGTGATGCGTCCGCGTGCCGTCTGCCACTGGGTCAGGGCGTTGTTCACTTCGCTACCCGCATTCAGGATGTTTTGCTGGAAAGCCAGTGAGGCTTCTTCCTGCTGCGCTTTCGCAATCTTCAGTTGGGCGATATTGGCGCCTTTGTTGAATAACGGCTGCGTCAGCGAACCGATAGCCTGCAACAACAGACCGCCGGGATTCGCGATGATGCCTCCTCCGCTGTTGGTCCATCCGGCCACACCGCTCAGGTTGATGTTCGGATAGAAAGCGCTCCGTGCCCCGTTCGTTGTATAAAACGCCTGTGCCAGCGAGTATTCAGCCTGCCGTACGTCCGGACGGTTACCCAGGAGGGCGAGCGGAACGCCGGTCGACAATGTCTCGGGAAACTCCTGGCGGTCCAGGTTGCCCCGTTCCACCCGCTGCGGTACTTCTCCGAGTAGGTTGGAAAGGCTGTTCTCCATCTCATTAATCTGTTGGCGCAAGGTCAGGAGGGAGGCTTCTACGCTGAGGCTGTTCGCTTCTGACTGCGAGACGGCGGCTTCGTTTGCCAGGCCTGCCTTTTTCAATGCCTGCATGGCTTGTACATTCTCTTTCCAAAGAGAGGCCGTCCGTTCACTGATGACAAGTTGTTTGTCGAGCAATAATAAAGTGTAGTAGGAGTTGGCTATAGTGGCTATTAGCTGTGTCCGGACGGCCTGTTTGTATGATTTGGTTTGTTCGAGAGCTGCCTGCGCACTTCTTTTGGCGTTTGTCAGTCTCCCGAATATATCTATTTCCCAACTCGCTGAGGCCGCCAGCTGATAACTTTTGGCGGCTTTCGAACCGTCGAAACTGCTGATGGTACCCTGCGGAGTCAGGTTAAGAGCCGGCAGGTAAGCCAGGCGCGACGTCATCAGGGCGGCTTCGGCCTCCTGTACCCGCAGGTGGGCGGTGCGCAGGTCGGTGTTGTTTTCCAACCCTTTCTCAATTAGTGCCTGCAACTGAGGGTCTGTGAAAAGTTCCCGCCAGTCGAGATTGCCGATGCTTGTCGTATCCGTAACCGGCGCCTCCTCCCTGAAGAGGTTGTCAGGGACGGAGGTTTCCGGTTGGTAGGATTTGTAGATGCCGCACCCGCTCAGTAGCGAGAGGGTGACGACAGATAATAGAATGATATTATTTTTCATCTGCTTATTTTTCTTTCTTTTTACTATCGAGATATTCTTTCCGCTCGGCAGTTACTTCTTCTACTTCTTCCTGAATCTGCCAGTCGTGTGTCGGTTCGAACTGTATCGGGCGCACTTTCTCCTGCAAATACTGGAATACAATGAACAGCGAAGGAACGACGAACAGCAGGGCGAGCGTTCCGATCAGCATACCGCCGACAGCACCTGTTCCCAACGAACTGTTACCGTTTGCACCTACACCGGTCGCTACAACTAGCGGGAGCAGACCGAAAATCATCGTCAACGCCGTCATCAGAATCGGACGCAGGCGAACTTTGGCGGCAGACAGCGCGGCCGAAGTCAGGCTCATACCGGCTGCACGGCGTTCGGTGGCATATTCGGTCAGCAGGATCGCTGTCTTTGCCAGAAGTCCGATTAGCATAATCAAACCGGTTTGCAGGTAAATATTATTCTCCAACCCCATCATTCTTGCAAACAGGAAGCTCCCCATCAGGCCGAATGGTACTGAAAGGATCACGGCAAACGGGATCAGGAAGCTCTCGTAAAGCGCACTCAGGATCAGGTAGATCATCAGGATACAGATGGCGAAGATCACGGCTGTCGTATTGCTTTCCTGGTTCTCTTCGCGGGTGATACCGGCAAAGTCGTAACCGTAGCCTTTCGGCAGGCTGGTTGCCGCTACTTCTTTTACGGCATTGATGGCATCACCGGAACTATATCCCGGCGCCGGCATCGCATTAACCCCGATCGAGTTGTACATATTGAAACGGCTCAGCGATTCGGCGCCGTATACCTTTGTCAGGTTCACGAACTGGCTTAACGGCGCCATTTCGCCGTTTGCCATACGTACGAAAGTATTATCCAGTGAAGACTCATCCAGACGATAATCCGGGGAAGCCTGTATCATCACCTTATACACTTTCGAGAAGCGGTTGAAGTTCGATACATATTGTCCTCCGTAATAACCTGACAGGGTGCTTAGAACGGCATCCGGAGTGATACCGGCACGCTTACATTTAGCTGCATCTACCGTCACTTCCCACTGCGGGTAGTTGATGGAGAAGGTTGAATAAGCGGCTGCAATTTCCGGGCGTTCGCGCAAGGCTCCCAGATATTGTTGTGTCGTATTGAAGAAATCAGTCAGATCGCCTCCTTTTTTATCCTGCATATACATTTCCAGCGCATTACCCATACCGTAACCGGGGATCATACCCGGCGACATGGCGAAGACTGTTGCATCCTTGATGTCGGCAGTCCGTCCGTACACCTGGTTGATAACCGATTGTACATGGTCTTCCTTATCTGTACGTTCATCCCACGGTTTCAGTTTGATGATGAACATACCGAATGAGTTTCCTTGTCCGGATATCAGTCCGTAACCGGATACTTTGTTATATTCCTTGATCTGCGGCAGGTCTTTGATACGGTTCTCGATGTTGGTCATCACGTCGTTGGTCGTAGCCAGTGAGTTGCCGGCAGCTGTTGTAACGTTGACGAACAATACACCCTGGTCTTCGTCCGGCACCAGACTGGTCTTCGTCGTTTTCATCAGGAAGAACAACAGGACAACCGAGCAGGCCAGCATCGACCACATCAGCCATCTGCGTTTGATAAAGAAGAGTACACCCTTCTTGTATTTGGCGATTAGGACGTCGAAAGCAGTATTGAACGCTTTACGGAAACGGGAGGCAAAGTTATTCTTTTGCGAACCGTCCTCATTGATATACGGTTTCAGTATCAGTGCGCATAATGCCGGGCTCAATGTCAATGCATTGATCGCCGAGATACCTACGGCAACCGCCATCGTCAGACCGAACTGTGTATAGAATGTACCTGACGTTCCGCTCATGAACGATACCGGAATGAACACGGCCATAAACACCAGTGAAGAAGAGATAATGGCGGCACTGATCCCGCTCATGGCATCCATACTGGCCATGTACGAAGATTTATACCCGACGTCGAACCGGGCCTGTACCGCCTCGACGACGACGATGGCATCGTCGACCACCGTACCGATCACGAGAACGAGTGCAAACAAAGTAATCAGGTTGATACTGAATCCGGCAATCGACATGAATGCGAATGTACCGATCAGCGACACGATGATACCTACCAGCGGGATCAGGGTCGAACGGATATCCTGCAGGAAAATGTATACCACCAGGATAACCAGTAAGATCGCTTCGATCAATGTCTTTATCACCTCGTGGATGGAGGCGAACAGGAAGTCGTTCGAGCTCATCATCTGTACGATCTCGACACCTTTCGGCAGGTCTTTGCGTGCTTCGTCGAGGAAAGCGTCGATTTGCTGGTTTACCTCGGTCGCGTTGGAACCGGCTGTCTGGAATACCATACAGGAAACGCCGACATGCCCGCTCAGCTCACCCATGTAAGAGTAGTTTTCACGTCCCAGCTCTATTTCTGCTATATCTTTCAGTTTCAGTACTTCACCGTCTTCGGTCGAACGGATCACGATATCCCCGAATTCTTCCGGCTGTATCAGACGGCCTTTGTACTTCATCGTGTATTGGTAGGTCTCCGTAGAGTTCTCACCGAATGCACCGGTAGCCGATTCTATATTCTGTTCGGCCAGAACGGCGGTCACATCCGAAGGGATCAGGTTATATTGAGCCATCACGTCCGGTTTCATCCAGACACGCATACTGTAATCTCCACCCATTACCATCAGTTCGCCGACACCTGAGATTCGGAGGATTTCCGGTTTCAGGTTAATGCTCAGGTAGTTGGCTAGAAAGCCTTCGTCGTATGAATCGTCCGGGCTATAAATCGAGAAGATCTGCAACATGCTGGTTTGACGCTTAGTTGTAGTGACCCCCACTTGAGTCACTTCTGCGGGTAACTGACCGGTGGCTTTGGACACACGGTTCTGTACGTTTACGGTTGCCATATCCGGATCGGTACCTTGTTTGAAGTATACCATGATGGATACCGTTCCGGCATTGGTTGCCGTAGATGTCATGTAAGTCATGTCTTCAACGCCGTTTATGGCCTCTTCCAGCGGGGCGATCACACTCTTTTGAAGTGTTTCGGCACTGGCTCCGAAATAAGTGGTACTTACCATGACGGTAGGCGGTGCGATATCGGGATATTGTTCGACGGGCAGGCTCGTCAATCCGATGATACCCATGAATACTATCACGATAGAGATAACGGCTGATAGTACCGGGCGTTCTATAAAGGTTCTTAATTTCATATTCCTTCTTTCAATTATTGTTTAACCTGAATCGGGGTTCCTTCACGCAACAAACCTACGCCTTCGGCAACAATCACGTCACCCGGCTTCAAGCCATCGTTCACGATATATTCCTGTCCGCCGTTTACACGGGTGACATTCACCTGGGCAGAGGTTGCTTTGCCGTCTACCACCTTATAGACATATACTTTGTCCTGTATCTCGAAAGTCGCCGTCTGCGGAATTACGATACTGCCGGATTTCTCGGTAGACAGGATGATGTTACCGGAGTTGCCGCTGTAAAGTATGCCATCTTCATTCGGGAATACGGCACGCAGGCTTACGGTTCCCGTACTGCGGTCAATCACACCGCTGATGGTCTCCACTTTTCCTTTTACGGGGTAAACGGATTTATCGTTCAGTTGTAATTCCACTTCCGGCATCATTTCCAGCGCTTTCTGTTTGGAGCCGTATTGGCGGGTAAGTCCCAGCAGTTGGTTTTCCGTCAGGGAGAAGTAGACATACATGTCCGAATTGTCCGAAACCGTAGTCAACGGCTTAGGCAGACTGGCGCTGACCAGTGCTCCGACGCGGTAAGGGAGTGTTCCGACAACTCCATTCGACGGACTTTTCACCTCTGTATAGGAAAGGTTATTGCGGGCATTCAGTTCCAGGGCTTTCATCTGTGCCAGTTGGGCCTTGGCACTTAGCCAGGAGTTTTCGGCAGTCTGTAGGTCGAAAGCGGAGACTACATTTTGTGCATGTAATTCTTTTTTGCTGTCTAACGTCAGTTTTGCAGTGCTTAACGCTGCTTCTGCGGCTTCCACATTGGCTTGGGCTGTCTGTAAAGCCGCCTGATAAGGCACCTGGTCGATTACAAACAATAATTGTCCTTTGCGTACAGCCTGCCCTTCTTCCACACATAATTGAGTGATAAAACCTGAAACCTGCGGATAGATGTCGATGTCCTGACGTCCGCGGATAGTGGCAGAATAGAGACTGCTCAGGGTTTTGTCGGTTGTAGACACTTTTAGTACTTTGTACTCATTGTTCACCATCATGGCCGGCTGTTCTTTACATGAGCTGGCAACAAGGCATAAGAACCCTACCCCGATGCCACCCAGGCATCTGGTAATTAAATTTTTCTTCATTTCTACGTACTTATTTTATTTATAATCCCGGCAGCCGGATTGTTCCAAAATAAAAAACATCAATAGGGTGATATTCAAGTGAGAATAGTTTGTTACTCTTTGATATTTACTGCCTTAACTAACCGGTGCAAATGTCCGACTTTTTCTCAAATGAAGTGTGGTTGAAAATTGAATATTGTTGTTCCAAAATTGAACAGGGAATATCACACGAAACCATTTTGCTGACGTCAGCAAAATGGTCGGGATTGCTTTCAGATATATTTTTTATCTTTGCCGTTCATAGAAAATTATTCATGGAACAATCCGTTTTGCAGTTAACTATTGAGGACTTGCTTTCTTTTGGTATGAATTCCAAGTCCTATCAGGATAAATTGATTATTGTCGAATTTAGTGGCGGCGACCATAAGAATCCGGGATTTAAGGAAGGGGCTTCCATCCGGTTGGATGCATTTTCTATTTTTCTGGTCCGGCAGGGAGAGATTGATATTACGATAGATGATTTTACCTATCATTTGTCGGATAACCTGCTGTTGGATATTATGGATATGCATTCGGTAAAGGATTTCCGTATTTCTCCTGATTTCAGGGGATACCACCTGATTATCGAGCGAAATTTGTTTTCGGAGATTATGCTGAACAGTCGCCGTATGCCCGCTGCCTATATCGCTTCCCGGCATAGCCGCCCGATACAGAAACTGAATGAGGAAGAAGGCGTCTTGCTGGAAAAATGCCTGCACCGTATCGAACGGAATATCGAACGTACGGAACATGCCTGGCAACGGGATATTATTATGAATGAACTTCGCGGTTTTCTGCTGGAAATGAATAATATCGTTTACCAGGCCAACCGCGGAAATGTCAGTCCGAATCCTCCCAGCCGCGATTTGCTGTTGTTCCTGTTTATCCAGTTGCTGAACAAACATTGCCGGACAGAACATTCCGTCTCTTTTTATGCCGGCGAGTTATGTATTACTCCCGAATATCTTTCACGCATTATGAAAAGTTTCAGTGGAAAAACAGTCAACCAATGGATTAGCGAGGCGCTGATACGTGAATCCGAGATTTTGTTACGTAATCCGGACCTTACAATCCAACAGGTTGCAGATATGCTGAACTTTTCCGACCAGTCTTCGTTCGGAAAGTTCTTCAAAAAGCACCGGGATATTTCTCCGTTGGCATTCAAACGGCAATTTGCAAAAGACTAGGAAAGTTTTTTGCCTTTCGAACTTTTGTCTATTGATTATCAAAATGATATTTATGTGTGGGGTGGATGAATTGTACGGGCTGGCGGGAATGTTGGTTTGTTTTTATGAGCCTCTCGTGAGGTTGCTTTTGCTCGTTGTGTCTTGATTATTGTGCTAACTTTAGCAGAATGCTGCATATTGTTTATGAACTATAGCTAATCTGTTATGTTTTCTGTTGCTATGTTGATATATTGCTATTCGCTGTGGATGTTGGTTTTTGGTTGATCTGGAAATAAAAACTGCCTAAAAACATGTAATTTTCTCTTTTAATAGTACTGATAGTTGTATTGCGGATGTCTTAATTAACAAATTTTTTGTCTAAAAAAGGCGCAATTTCTACTACAACAAAATTTTATCTCGTTTTAAACGAAGTTCGAATTTGTTTAAAACAAAATTTAATTCGTTTAAAACGAGATAAAAAGTAGCTATTAGATAATCTATATGTTAATAAATGTGTAATGGGCTTTTTCTGGAATGACTAAATGGAAAATAAGTCTGTTTTCATTTAGGGCTGTTGTCTGCCATAATGTTTGTATATGTCTTATTCTATTGTCGTTTTGTTTTTTATATAAACGGGTTATAATTATAGAAAACGACTTTATTTTCTTTCAGTGATTTTTTGACATCGATCAATCGCTGGTTACTGCTGCCTCGGAACAGGAGGCTTTCGTCATGGAGGGCTTGTTTGAATTTGCCGTCTACCAGAACGTCTACATATTGAAGCAGTGCGGCCTGTTTCGGGTTTTCCAGCAGTCTCTCAAATGTATATCCGGTGTAACACCAGATGTTTTTCCGGCTTTTTTCTTTGATGGCTCGTGCCAGCTTGGTGAATTCTTCCGGCTGAAACATCGGGTCGCCCCCGCTGAAAGTTACGTCTGCAAAATCGTCTGCGAGAACCTTTTCCAGTATCTCTTCAGTAGGAACAGGTCGGCCCTTATTGATATCCCACGATTCAGGGTTATGGCAACCCGGACACTGGTTTGGGCAGCCGGCAGCGTAGATAGCGGTCCGGAATCCCGGACCGTCTACAGTCGTATCTTCTATAATATCAATAATCGATAACATCGTATTTTTCTAATTATGAATAATTCTGTCATTCAACTCCGCTAACTTGGCATTGTTCCAGCGGTCGGTTGTACCTACCAGATAACCGGTGATGCGTTGTAACTTGTCCAGATGTTTGCTGCCGCATTTGGGGCATTCGTCCAGATGGTTTGCTGCGTTTTCGTAGCCACAATCCAGACAGCGGTTGCGGTTATGGTTTACCGAGCCGTAGCCGATATTGTATTTATCCATCATGTCGACCACCTTCATGATCACTTCCGGGTTGTGGGTGGCGTCGCCGTCTATTTCCACATAGAAGATATGGCCGCCGCCTGTCAGTGCGTGGTAAGGGGCTTCTACTTCTGCTTTATGGCGGGCGCTACATTTGTAATATACCGGGACATGGTTGGAATTCGTGTAATAATCGCGGTCGGTAATACCGGGTAATGGTCCGAATTTCTTGCGGTCTCTAGCGGTAAACTTACCGGAAAGTCCTTCTGCCGGAGTTGCCAGTACACTGTAATTATGCTGATAACGTTCCGAGAACTGGTTTACACGGTCACGCATATAAGTCACGATCCGTAATCCCAGTTCCTGTGAGGCTGCGTCTTCGCCGTGATGTTTGCCGGTCAGGGCAACCAGGCATTCTGCCAGTCCGATGAATCCGATTCCCAGTGTGCCCTGGTTGATAACCGGGGCAATTGTATCGGTCGGTTTCAATTTCTCGCTGCCCAGCCATAAAGAGGACATCAGTAGCGGGAACTGTTTGGCATAAGCCGTTTTTTGGAATTCCATACGTTCATGAAGTTGAAGGGCCGTGGTTTCCAGCATTTCATCCAGCTTTGCGAAGAAACGGGCAATCCGCTCTTCTTTATTTTCAATGTCCATGCATTCGATTGCCAGACGTACGATGTTGATCGTCGAGAACGACAGGTTGCCGCGTCCGATAGATGTTTTCGGTCCGAAACGGTTTTCGAATACGCGGGTACGGCATCCCATGGTTGCCACTTCGTATTTGTAACGTTCGGGATCGTCGGCTCTCCAGTCTTCATGCTGGTTGAATGTGGCATCCAGGTTCAGGAAGTTCGGGAAGAAGCGACGGGCTGTCACTTTGCAGGCCAGTTCATACAGGTCATAGTTCCGGTCTTCCGGCAGATAACTTACGCCCCGTTTCTTTTTCCATATCTGGATCGGGAAAATGGCGGTTTCACCGTTGCCGACACCCCGGTATGTGCTTTTCAGCAATTCACGGATAATGCAGCGGCCTTCGGCAGACGTATCCGTTCCGTAGTTGATGGAGCTGAATACCACCTGGTTACCACCGCGTGAATGGATCGTGTTCATGTTGTGGATGAAAGCCTCCATGGACTGATGAACGCGGCTGACGGTTTTATTGATAGCATGCTGTACGAGCCGTTTGTCTCCGGTCAGGCCATCCAGCGGACGGGTTACATAATCGTCTATTTCTTTATTATAAAGGTGTGAATAGTCTACGCCATTCAGATCTTCCAGATTTTTGACTTCTTCGATATAGCTGTTACGCACATAAGGTGCCAGGTAAAAATCGAAAGCCGGGATCGCCTGTCCGCCATGCATCTCATTTTGTGCAGTTTCTAAAGAGATACATCCCAGGATACTTGCCGTTTCGATACGTTTGGCGGGGCGTGATTCGCCGTGTCCGGCCGAGAATCCATATTTAAGGATGCGGTCCAGCGGATGCTGTACGCAAGTCAGGCTCTTGGTCGGGTAATAATCTTTATCATGAATATGCAGGTAATTGTTGGCAACTGCCTCTTTTACCTCTTCGCTCAACAGGTAATCGTCAACGAACGGTTTGGTTGTCTCACTGGAAAATTTCATCATCATACCTGCGGGGGTATCTGCGTTCATATTTGCATTTTCGCGGGTAATGTCGTTCGACTTGATATTGATGATTTCCAGGAACATATCGCGGGTTTTTGCTTTACGGGCAACACTGCGCTGATTGCGGTAGGCAATGTATTTCTGAGCCACATCCTTGCGGCTACTGTTCATTAGTTCCAGTTCGACAGCGTCCTGAATCGCTTCGACTGTCATTTGCGGTTCTCCTTTGAATGAAATATGATCCGTGATCTGGCGGATCAACTGCAAATCTTCTCCATTTTCCGTATGCAGCATCGCTTTACGGATCGCCGTTACTATTTTTTCCTCATTAAATCCGACGATACGTCCATCCCTTTTGATAACTGTCTGAATCATGATAATTGTATTGGTGTATTACTTTTTATTCTCCTGCAAAGGTATACTCAATTGTTATATAGTTTTCTTTTTGGAAAACTTTTAACGGGTTAAATTATGTCAAATGGTTGATAGTCATATATGTTATTTGTGAAAACGGAAAACTTTGAAGATTTTGATGATAAAAAGTTTTCCCAAAAAGGCTGCTTGGTGATAATAGGGTATAATGTGAAAGGTATCAATTGTTTATGCAGAAAAACAGAGAAAACAGGGGCGATTCCGGTCAATCGCCCTGTCTGTCGATAGTACGAAATATCTATAATTGCTTATTCGGATTGCTATTTGTCTTTCAGTAATTCGATAAACATGGTTGTCGTCAGTAATATCCCAATGGCAACGCAGACCAGGATAAGTAATAAGTTTACATATTTCGCATTCGGCTTCGAGCCGGTGTGCAGGTTGTTGGCGAAATATTCTTTGAAGAAAAGATATAACGCCGGGACGGAAGCACTGGCCAGCAGGAAATCTTCCGGGATATTGAAGTAATATGTTTTCGACAAGCCGATCAGCGACCAGTGTGTCAGAAACAGGACTATGAACATGTTGATATTCTTAGAGAAGAACAACAGGAGCCCGATGGTGAAAACAACGACCGAACAAGGCATGACCGGCGAAGTCATTTCCGGGAAAGTCAGTCCCCGTGCCATCGATATCAGCGGATAGATAAACGGCATGGCAAACAGGAAGTACGCCAACCAGTCATATTTGCGGGTACGTTCGAAAGTGGTGTATCCTGACAAGGCATCCCACCCCCATAGTATCGCCATGATCGCCCAGAATAAGGCCATCACTTCGTTGTAGCTGCGCTCGGCACAGTAGATGTAGTAGTAGATGACCGATATCCACAGATAGACGGCAATCAGATAGATTTTCATTCCGTTCTTTACCCACGGCTGAGGGTTGCGGGTCAGCAGGACGGTCAATATTATCCCGATCAGGATAATTCCCAGTTGCCATTCCCAGGTTGCTGCATTGTAGAGTCCTATCGTTTTCCAGAAAATTTCCATAGAGTTATTCGTATGCTGATGATTTTATTTGCGTCGTGTTAATGAAAAAGCCTTACCCGGCAGGAGGAAGATCGGCAGTGTCGCACCGACCGTCAGCATGAAGATCGCGGTGAAGGTAACGAAACCGTTCGACATGAACATTTCAATATATTTCGCTTTCTGTACCGGTTCGTCCATCGTCTGGAGGAACATGATCAGCGAGAAAACCATGTTGTAGGCAAATTTGCCTGGGATCATCGGCAATAAAGCCGGGATATAAAGCACTGTCATCGGGCAGTAAATCCTGCCTCCCAGCCACAAACTACCGAATCCGATCACCAATGCCCCGAACAGGGAGGCGGTGGCGATATCCACCCCGAAGAAAGTCATCAGGCAGAATCGGCAGGCATGGCCTACGGCAGCCAGCAAGGCAATGTAAGGAAACGCCCGCATAGGTGGGTCGGAAATCGCACCGAAACCAATACCTGCAATGGCTGCAAAAAGTCCGTCTAAAAGAATATCCAATACTATCATATCAAATTATTTTTTACCATCATTAATGTGAAAGAAAGCCCGATCGCGATACAGATAATCAGCATCAGTGCATTGACCAGCCGGGCAAAACCGGTCAGTATATACCCTTCGACAATATCGATGACCCCATTGATCAGCGGTACGCCCGGTATCAGGAACAGGACGCTCGTTGCCAGTGCAATGTCCGAGGTCGTGTCGAATATCAACGCTGTAGAGGCACAAAGCGATGCAATAAAGGCCGATACCACGAAGATTATGTAATGATTGAATTTCCGTATCTGCATCTGTTGTTTCAGGAAAAAACCGGTGATAGTCGCAGAAAAGACAATCCCCATCGAAGTAATATCTCCCCCGAACAGGCGGCAGAAAGAGGCATTGGCAAACCCTACCAGTATCAGAACGAAAAGCGGATCAATGTGCGGGCTGGCGATAATCTCCTCATATTTATCTTTTAATTCTTCCAGCGACAAATGTTTGTCATACGTTTCCCAACTCAGAGCGCTCAGTTTGGCGTTCTTCTCGAAACTTATCGGAAGGGCGGGGATATCGATCACCTCGCTGTATGTTTCTTTCGTATCATTGTCGGAGATCGTCAGAATAATATTTTTCTGAAAAATGCTGATTTTAACATCAGCGCCATATGCTTCTCCTATTCGTTTGGAACTCCGGACTACCCGGGATGTGTGTACCCCGCATCCCATCATATGGGCGGAGTACTCTGCGATGAATTTGGCTACGGGTAGCAAAGATTCATTTCTACTCATGTCGTACTTTTTATATATGAACCGGATTCTATTCCGGAATGTTTCTTTTTGCTGGCTGAAAAACGGGCGATAAACCTAAACCGGGGCGCAAAAGTATAAAAAACTTATTTTATATCATTGTTTTGTCTTTTATTTTTGTAGTTTTGCACCGAAATGGTTCTGTATTTTTGATTCTGGAAATACAGATTAAAAGGGAATCGGGTGTAAATCCCGGACA
>ERZ791830.406-NODE-406-length-45512-cov-25.009899_pt1 | contig 45512 bp, 36 predicted proteins | sample MGYA00509945_ERZ791830 | MGnify/ENA primary metagenome ERZ791830 (study PRJEB30046, sample SAMN00792021) | human gut metagenome | study: EMG produced TPA metagenomics assembly of the A metagenome-wide association study of gut microbiota in type 2...
ACAAGGGCACCCGCTTCTGGGCTGTCTTTCGAGACGGAGAGCTGTTGGCGGTAACCGTGTACAAGCGTGGAGCCGAAGCAATCGTCAGGACGCTGGAAGCCAGGGACGGATAAGGCCGCCATTCAGCAGCTCTTCTTCACCATGAAGTCGAGCTGTTTTTTAGCTGCCATACAAAGGTTCCGGTTTACGATTCCGGATTTGTTTCCCTGTGAAGCAGAGTAGAACTGGAATATGATAAGTGCCGATGTTTCCCCCGAACCGAGAACCATTCCCACAAGGACGGATACACCGTCCTTGTGGGAATGCTTCCCAGTTCGGGAGTACCATCAGTACCTGCCAACGTGTGATTTCAACGACTTCATCAAAGACCAGGCAGCCGCATCCCAGCTCTCTGCGTCCACAGGCATCCCCTACACGGACGCTCTGCGCCAGGTGAACTACCAGACCCAACAGCAGCGCCAGGCCGAGGAAGAAGCAAAGAAACAACAACTCGCCCGGCCAGCTAGCCAGCAGCTCCTCCTCGACGAGATGAACAAATACGCCAAGGCAAAACTCGGCGAAGTCCCTCGCAGCGAGATGCCCCAGGTCGGTACCTGTGACGCAGAAGAGAGCGACGACATCCCGACGGGCAAGCTGGAGTTCGTTTCCCCGGACAAGCTGAAGAAGACCCAGGAGAAGATCAACAAAACGAAAGCCAGGGGGATTGCCAACGACTGGGCCAACGCAGGCAAGGAGCCCGTTCTCATCTCCCGGGACAACTGGATTCTGGACGGCCACCATCGTGTGGAAGCGGCCAAAACCCTGGGCAAGCTTGTCCGCGTCGTCAGAGTCGACCTGCCCGGGCGCAAGGCTCTGACCAAGCTGCAAGAACTCGAAGAAGAAATGGATTCGTGATGGATGTGTGTCATTCCTGTTGACCAGGATATGCTACTTAGCTATGGTTCGCCATGAAAGGTTGTGAATGATGAAGGAACATGTTACAGGAAAGATTCTCAATGCCGAAGAGATGAGAAGTCTTCGCTTGAAGAACTCTTCTGTATGGTTATCCAAACCTGCGGGGTCGATGCTGGAGCAGTTTCGCCGGGAGAACTCATGCAGGCCGAGCATGATACCTTGTATCAGTTCGCTCGGAATACAGGAATCGGACAGACACAGGATGAGTTCAAACAGACATGTGCCAGCGGTGGATTCTGTTCGAACGGAGGAGGGAATGAACACGACGTCCTTATCCAGCCGTCAGGACGGCGCGTCCTGAAGATCACTCAGCCCGGCAATGGGTATGGAGCCAGATCCCGCTTGACGGATTATCTGGAGAACCATCTCATGGCAAACATCCTGTTCGGGGATGACATACGAGTAGAGTACATTGTGTATGGGACTCACAGGGAGGATATGCCCATGATTGTCGTATCCCAGCCTTTTATCGAAGGGACAAGGGCCAGTGAAGAGGAGATTTCATCTTTCTGGGAGTCTCTTGATTTCCGGAAGTGCAGCCGGCATTCCTTCAGGCATCCCTGCGGCACGACTATTCATGACGCCCGGCCTGATAATATCTACCGATCTCCTGACGGCTTTTTGTTTCCCATCGATGTGCAGGTATTACACGGTATGCGGTATTTGCGGTACAAGCTTCTGCAGTTGCTTGCAGGACAGGCGTGACTGCAAAACTTCCTTGGCTGGTAAGAAGAAAACGTGTGTGCATGGATGATTTTGGTGGACGCATTGAACGGTGTGCGGTACGTTGAAGTCATCACTTTTAGTGAGTAGAAAGGAGCGAGTATGGCTAAAAAGAACAAGACGATACTAGCGCAAGCTGATGACTTGATGATGTCATTGGCTTCAGCATACCTTGTTGCCAATGACCCGGTGCGTATTGATTCGCACATTACTTTGTTTAAGTTGTTGTTTTTCGCAGATCGGTATCATTTGCGGATGTATGGGAGTACTATTACCAGGGATAAGTATGTAGCTATGGAGATGGGGCCCGTGCCTTCAATGACTAAAACCTTGGTTAATACACCCAGGGAAGGGGAGACACTATACCGTTATGTGGAACGAGGCGAGAATGGGTTCCGGCTTATTCAAGATCCGGATCTGGACGAATTTTCGGATTCGGAGCTGGAGGCTTTGGATGCGGCTATAGCAGTTCATCGCCAGCATCCGACCATTGGGCAGTTGATCGATTTTTCGCATAAGTTTCCGGAGTGGAAAAAGCCTTCTGTCAAGCTGCGTGATGACAAGAAGATGGAAAAGATGGCATGGAAGGACTGGTTTACTCCAAATGTCAGTGATGATTATTGCCCTGCGGATGAAGAACGTCTGGCAGCGGCACGCAGCTACTGGAATGAGAGCGGCAGGCATGACCTTGTAAGATAAGATGGATCTTTGCCCAGGGACAGTTGTCAAAATGCAACATCGCGGGCTTACAAGTTCAAGCCCACACTATTTTGTCATTCTTCACGTTGATGAAGGCTTGGATGAGGCTGTTCTGATGTGTGTGACTACGTCGCAGATTGAGAAGGTGCGAAAGCGAGTACGCCAAATAAATGCACCAAGAGAAACTTGTGTAGATCTTTCTCCGGCAGATTGTCCGGGGTTGACAAAGGCTTGTGTGGTGGATTGTAATGAAGTGTTTTGTTCCTCTGTACGTGAGGTTCTATCTTCCCGGATAAAAATGAAGATTGGCAGGTGTACCGTTAAGAAGAGCCTGATGTCCTCAGAGAAGGTTAAAGCTCTGATTTCGGGGATTCAAGCAAGTCCCAAGATAAAAAACAAATACAAGAAGAGGCTACTCTGACGGTTTTGTCGGTATTTTATCTCATTCTCGTGAAACGTTATTGCTATTTCGTGGCAATATCGCTACACAGTGAAATACCGCCTTCCCGGGCGCTATATACACTTGAGAAAAGAGATTCTTATTATGAAAGACAAATCAATCAAACAACCTTGGCCCCGGAGTGCGAAGATCACTGTGTGGGTGCTGGGAGTATTGCTGCTGGGCTCTCTTGTGCTTACTTACATAGTACAACATATATTAGGCCAGGAGATCATAGACCTGCAAAATAGTCTTCCTATCTATTGAGTTAGGACAGTGTAATTCTCAACCCTTTGCCGTTCCTGACACGAAACGGCAAAGGGTTGATTTTCTTTTACCTGGCTCGTAAAATATAGGCATGAGATCTTCTTACTGGCAACAACTTACCAAGTCTGCCTCCACGATACACGGTTCCGGGTATGACAAGTTCATGTCTACATTCCCATGGCAGAGGGATGTAAAACCTTCCCCGAAGCCTGTTGACCCGGGATTCACTAACAGGCAAACTTCACAGGAGGCATTCAAGCAACAGAAGTCTTCTGTTCCGTATATTTCTGTTAATAAGGATGCTCAGGGAAATCCTTACCTCGATGGAGCGCAGACACAGAAGAATATCTTTGGCGGGGATGCCGACTTTCAACGAAGAGCGGAAGCCCAGCAAGCATATGCACGATGGAATCAGGCTCGCCCCGGAGGTTTGACTAAAGTACCTAATGTTCCGTCTTTGAACCATCTAGTTGTACTGAACCCAAGCGGAAAGGATGAACGGGGATTTCTCACTGCATTCAGGAATTATGGGCCTTCTGCACCCGGGAATCCCAACAGGAATGTGCCTATTGAGCAAGATACGGGCGAGCATTTTCCTGACGGTGAGCCTAGGAGCAACTACAGGTCTGACATTGACAAGATCAGAATGGAGTCTATGCGGTTCCCAACAAACGGTACTGCTTTCCCGCAACCGACACATTCCCTTCCTCCTAACGAAGCAATTAGACGAGTGCCATCATCTACGCAAGGATACGATCAATACCAAGGGCTTCATAATAATTATGAACCTGTAAATGAAAGGTACAGGATTCAAAATGTTCTTCAAGAAGAAGCAACACACGCCCAGTCTCCTACTTCTTTCTATAAGAGCATTGATAAAAACAACGATCCCAATGTCTTTGCGCCCAAAGATAGACTGGCAGGAGAGTACAATGATACAGGAGTGGAAGGAAGAAGACCTTACACACCCATCGTCCCCGGCATGCAAGGCTCCTACGACCAGTGGCCCGGGGAGTTCGTAAAGTCCAGGAAGCTCGACCAGAACGATGCTCAGGCAACGTACGGGCATCGTATCCAGAATAGCAAGGAGCTATTGGATTACCATAACATGCACAAGGTGTACGGGACAGATGATGAGTGGACCAATTCTCAGGCGAATTTGACACAACAGCAAGCTCAGGCGCTGGGGAGATTACGGGCACAGTCAGAGATGCAAAGGCAGCAGGAGTGGAGCAGACAACAGGAGGAATACAACCAGGGCAAAAGGCCTACTCCCCCGCCGCCTGTTCAACAAATGCCCTTGAAGCCGGTTCAGCCTACATACGATTTCATTGACCAGACGGATCTCATGAAGCAGGTTCGCAACAATCAGCAGCCCGGGAGAATGAACAAGGTTGCCTCTACTCTCAACTCATCGTACGATCGTCTCATGAACCCTGACCGCCTAACCAAGATTGCCGCAATCTTGCAAAAGGCAACGGACGGCCTGAAACTCTCGGATCGTCCATCAGGCAAGCGTATCCAAGCCGCCCGGGTGATGAGTACACCTACTTCTGCGGAGCTGATCCAGCAGAAGAGGGAGAGCGAGGGGGACATGCAGGCCAAGCAGGCTTCCCGGAAGGCCATGAGTGCTCCCTTCCCGGACTGATTTCCTGAAATTACAGGCGTATTCGTGCTATGTATACTTGATGAGAGTAATTATGCTCGAATCATTTATCCATGATCATGAATACGAAATCAGAATATCCTGTTACGGACAGCATCACGAATGTTGTCGAAGCCAGTATCGTCACCGCCTCTGTGATGGCTCTTATTGCGTGTGAGGTCACGCGCCATATGGGTCATGCACTGGAGGGAGGTGTCTACAAAGGCGCCAAGTCATCCTGGGGTCTCGTGAAGGGAGCCAAGGGTCGCCTGGTGTCCTACAGAGAGCGCATCAGCGAGAAAGTCAGCAAGGCAAGGACAGAAGCTATTGTTGTAGCCGACACCCCGGCGCAACCTCCTGTTGAAGTGCCTGTGGAAACTCAGGCACGAGATGAAGCTGCACCTACCCCGGCAGGAATGCCAACTCCGGCTTTTGCATAAGCCATAGCCATCACGGGCTTGTCAGAAAAGACAAGCCCGTGATGGTGGCATATCAATTTTTATCTCCTGATGGGTATGTTACGTGACGTGGTGAAAGTGCGCCCATAGCCTGCCTGCTGGTACAGGCTCCGGCAATGGGGATGTGGTTTTCATGAGAGATATGTACCATATAGTAAACAAAAACAAAAATTATGTATTATATATGATACATAATCGAAGATATCAGGACTCTCCTGAAGATGAATTGACTGAGTTCGGAAATCCAGCCTCTTTCGGGCGCAGCGAGCCGCCTCTCCATCGGTTCAACCGGCTTCGCCTTGCTCCTTACGCCCACCTGTCACAGCCTTCGCTTCGCTCGGCTGTGGCTATGTGATCCGTATCGGCGCATTGAACCATTGAGGCGTATGCTCGCTGCTTGCCCCGGAAGGCTATGCCTTCCAGAGGGGGCTGGAATTATTGTTCAGGGATCACTGGATAAAATCTCAATATACTTCCCTTTTCATTCTTGCCCTTTTGTTTGAAGAAAGCAGGGATTTTCCTCTTGCCTCTTTCTCCTGAGACAGGTTGTGATCGAATGAACTTCAAAGCCTCAGGACTCAGTATTTTTGATGTTGGAATGAATCCAGCTCGAACGCAGGTTATAATTTCCACGCCTTCAAATATTGCGTTGTTCACTATTGCATATTGCAGGAATTCTTTCGTCCACCGTTCACTTTGCTCCGTTCTATACTTGGCATCTGTGTACTCATACCCGCGATTCGTTGCAGGCAGATACATGGAAATACGATCATGCGCTACCAGAATACCTCTCAGGATTCTATTCAACAGATCAGGATAAGAGGAAGCATATACGCTTGAACTCACTCCAGGGATCCGTACATCCCCATCATCAGAGCTTACTCCATCATGGTATTTTAGGCGTACTTCCAAGCTGGACAAGGTTGAGATTTTTACATATCCCGAGATCTCAACGCCTTTGCGAGGATGAGCGTTAAATCCATCATGGAAGTATTCAAATGAAAATTTAGTACCATTTTTTCTATCTTCTTCGAAGTCCTTGAATTTGAATCTCTCATCTCTGATCTCAGGACGAATATTTAATCCCAACTGATGGACAAACCATGTAGCTGATGGCACTCGAAAGTGCCAATCTACTTCCAGACTGCGTATAGTTGCTGTAGAGGGGCAATCCATCCAGTTCTCCGGCATATCGATGGCGTCCATCAGATTATCGACTTTATGAATGGCTCTTCTAAGATCTGCATAGTGCAAAGCAAGGAATGCTTGCAAAGTATTGGTCAGAGCATTTAAAACCGCTTGCTGCGATGTCTGGTCGTCATCAAGGTAGTTGTCTGTTTCTTCCTTGGCATCATAGGCTTGGAAAAAGCTACGAACGCATTCTTGCGGTGTCAGGGACTCTTTGCTCAGAAAAGGATAGTGTCTCAATGCCCGCTGGGGGTTTCCGGAAAAGTAAACTGTATACTTGAGAAATACATCTTTCGACCCCTCTTGCTGCTCAATGGAAATTTTATGGTATGCCTTTCTGTCTCCTTTTCCTGGCAAGTGTAGCTGTACAGGCAGTTCACCGACAAAAAGGTTTCCGGTTACGTTCTGAAATGGGATCGGAAACCTTTTTTCTGCCAGTATTTTCCTCTTCTTTTTGTGATGGTTGATGGAGCAGGCTGTTTGCCTTGCTGTTATATTTTGATGCTCGTCAAAAACGGCATCGTCATCATGCAGTTGTTTCCATGATCCATTAAGCAGACTAGGCGTATCTGTTCTTGAATTGCCTGACAGTAGGGCAGCCAAATGACGGACCAATATACATTTATCTCCGCTATGTGAACTCAGGCAGTGCTGGAATTCTTCCCGTTTGACAGGAAGGATGAAAGAGTAGGTGAAGCTGAGCCTGTCGATAACGATGTAGGGGAGGGACTGAATTCCCTGTACCGTTATCCCGGTCGAAGCCAGTTGGATGATGCGTTCCACTAGTTCAGGGCTAGCCTGATAGGCCGGGAATAGTTTCGCCCCTTTTCCGTCTATAACATGTATTGGGTTGTGCTGCCTTTCAAGGATGAAACGAGATGATTTGGTGTGTCGAATTTGCATTGTAATTGCATGAAGCTGGAGCCAGCTTCCGGGCTAAAAAATGGAGCCTTCAGGCGCTCTTGATACTGAAGGGGGTAAAATAATGAGGGATCTCGTTTGGATCTCTCGTTCAAGTGAAATGAGACTCAGTGAGTCTCTCTCCCGGCTATGCCGGAGTGCCTGCCTTCACCAAGAACGCAGGACAATTAACCTTATTAAGTAATATGAGAAATGCCCCTGTCGTGAAACCCCGGCGAACTCGCTGGGGGTGGAACTCAAGGAACGGGTATGAGGAGCTAGGCCACCGTTTCTTGTACGTCCCGGGTTGATAGAAACCCAATGAAACGCTTGAGAGCGTCAATATGTCCTGCACTCAATGGTGACTGATGGACAACGAAAACCAGTTACTATATCTGAAGATGAAGGTCAACAAAAACAACAAGCTAATGACTTGTTTCTTCCGGCAACACCTTGAACCATGCTTCTCCTTCGGCTGCTCGAACGCCTTCCCGGTAGTGCTTTTCCGTCATGTTGGTTCCCGAGTGCCCAAGCCACATGGATACCCGGGGTATATCGTGTGTTCGAGAGGGCTACGTACGATGTGAGTACATGGGGCAAAGGATAATTGAATATCCCCGGTAACCCAAGAAATTGGGCTCTTCGTCATTACATTGTAGGCGGCTACAAATTAGTGTAGATTTTCATCTAGAAGAAAGAGCGTTTTTCCCTTATTTTACAATGCTTTTTGACAACAAGGATGTCCCCTGAATGTCCCCCGGTTCGTCAAAAAATAAGATTTTTGGCTTCTCTCTCCTAAATACAAGTAACCCCTTCCAAGCCGTTAACTTAAAAGGGGTTATATGGTGCTCGGGAGGGGACTCGAACCCCTACGGGATATTATCCCACTAGATCCTTAGTCTAGCGCGTCTACCAATTCCGCCACCTGAGCATGGAGGCCTTAAGGCGGGGAGTTTTTAGCGCAGAGAAATGAAAATATCAAGCTTTTTCTTCTTTTTTATCTTTCCGGGCCCGTTTTTGCGGACAGGTTTTTCTTACCGGACCGGGAGGGAGGTTGTCGAGGGCATGATAGCAGGGCGCAGAGTAACGGCTCCGGTATCATATTTTTCCGAGGGTTTGAAGAGCCAGCCGGGGGTGGTGTTGGCCACCTCAAACCTGGTCGGTTTGAAGATGGGCAGCCTCAGATTGGAATTGGGTTCGTAACCGTATTTGCCCGTGTATTTGCCGTATACCCTGTATTCATAGTTGTTGTCGTAGGCGTAGCGCGGATTTCCGGTGTATTCCGGCAGGCGGTCCGGGGTGCGGCAGGCGCTTTCATCCATGATGACGAGTTGGGCCGTTCTCCAAGTCTGGCCTGGCTGGCGCAGGTATCCCCAGAAGCGCGTTGCCGGTACATGGTAGCGGCGGCCGACGAAGTAGTTTCCCCTGGGTTCGCGGGCTATTTCCGCATTGCGGGCGTTGATGCCGGCAATGTCTTTTTCCAGGGTGTTGCACTGGGTCAAGGCGGGAAGGAGGGCGGCCCCCAGCAGGGAAAGCAGGAGTTTGTTCATGATGACGATGGTGTTTTTTTCTTATTTAAGAGCATTTGAATGGCGGCGGAAGCCGCAAAGAAGCCAAAGGTTCCCGTGATATGGGTGACGGAGCCGAATCCGGCGTCACAACCCATTTTCCCCTGGAATTCCGGATCACGTGTGCAGGAGGTTGTTCCGTCGCAGGTAGGATATACGGGCGTTTCTTGGGAGAAAACGCAGGGGATTTTCAGTTTCCGGGCTTTTTCTCCAAGCGGAAGGGCATAATCTTTTTTCAGCCTGTAGCGTAAGCTGGAGAGCAGGGGATCCCCCCTGGTGCGGGAGAGGTCGTCTATTTCTATCCGGGCGGGATTGATGCGCCCTCCCGCGCCGCCGCAGGTTACCAGCGGTTGCTTGCTGCGGTAACAGGAGGCGATGAGGTGGGCCTTGGGTATCAGGGAGTCGATGGCGTCAATGATGACGTCCGGTTCCGCCGACAGCAGTTTTTCCGCGTTGGAGGCCGTGTAGAAATTGCTGATGGGAATGACTTCCGCTTCCGGGTTGATTTCCCGGATGCGTGTGGCCATGGTTTCCGTTTTGGATTGCCCGATTGTGGACGCCAACGCATGTATTTGCCGGTTGGTGTTGGTAATGCAGAGGTCGTCCATATCCATCAGAATGATAGTGCCTACGCCTGACCGAGCCAGGGCTTCCGCCGCCCAGGAACCTACACCCCCAATGCCGACGACGGCTATGCGGGCGCTTCTGAGAAGAGATAGTCCGCTGTTTCCGTACAGGCGGCCTATACCGCCGAATCTGGCTTCATAGTTCATGACCACGTGTCTGTTCCAGAGTATGGGAGATTAAGGAGAATAAGGGCGCCCGGGTTTCTGTCCGTTGCTTCATCCTGAAAATATGGAGACGCGGGAAATCCTTGGATTCCGGACGCCACAGCCAGCTTCCCGTTATTCCGGGAAGGGGGGGCGGGACGCCGGCAGCTTTTTCCTTCCGCAAGTGTGATGGAGGGCGTCCGTTGAAACAGGTTTTTCTTATAATCCGCATCCTGGCCGCGCTTCACGGGGTTTCCGCCATGTCCGGAACATCCGCAGAGCACCGCCACCGGGCACGGGAAGAGGAATGCTACTGAAGCATGCATATCAGGAGGCCGGTTTTTCCACGATTTTGCTGATTCGGGCGATGCTGAGCGCCCTGCCTGTGGCTTCATCTATTTGCACGACGGCTCCGCAGAGGCGCACGGGCCAGTTCGCTACGGGGAATTTGGCCGGCATGGAGGTGCGGAAACGCTGGAGAATAGGTTCCCGTTCCCGTCCCAGCACCCCGACGGCGGGGCCGCACATGCCGGCGTCCGTCAGGTAGGCCGTGCCGCGCTCCAGAATGGTTTCATCCGCCGTCTGCACATGGGTATGTGTCCCGACGACGGCAGAAACCAGGCCGTCCAGATTGTAGCCGGTGGAGATTTTTTCACTGGTCGTTTCCGCGTGCATGTCCACAAAGATAACCCGCACGCCTTTTTCTTCCCTGAGTCTTTTGGCTTCCGCTTCCGAGATGAGGAAGGGGTTTTCCAGCGGCGGCTGAATGAATGAGCGCCCCTGAACCTGCATGACGGCTATTTTCCCCTTGGGAGTTTCCACGACTACGCTCCCGTGCCCCGGTGTTCCCTGCGGATAGTTGACGGGACGCAGCACCCGCGGTTCGGATTCCATCCACGGGGCCAGCTCCGCCTGGTCCCAGACATGGTCTCCCGTTGTGATGACATCCACTCCGGCGTGCAGCAGTTCCTGTGCCAGACGGGGCGTGATGCCTCTCCCGGCAGCCGCGTTTTCCCCGTTGACGATGATGAAGTCCGCCCCGTGTTCCCGTTTGAGTTCCGGCAACATGTGCTTCACGGCGGTGCGTCCGGGTTCGCCGACCACATCGCCTATAAAGAGTATGGTAATCATGATTGGGACGGAGCTGGCGCAGATGGCGGTTTTTACTGTTCTTCCCTGGTGACGGGCACTACCAGAACGGGCACGGGGGATTTCCGCATCACGGAGCTTGCGACGCTGCCCAGAAAGACGGTGGAGAGGAAGCCGTGGTTATGCTTGCCCACCACGATCATGTCGATGTGGTGTTTTTCAGCATAATTAATGACTGCTTCGCTGATTTCAAATTCATCTTCCACCGCCTGGATGATCGTGGCGTCCGTCAGCCGGGAGAGTTTTTCCGCCGTCTGTTTCAAATGGTTTTTGGCGATGGAAATGACTTCGTTTTCTTCCGTCTGGTCCATCACGGGAACGGGCACTTCATCCGGCAGAACGCCGGAGACTTCATAGCAAATGCTGGGTTCCACAATGTGGAGCAAATGGATGATGCTGTCGTTGGGGCAGGCCAGTTTGCCGATTTGGTGGATGACGGCGTCCGTGGCGTTGGAGAAATCAATAGCTACCAGAATATTCTTCATATCTTTCTGTATAACATTCCGTACTTTTCCATGCCACAAAAAAACGTGTGCTGCCCCGGCTTTCCCGGGTGTTCCGTTTTATTCCGTTTCAGGCCAGCCCCACGGCGCGGCGCACCCTGTCCAGCACTACAGAGGCCGTCTCGCGCGCCTTGCGGGCGCCTTCTTCCAGCGTCCGGCGCACATAGTCCTGATTGGCTTCCAGTTCCGCCCTGCGTTCGCGCGCGGGCCGGAAGTATTCCCAGTAAGCGTCAAAGAGGCGCTTTTTGAAGTCTCCATAGCCGCATCCCCCGTTCTGGAAACCGCGCACCATATCTTCATAACCCTGCGCGGAGGCAAAGAGTTTGTAAAGCTGCAGGATGACGGAACCTTCCGTCGGTTTGGGATCTTCCACGGGGGTGGAATCCGTGGGGATTCTCATGATGAGTTTACGGACAGCTTTTTCCTCTCCGAAAATAGGGAGCGTGTTATTATAGCTTTTACTCATTTTCTGCCCGTCCAGCCCCGGGACAATGGCTGTGCTTTCCGCAATGAGCGCATCCGGAAGTTTGCAGGTGCCTTCTCCGAATTGTTCGTTCATTTTGCCCGCCAGGTCGCGTGTGACTTCCAGATGCTGTTTCTGGTCCTTGCCTACGGGCACCAGGTCGGAGTCATACATCAGGATGTCGGCAGCCATCAGCACGGGGTAGGTGAACAGGGCGTTGCTGGGGGAGAATCCCTTGGCGATTTTATCTTTGTAGGAATGACAGCGTTCCAGCAGGCCCATCGGACAGACGGTGCTGAGTATCCAGGCCAGTTCATTGACTTCCGGCACGGCGGACTGGCGGAAAAAGACGCATTTTTCGGGATCCAGGCCCACGGCCAGAAAGTCCGTAGCGAGGTTGCTGCAGTTTTCCCTCAGCGCGTTCGCGTCGTGAACGGTGCTCATGGCGTGGTAGTCCGCCAGGAAGTAGAAAGATTCCCCGCTTTCCTGCATGCGGACAGCCGGTTCCATGGCTCCGAAGTAGTTGCCGACATGCAGCTTGCCGCTGGGTTGAAGACCTGTGATGATACGCATTGCGCGCGGGATTTTGCCTGTTCGCGCCCGGCAAGTCAAGAAAGGGGAGAGTCAAAGACAGGAGGGGCCGTCGGCTGGATTTTTTTCCGGCATGTGCCTGCCTCACGAGATGCGTTCAGAAGGGATGCCTCTTCTTATTTATGGAATGTCCGGAAAGGGCCGGTCAGCGTGGAAAAGGATGAGGGTAAAATTACTCTTCCAGTGCCTCCAGCACATTGTGCACACCGTCCGCAAAGCTTGGGTAGAGCGGTTCCCAGCCCAGGGCCATAAGGCGGGAGCAGGAAATCCTCTGGTTGGAGAAGCCCCGGCGCGCTTCCGCCGGGAGCGGTTCAGGCTGCGGAGCGGGTTTCCCCAGCAAATTGGAAAGGTAGGAGTATATTTCTCCCATTTGCATGGGGGTGCGGTCCGTCAGGTTGTAAATGCCGGCAGGCGGTTCCCGCAGGGTGCAGAGCAGGTGCAGGGCGGCTGCGGCATCATCCCGGTGGATGTAATTGAGCCATCTGTTCATGGCTCCGGGGAGGGCCTTCCCCTTCGTGACGTACTGGGAGACGAGAACACAGCGGCCCGGCCCGTACAGGGCTCCCAGCCGGACGACCGTGCCCCCCGCTGCCAAAACCGCCTGTTCCGCCTGAATAAGCAGCCCGTTTTTTCCAGAGGAGGGATAAACGTTGTGTTCCTCCGTAATCCAGCGTCCGTCCGTGATTCCATAGACGGCTGTGCTGGAACAGAAGATGACCGGCGTTCCGGAAAAGGCTTCCAGCGTGTTCCGCGTTCCATGAGCGTAAAGGTTGCGGTAGGCTTCCTCTCCGCCTCCCCTCGTGCTGGCGCACATGACGATGATCTGGGGGGAGGGGATGCGGGCGGCCAGCCCCTGCATGGAGGCCTGGTCTGCAACGTCTGCTTCGTAAATGGCTTTTTGCGGGTCAATATCCGCCGTCAGGGCCGTATGTCCCGCTTTCCGCAGGCTTTCCGCCAGGGCTTTTCCCAGATACCCTGTTCCCAGAATGAGAACGATGCGGGGATTCTTACACAGAAGGCCGGTCATGAGTAATTGCGGAGGTGCTTGAGTTCCATTAGCATTTCAGCGCGGGAAATGTCTTCCGGCCATGTGATTTTGGGATTGGGCTCATGATTATGCACCAGGCGCGTAGGATGGCCGATGAGTTGCAGGGCGGTTACTTCATCCGTTACCTGAATATTCCGTTCCGTGACTTCCACATAGGCGTCCAGGAGAAGAGGATATTGAAAGACCTGCGGGGTTTCCATGCACCACAGCCCGTCCCGTTCCACCTGTTCCGGAAGCGTAAAGCGTTCTTTATCCGCACGCTTCAGGGTATCCGTTACGGGATGTGCGGAAGCGGACGCCCCATATTCCCTGGCGGTTTGAATGCAGCGGGAGATTTGCTCCACCGTAATGAGCGGGCGGGCTCCATCGTGCACGGCCACGAATTCCGGGGTATAAAGCAGGGCTGCCAGTCCGTTCTGCACGGATTCATGCCGTTCCGCCCCTCCGTCCACACGGGTAACGGGTATTTCCGTTTCCAGGTTTGCGCCGTTAATGGCATGAAAACGTTCCTCCGGGCAAACGACTACGATTTCCGTGATTTCCCGGCAGTTGGCAAAGGCGCGGATGCTGCGTTCCAGCACCCTGACGCCGTGCAGGGGGGCCAGCAGCTTGTCAAATCCGGCTCGCCGGGAGGACCCGGCCGCAACGATGATGGCGGCGCAGCATTTCATGACAGTCTGGCTGACACCATGCGGGCCAACTCCTTGCCGTTGACTCTGCCGGCAGTGCGTTCCTGCATGAGTTTCATGACCTGCCCCATATCTTTTTTTGTAGAGGCTCCCGTTTCCTTCATCACGGTTTCCAGAATGGCCGCCGTTTCTTCTGCTGTGAGTTCCGCGGGCATGAATTGCTTGAGAACGGTGATTTCTGCCTCTTCCTTTTCCGCCAGTTCCGGGCGTCCGGCGGCGCGGAATTGTTCCGCAGAATCCTCACGCTGCTTGATTTGCTTGCGGACCACGGCCAGTTCTTCCGCTTCTTCCAGTCGGGTTCCCAAGCCTCCCTTGGCGATGGCCGTGTTCGTGAGAGCCGTCTTGAGGGCGCGCAGGGTATTGAGGGTAACGGAGTCTTTTGCTTTCATGGCGGTTTTCATCCCCTCCATGATTTGGTCGGAAATCGTGTTCATATCTCCATTAACTAAGCGCATCCCCAGGTGTACTTCAAGCCGTAAATTGAAAAAGGCCGCCAGCGCAGGGAATGCCGCCGGCGGACCGGATAAGGGGAATAAAAGCGGAACAGCCGTGTTTATTTTTTCCCGCCAATGGGCATGATGTGGATTTTCTTTTCCGTCATGCCCGGAACCACCATCATGGAGTCATACAGGATAAAGTCCGCCGCCCCTTCAACAGGGCCGGTGGCTACCGGGGCAGAACGCCCCGTCTTCAAATCCAGCCTGCGGACAGCTTCCGGTTTTTTATCCTTGGACCAGTCACTGTAGTAAAGGGCGTTGTCACGGTAAACCAGTCCGTCATACTGCCCCCGTTCCTTGGAAAGTTCCGTAACTTCCCGGGAAACGGGGTTAATGGAGAGCAGGCGTCCGCTGGGTTTGCCTTTTTCATCCGTTGCGTATTCGCAGAGGTAAATGACCTTTCTTTCCGGGTCCCAGGCCAGGCCGTTCGGTTTGTAGATGGGTTGTTTGGTGACCAGTTCCCCATAAGAGCTGGTATTCGTGTCCACATAGAAGATCTGGTTGGTATCCGTGGAGGAAACCATGAGCCTGCCATTGATGAACGCCAGGTCATTGAGGAATTTCATGCGGGATGGGGACAAGTCCACGTATCCTTCAATAGCACCGGTCTTGGCGTTTATTTTGAATACCATGTCCACGTCCGTGCAGTAAAGGAAGCCGTCCTGATACAGCAACCCCTTCGGCGCGTCCAGGGTATCTACGTCCGTGATTTTTTTCGGCTCTGTGGAACCGTGCGGAATGACGCCCAGGTAGCCGTCCTTGTCTTTTTCCGTAGGCGTGAGCCTGGAGCCGATGCAGGTGAAATAGATATTGCCCTCGGCATCCGCTGCAACGCTTTCCGGATGGCCGTCAATGGCAATGGTGTTTTTTTCCAGGGCGGGCAGCGGTTCAACGGGGGCTGGCTGTTTTTTTGTCGGCGGCGCGGCCAGCGCGCTGCACGCCAGGCAAAGAAGGAGTAATGTCGCTTTCATGGGGTGGTGTAAGAGTTTTGAACCTTATGGCATGGGAGCAATGGAAAAGCAAGCCCCGCAGAGGCTGGCAGGCTGATGGGCGGAGTTGCACCCCGTTCGGGCAAACGGGGCGCTTCCCGTGTTAGATGGTTCCTGCATCCAGATTATTGGGCTGGGGCATGTTTTCCATGCGGATAGAACGGTTGACCGCGTTCAGGTAGGCCCGGGCGGAAGCTTCAATGACGTCTGTGGAGGCTCCCTTGCCCACAATGGGCTTGGGCTGGCCGAAGTCCACATGCACTGTGACTTCTCCCAGAGCGTCCTTCCCTTCGGAAGCGGCGTTGACGCTGTAGCCTTTCAGCGTGCCTTTGCGCCTGGTGATGCGCTCAATGGCTTTGATAACGGCGTCCACGGCACCATTGCCCGTGGAACTGTCTTCAAATTTCTTGCCTTCCTTGATCAGTCCCACCGTAGCCGTGGGCCGCGCGTGGCTGCCTGCCACGAATTGCAGGAAGTCCAGTTCCCATAGGCCGGTGGAGGCATGCAGGGAGTCGTCCACAATGGCGGAAAGATCATCATCATAAACGAATTTTTTGGAGTCGCCCACTTTCTTGAAGCGTTCAAAGACGGTGTTGACTTCCTCTTCCGTAAGGACATGGCCCAGCTGTTCCAGCCTGGATTTGACGGCAGCTCGTCCGGAATGCTTGGTGAGCGGGAGTTCCGTGGCTCCCCAGCCGACCGCCTGCGGGTCCATGACTTCATAGGTTTCCCGGCAGTTGAGGATGCCGTGCTGGTGGATGCCTGAAGAGTGGGCGAAAGCGTTTTCCCCCACGATGGCTTTGGACCGCTGCACCTGCATGCCGCTCATGCGGGCCACGATGCGGGAAGTGCGGACGATTTCCTTCGTGTTGATGTTGTCCGTGACGTCTCCGAATTGTCCGGCGCGGGTGCGCAGGGCCATGATGACCTCTTCCAGAGCCACGTTTCCGGCGCGTTCGCCGATGCCGTTAATGGTTCCTTCCACCTGGCGGGCTCCGGCGCGGACGGCTGCCAGGGAGTTGGCTACGGCCAGGCCAAGGTCATTGTGGCAATGCACGGAGATGACGGCTTTGCCGATGTTCGGCACATTTTCCTTCAGGTGGCGGATGATGCGGTAGAACTCGTCCGGTGTGGTGTAGCCCACGGTATCCGGAATGTTGACGGTAGTGGCGCCGGCGTCGATGACTGTTTCCACGACTTTGGTCAGGAAGTCCAGGTCTGTGCGGGAAGCGTCCTCCGGGGAAAATTCCACGTCCTGGACAAATTGTTTGGCATAGGATACGCCTTCCGCGGCCATGCGCAGGATTTCGGATTCCGCTTTTTTCAGTTTGAACTGCATGTGCAGCTTGCTGGTGGCCAGGAAAATGTGGATGCGGGCACGTTCCCCGGCGGGTTCCAGGGCTTTGGCCGCCGCTTCAATGTCCGCCTTTACGCAGCGGGCCAGACCAGCGATGCGGCATTTTTTGATTTCGCGGGCGATGGTGTGCACGGCTTCAAAGTCGCCGTCGGAGATGCAGGGAAAGCCGGCTTCAATCACGTCCATGCCCAGCCGTTCCATTTGACGCGCCACTTCCAGCTTTTCGCGTAGGTTCATGGATGCTCCGGGGCATTGTTCTCCATCGCGCAGGGTAGTGTCAAAAAAGTAGATTTGATCGGACATAGGTTAATGATGTTAAGCAGTGGCATGATAATGTTTTGCTCCAGTAACGCAAGCCCTACGCGCTGCATGCTTTCACAGAGCGTCCGGGCGGCGGAAGAGGGCCGCCGGAGAGAAGAATGACGGAACCGCTCTTTGCTTAAAAGGAGGAGCTTTGTAGGATGGAAGGGTGAAGATCAGATTTTACCTGAATGACCAGGCGGAGCGCATCATGGCTCTGTGGAGCGAAAGCCGCGGGGAATACCTGGCGGCGGACTCCGTGCTTGCCGAGGCTGATGCCTGCATTTGCGGAGAAACGGGTTCCTGCGGAGAGGAAATGAAGCGCATTGCCGCGTTTCTGGATAGTGCCGCCGCCAAAGCTGTCAACCCTGAATGGATGATTGATACCGCGCTGCCCTGTTCCCCTTCCAAGCTGGTGTGCCTGGGAAAAAGTTATGCAGACCATGCGAAGGAGTTTGACGGGGATTCCGTGCAGGAACCGGCTGTTTTTCTGAAGTCGCCTTCCGCCATTACTTCCTGCAGTGATGTTGTTTTGTATCCGCCCGGCTGCGACAAGCTGGATTATGAGATTGAATTGGCCGTAGTGATTAAGGATGTGCTGAAAAACGCTTCCCCAGAGGAGGCCGCAAGGGCTATCAGCGGCTATACCCTGATGTGCGACTATTCGGAAAGGGCCAACCAGCTGGAACATGGCGGGCAGTGGACCAAGGGGAAGAGCTATGACAGCTTTGCCCCGATGGGGCCCACGTTCATTTCCGCTGATGAACTTGGGGACGGCTCCGGCATTCCTCTGGAATTGAAAGTGAACGGGGAAGTGCGCCAGAGCGGCAATACGGACGGCTTGATCTGGCCTGTTCCGCGTCTGATTGCCTATGTTTCCCGGTTCATGACTTTATGGCCCGGAGATGTGGTTTCCACCGGCACTCCGGGAGGCGTGGGGATGGGGATGAAGCCTCCGGTATATTTGAAACCCGGGGATGTGGTGGAATGGGGAAGCCCCGCTTTTGGCTTCGCTTCCCAGGCTGTGGTGATTGATGATGAGGGGTAGGGGAATGGTTCTCCGGCCTTGTTGAATGTGGAGGGGGAAGGGAAAGCTCTGTCCCTTCCCGCTTCTGCGTATTTCTTCTGTATCCGGCGCATTGTTTTCCCGTGGAACGGAGCCGCCGGTGCTGCGTGGGCGGCAAATGACGCCTGCGCATGTGGGCAGGGCGTTGTTTTCTCTTGATTACTTCGCCGCGGTTTAGTGAAGTGGCCGCGTGAAAAACGTGGTTTTGTACGTGGTCATGGTGACCGGGCTGACGGCCCTCTTCGTTTGGCTGAAAGGCAGGAATGCGGAACGTGACCCTGCTTCCTCCGCCATGGTTGTGTCTCCGGAAGGCGCCGCCGCGCGTCCTGTTGTGCTGGTGGATGTCCGGACTCTGGATGAGTACCGCACGGGACATAAGGAGGGCGCCTTGAATATTCCGGCAGATGAGGTGGAACAACTGGCCCCCCGGCTTCTTCCCGATAAGAACGCCGTGATTATGCTGTATTGCCGTACGGGAAAGAGAGCGGACAAGGCGCTGGAAGCGCTCAGGAAGATGGGTTATTCCCATGTGGAAAACCTGCACCGGTTTGAAATGTAGCTTTCGGCCCGGTTGGGCCGAACGGGGATTCCGGGAGGCGCCGGCCATGCCGCCTCCTGATTCGGACGGCGGATTTTTCTAACGTAAAAGGCACGGAATCAATGAGGAACAAGCCGTAAGCAAATGAGATTGAAGCTGTTCATTCTTTAACCAGTTCCAATTTCCCATTGGAAGATTTTCCTCCCATGGAGCGGACCCTGGCTCTGAGGGAGCATCCGTTGTTGGCATGAATCCCCTTGGGAAGGGAAAGCTGATAGAAATTTCCATGGGAAGTCTTGCCTGCCAATCCGGCATGCTGGTCGCGGGCGATCACTTTGCCGTTTTCCAGGAGTTCGACGCCTTCTATTTCCAGAGCATGGTTTCCGGAAGTGAAAATGAACCGCACTCCGCGGAGTTTTTCAAGATCGGCGGAAGAAACGGGCCACTCCAGGTAACTCCATTCTGCGGCTACCGTCGCGGACGTCCAGGTTCCTATAATTGATCCGCCTGCTTTTCTTTTCAGGGAAGAAGGAAGAGGGGGCGCCTCCCGGACGGCCTGGCGGCAGGCTTGAAGCAAATCCTCTGGCGCATGTGCGGCGCTTACGCCAGTGGAACGGACCCATTTTTCCTCCCATGCACCCATATCCGGATTTTTGCCGGAAAGCCGGCTTTGCATGAAATGTTCCCAGCGCGGCAGGTAATAGTCCCGAATAAGGCCGCTCCATATTCTGGCGGCGTAGTCGTCTATGGGAGGCCCCCACCTGGTCACCAGCCGTCTGGCGTTTTTTTCATATTCGTCTTTTTCCTCCGGAGAAGTTCCGTGAGACCGGGCAAACGATATCCAGCGCGACAGCCTCCAGGTGGGGTGCCCTTCCAGAAGGGAATCTGCCAGAAGGGCGTATTTGCGGAAATAGGCCATGCATTTTTCCGCGTTTTCCTGATCCTGTTCGTCCAGAGCTTCCTGGGCGGCCCGGATGGCTTCATTCATGCGTATGCCAAGATAATGGACTGCCATCTCAACGGCATCCTGGCGGAACAGGGGGGATTGTTCCAGGCCGCGGGTGTTGACGAACAGGGAGAGTCCCCGGAGAAAGTCTTCACTTGTGTCAACGGAACAGTTTCGGGTGCCGGGTTTCATTTGCCAGTTGAAACGGGGATGATCTTTTAGGTTGGAGTAAGCCGTACAGCGGAACAGCCTCCAGGCTTCCTTCAGGGTATCCGGATAATTCCCGTATCTGGCCCGGCAATAATTTTCCAGATATTGTTCCACGTTTTCCTGGCGGTTCCTCCATGCGGCATCCGTGATCAATTCGTAGATCACATCGTTATTTTCTATTCCTTCCGGGGCCATGCCCATTCCTGAAAGACGCCCCCTGGCCGGAGAGTTCAAGGCTTCCAGGTGGCCGTTGGCGTAAAAATCCATTACTCCGGTCATGGCGCATTTGCCGCCCATGTTGGGAACCACGCTGTAAACCCACGGTTTATTGAAAAACCCCTTGAAAACGTCCCAGTTCATGCCGTTGCGCCAGAAGGTTTTGTTGTAATCCGCCGCCAGGTCCAGAAGGAGCATTTTATCGTCCGGAACCCTGCTGAGCAAGGCCTTCAGAGTATCTGCGTTCCAGATGTTGCGCTGGTATCCGAACATCCAGCCCTGCATCACCCATACCGCGTCCGGATTGTCGGAGGAAATGGAGCGGTAGATTTGTTCCCCAAGGGAGCTGAGCATGCTGTTGCGGGCTTCAATGCCTCCTTTGTTTGCAGGGAGTTCCATTTCATTGAAGGAGTCTGCGAGAAAATAGGTGTTTTTCCCGAATTCCTTCTGCCATTCCTGCATGTACAGGCGCCCTATTTTGAGGAACAGAGGCTCTTCCGGAGAAAGAAAATGGGCATGGTTTTTTTGGGGCCAGCCTCCCCAGCCCAGCCGGTGAAGCTTCGCTTCCGGATAAAGGCGGAGGATGCCCCGGGGAACGAAACCGGAAAAAGCGGGGCAGATGGGGGCCATGCCCAGGGATTTCATCCTGTGGAGAATGCGGTGCTGCAGGGCGATTTGTTCCTTGTGCCAGCTGGCGGGAAGGGTGCCGTCATGATTGACGATGTTTCCCATCCGCTGCCAGGGAAGATGGGCCGGCCCCGTGTAAAATTCTTCTATTTCTTTTTCCGTCAGCCCCAGTTGCTTCCAGACCCGGACGGCGATCCCCTCCGTGGCAACCAGAGCCAGGGGCATGTTGATGCCGTGCAGAGCCATCCAGTCTATTTCCTTTTCCCAGCGTTCCCAGGTCCAGTAGGGCATCGTGTATCCATAGGTGACCACATTGAAATAATAGTGGTTGCGGAAAGGAGAAACGATGCGGCGCGGCGCGGTGTCCGGCAGCTGTGCCGGCCAGCGAATGTCCTTGTTTTCCCAGGATACCATTCCCAGACGGTTCGTTTTCAGAAAATCATAGAATCCCCGGCAAAGGGCTGTGCCGCTGCTTCCCCGGATCGTCAGCACTCCTCCGGAGGCTTTCGTCTCGAAAACATCATATCCGTCTTCTTTTTCAATGGTTTCCAGGTGCAGTTTTTCCGGGGAGGCGGCCAGAGACGGCACGGTCCGCATGATGACTGCGCGGGCGGCTTCCCGTTCCCTGTTTTTCTGCATGTCTTCCGCGAATACATGCAGGCTTGCAATCATCAGAAAGAGCAGAATTCTGGGAAAGGAGGAGATCATGCCCGTAAATACGCGGGGAGGGTCATTGTCCTTTCAGGGGATGGAAATGGCAGTTCCGCGGAATCCGGCCCAATGAAAAGGCCCCTGCATGTCAACATGCAGGGGCCCTGGTTGAAAAGCCTAAAAGCGTTTATTCCGCCTTGGGTTTCCGCGGCGTTCTCTTGCGCGGCGCTTTGGGCCTGGCTGGTTTTTTGTCCTTGATGTGCAGGAAGGTGAGCGTCTCCGTCCCGTCCGTTTCCACGGCTTCAATTTTATCGCCGGGTTTCACGTCTCCCCTCAGCAGGGATTCCGCCAGCGGGTCTTCCAGCAGGCGTTCGATGGCGCGGCGCATCGGGCGGGCGCCGTACTGCGGGTCATAGCCGTTCTTGATGATCAGGCTCAGAGCTTCCTGGCTCAGGGCAAGCGTGATATTCTTGGTCTTGAGACGGGAGATGAGCTTGTCCGCTTCCAGATGCACGATGCGTTCCAGGTCGTCCCGTTCCAGCATGCGGAAGACAGAAATGTCATCGAAGCGGTTCAGGAATTCCGGCCGGAATTGCTTGCGCGCCGCTTCCAGAATCTTTTCCTTCATGGCGGCGTAGTCCGCGTTGTCGGCGGCCATGGCGCCGAAGCCCATGGTGCTCTGCCGTTTGGCGGAAGCGGCCCCCACATTGGAGGTCAGGATGATGATGGTGTTGCGGAAGTTGATCTTGCGTCCCAGCGAGTCTGTTACGCTGCCTTCTTCCAAAATCTGGAGAAGCAGGTTCATGACGTCCGGATGGGCCTTTTCCACTTCATCAAAGAGGATGACGGAGTAGGGCCTGCGCCGGACGGCTTCCGTGAGCTGTCCGCCTTCGTCATGGCCTACATAGCCGGGAGGAGAACCGATGAGACGGGACGTGGTGTGTTTTTCCATGTACTCGCTCATGTCCACCTGAATCAGGGCATCCGCGGTGCCGAACATGATTTCCGCCAGATTGCGGGCCAGATAGGTTTTGCCCACGCCGGTGGGGCCCAGGAAGAGGAATGAGCCGATCGGGCGGCGCGGATCCTTGATATCCGCACGGCTGCGCCGCAGAGCGCGGGCGATGGCGGAAGCCGCCTCGTCCTGGCCGATGACTTTGCTTTTCAACTCTTCCTCCATCCGCAGAAGCTTGGTGGTTTCCTTTTCCTCCATCCGGGCCAGCGGGATGCCCGTCCATTTGGCGAGTACGCTCATCACGTCTTCATCCGTCACGGGAACGTAGTTGGTCTCATAGGAGTTGCGCCAGGTTTCCAGCATGTTCTGAAGTTCCGCCTTGGCTTGTTTTTCCTCGTCGCGCAGGCGGGCTGCTTCTTCAAAAAGCTGGGTTTCCACAGCCTTGTCCTTGCGTTCCTTGATTTCCGCAATGCGGATTTCCATGTTGCTGATGTGGTCCGGGCGGGTCATCTGGGAGACGCGCTTGCGCGCGCCCGCTTCATCCAGGATGTCGATGGCCTTGTCCGGCAGGAACCGGCCCGTCAGATAGCGGTGGGAGAGCTTGGCTGCGGCTTCAACGGCTTCCTTCGTATAATGCACCTTGTGATGTTCCTCATACTTGGGCTGGATCCCGGCAAGAATCTGGATGGTGTCCTCCACGGAGGGTTCCCCTACCTGCACCTGCTGGAAGCGGCGTTCCAGGGCGGCGTCCTTCTCAATGTGTTTCCTGTATTCGTTGAGCGTGGTGGCGCCTATGGCCTGGAGCTCACCCCGGGAGAGGGCGGGCTTGATGATGTTGGAGGCGTCCATGGAGCCTTCCGCGGAGCCGGCGCCTACGATGGTGTGCAGTTCATCAATGAAAAGGATGACATTGCCTTCCCGGCGTATTTCATCCATTACGGCCTTAAGCCGTTCCTCAAACTGACCGCGGTATTTGGTGCCAGCCACCATCAGCGCCAGGTCCAGGGAGATGACCCTCTTGCTGCGCAGGAGCTCCGGAACATGGCCCTGGGCTATTTCCTGGGCCAGCCCTTCCACGATGGCGGTTTTGCCCACCCCGGCTTCACCGAGCAGGACGGGGTTGTTTTTGTTCCTCCGGCACAGAATCTGGATGACGCGCTCAATTTCCGAGGCGCGGCCGATGACGGGATCCAGCTTGCCGTCCCGGGCCAGCTGGGTCATGTCCCGGCCAAAGGCCTGGAGCGCGGGTGTCTTGGATTTCTGCTGCCTGGAGTAGGAGGGGGAGGAAGGCTCGTCCGTCGGGATGGCGGGGGATTCATTTTCCTCCTCGTCGTCATCGTCGTCCGGGATGATGTTGTCTTCATCCGCATCCATCTGGTATTTGGGGGTCAGCACGTCCAGCAATTCGCGCCGCGCTTGTTCCAAATCCACGCCGAAGTGGCGCAGAATCTGTCCGGCCACGCCGTCGCCGTCACGGATGAGGCCCAGGAGCAGGTGTTCCGTGCCCACATACGTGTGGTTGAGTTCCTGGGCTTCCCTGTTTGCCATTGCCAGGACTTTGCGCACCCTGGGGGTGTACGGGATGTTGCCCTCCGCCTGGGGTTCCGTGCCCCGGCCTATTTGTTCCTCCACCTGTTTGCGCACGGCGGTAAGCTCCACGCCCAGATTTTCCAGGATGGTGACGGCCACGCCCTTGCCCAGCTTGAGCAGGCCGAGCAGAAGGTGTTCGGTTCCTATGTAATGATGATTGAAGCGGTCCGCTTCCCGGCGCGCATGCGCCAGCACTTGTTGCGCCCTAGGCGTAAAATTATTCATGGATGGTCAAAAAAATTGTTTGGTTGCATTAGTTGCCGGAAAGTTCTTTCCGAATAATATCAGCGCGGATCTGGTCCCTGTGTTCCGGAGTGGTTTGGTCCGTGGTGGACAGGCGGGCCAGATGGGCCGGCTGGATGTTCATGATGGTTTTATTGACGTTTTTTAATGCCTGGTGGGAAAAGATGTCCAGAGACGCTCCCATCCGGAGGAAGGAGAGCAGGGCCAGCGCCTCCTGCGTGGAAAGCAGAGTGGCATTGGTCAGAAGGCCGTAGGCGCGGGAAACGCGGTCCTTCACCTGCAGGGAAGATGACTGGAGCAGCCGCCTGCGTGCGTTCCATTCCTGATGGGCCAGGTCGGAGGTGAAGCGGGTCATGCGTTCCACAATCTGGTCTTCACTGTCCCCCAGCGTGGACTGGTTGGATATCTGGAAAAGGTTACCGGTGGCTTCCGTCCCTTCCCCGTAAAGGCCGCGGACGGTAATGTTGAGCTGCGCGGCCGCCTGAACGACCTGCTGCATCTGTTCGGAGATGACGAGGCCTGGCAGATGCATCATCACGGAGGCCCTCATGCCCGTGCCCAGGTTGGTGGGACAGGCGGTAATGTAGCCCAGCCGCGTATTGTAGGCGTATGGGAGCCTGGCCTCCAGTTCGGAGTCTATTTTGGAGATGGCCCCCCATGCTTTTTTAAGCTGGATGCCGGGCAGGATATACTGCAGGCGCAGATGGTCTTCCTCATTAAAGAGGATGCTGGCATTCTGGCTGCGGGAGATGAGGACGGCGCAGCCTTCCGAACGCGCCGCCAGTTCCCGGGAAATGAGGTGGCGTTCCACCAGCAACTGTTTCTGCTGCTGGGTAAGTCCGGAGAGCTCCGCATAATAGCCTCCCTTCATGACGGGGATTTGGCGCGCTTCTCCGGAAGTGAGCTTCAGCGTTTCCTCCCTCTGCTGGCGTGTGGCCCAGCCGGGAAAGGGGGTGGCGGTCAGGTTGCGCGCCAGGCGGATGCGGGAGGTGAGGACGATGTCGTGCTCATCCCTTGATTCCACCATCCATTTGGCGGGGTTGTTGAGTAAGTCGTCAAAGAGCATGTATGTTAATTGGTCGGCGTGCGCAATTGTTTGATTTGATCGCGGAGTTTGGCGGCGCGTTCATAATCCTCTCTTGCCACTGCCAGGGAAAGCTGTTGTTCCAGATCGCTGATGGTATGGGTTTCCGTTTCGCGTTTTTCGGCCCGTTCCGGCGTTTTCCCGTGATGGTGGGAATCAGGCTGGATCTGGGTAAGAAGAGGGAGGATTTCTTCTTCAAAGACGTTGTAGCATTCACTGCAGCCCAGGCGTCCTACGTTTTTGTAATCCTGAAGGGTGAAGGAGCAGATCGGACAGCTTGTGAGGGGCAGGGATTGCAGGGCCGGAATGGGAGCGGCGGGCCCCGCCGCGCCTTCCTTGCCGAATTGGCCCTGAAGGTTCGGGAACAGTTTCTCTGCCAGATCGAAGGCATCTGGATCCAGCAGACCCCGCTCCTGGGCGCATTTGGCGCAAAGGCAGAATTTGGTGGACTTCCCGTTGATGATCTGTGTCAGGAACACCGTTGCCGGTGCAGAGCATATCTCACATTTTTTCACAACCCGCATTATAATGGCGCTCCCTGTGGCGGACTAGTAGTCTGCGTGTCATGGATTGTCATGAAAATGGGCTTTGTTATTGTACTTGAGAAGAATTCTTCCCGCGTTGTTTTAAAAGCCCGCACCGTGATGAATACAAATAGGCTGTGCAAAAAATAATGCCCAGCACCAGAATGATGGTTGCACCCAGATGCCAGCCCAGGGGGAAGGACAGGTAAAAAGCCAGCAGGGAGCCCAGCCCTCCGATGATTCCTCCCCCCCAGAAGAGATGGGACGGCTTGTTGGTAAGCAGGTACACCGTGGCGGCGGGGCCGACAAGCAGCCCCAGCGTCAGGAACGCTCCCACGGCCTGCAGGGAGGAAACGAGCACCAGAATGATCAGGGTGAAAATGCCGTAGCTGATGAGGCGGGAGGGGATTCCCAGCGTAGTGGCGATGTCCGGGTCAAAGAGGCAGATCAGGATGGGGCGGCGGAAGAGCAGCAGGATCAGGACGCTGACGGAGCTGATGGCGAAGGCGATCCACAGGTCGGAGTCGGACAGGCTCATGATGGAGCCAAACAGCCAGTCGTCAATTTTCTGCTGCAGGCCCAGCCTGACCAGCACGATGAAGCCCGCAGCGAAAGCCGTGGTATGCAGGATGGAAAGGGCGGTGTCCTGGTTCAGCCGGGATGTACGGGAGACGAAGAGGGAACCCAGACCCACCAGCAGGGCGGCCACCACAGCCCCCGTCAGCAGGCTCCAGCGGGTAAGGCCGAAGAGGAGCACCGCCACCGCAATGCCCGGCAGCAGGGCGCAGGAAAGCGTGCCGATTTGGAGGGCGGATTTTTTCAGGATTACCAGCCCGCTGACGAAGCCGTTGGCGAAGCCGATCATGACGCAGGCCAGCAGGGACCGCTGCGCGATGGGTTCGCGGAGGAATTGGAGAAAATCATCCATCATGAAGCTTGGGTTTCCGGTTGGGGGTCCATTCCGTATATCTCCCGGATGCGTGCGGGGGAAAGCACTTCCTTCGGGGGGCCGAAAGCGGCCAGCTCCCGGTTCATCAGCAGGATGGTGTCGAAGATATCCGCCGCCGTATTCAAGTCGTGATGGGAGGCGATGACCAGACGCCCTTCCGCCGCCAGGGAATCCAGCAGCCTTCCCAGGGACTGGCTGGCGGGAGCGTCCAGTCCTGTGAAGGGTTCGTCCAGCAGGAGGACATGGGCCTCCTGCGCCAGAGCCCGCGCCAGAAAGGCCCGTTGCTGCTGGCCGCCGGAAAGTTCTGAAATCTGGCGGTCCGCCAGGGATTCCATACCGAGAGCGTGAAGGGACTTTTCCACAATATCCCGGTCATGCCTCCCGAATTTTTTCCACAGGCCCAGGGAAGGATAACGCCCCATTTCCACCAGCGCGCGGACGGTGATGGGGAAGGACCAGTCAACGTCGGAACGTTGGGGCAGGTAGGCTATTTCTCCCGGCGTGTCGTGCAGGGGGCGTCCGTTCCACAGGATTTTTCCGGAATCGGGGCGGATCAGCCCGGCCAGAGCCTTGATCAGCGTGGATTTTCCTGCGCCGTTGGGACCCATCAGAGCCAGCGTGTGTCCGCAGGTGATGGAAAAGCTGATGCCGTTGAGCGCAAGAAGACTACCATAATAAACGCTGAGGCTGTCCACTTCCAGGCGGTGGCGGTCCGGGTGGCTGGCGTGCGCGCCCCAGCAGATGTGGTCCTGGGTGCAGGGAGGGGCTGGGCTGTTCATTTCCATGAGAAGGAGTAGCTGTCGTTCAGGGAAGGGCCGAAGGACCAGCGGGTGGCGGAGACGGTAGGTTTCCCCTCCGGTTCCAGTTCCAGCGTGACGGGGGTGTCCGGCGTGTTTTCCGGCCAGCGGGCGGAAACGGTGAGGATCACGGAGCCGTCTTTCAACGGCAGGCCGCATTCCGTTTCTTCATGCAGCCCGGGCGTTTCTGGCTGCCAGAGAAGGCGGCCGCCGCAGGATATGGAAAGGGCTTCCGGACGGTGGGCGCATCTGACCGTGATGACCGTGGGAACATCCGTGGTTGGCGCCGCAGGGGCGGCATGCGCCGTTCCCTGTGTTCCCGGAGAAGGCGCCGTCATGTTGTAAAGGAAGAATCCCAGCAGGATGACGACTCCCAGAGTGGGAAAAAACTGCCGCAGGGGAGTGCTGGTCATGGTCTGGGAGACGGGGAAAGGGCTTCCTTGATGATGCCTGTGTTTTGTCTGAACATGGATTCGAACGTGTGGCCTTCAGGGGCCAGCCCGTCGGTATTGATTGGCCTGGCAACGGGGATGTTCAGGGATTTGGCGATTTCCGTAAGGCTCTTGGGGTTGGAGGAGTATTCCGGGAACAGGGCCTTGACCCCGGCGGACCTCAGCTTGTTCAGCGTGGAGGCCAGCTGGGCGGAGTTGCCTTCGTCTTCACGGCTTATTCCCTGGATGCTGATGCTGCGGAAGCCGAATTCCCGGCAGAAATGGTTCATGGCCGCATGCCCCGTAACCAGGACGCGGTCCTTTTCCGGAATGTCCGCAAGCTCCTTTCTGGCCCAGGAGGAAAGCTGGTCCATCTTTCTGTTCCACCGGGCCAGGCCGGCTTTATAGTCCTGTTCATGGGCCGGATCCAGCCGCGTGAGCATTGCGGCCAGGGTGCGGGCGGCGCGTTTCATATTGGCCGGGGTGTGCCACCAGTGGGGGTCGTTGGGGCCGTGGGCGCAGCAGTCTCCGTCGTGTTCATGGTCATGGTCTGCGGTGTCTTCCTCCACGGGAACGTCCGGAACGGAGGCTCCAAGATCCAGAATTTGCACATTGCCTCCCAGGGCGTCCTTTAATTTGGGAAGGTACGGCTCCAGGTTTTTGCCGGAGGCCAGCACCAGGCTCGCCTGTCCCGCGGCGGCAATATCCTGCGGCGCGGGTTCAAAACTGTGCAGGTTGCCGTTGGGGCGCAGCAGGTCCGCCACCTGCACGCGGCTGCCGCCAATGGAGCGGGCCATGTCTCCCAGAACGGGGTGCAGAGCCGCGATTTTCAATATTGGGGCATCCTGGGCCTGAAGAGAACAGAACAGGCCCAGAAGACACAGAAAAGGAATCAACATGCACCGGAGCATGTTCCGCATGATGAACCTTCCCTTCAAGTGATGCAATGGTCAAATTTGTCTTCTAAAGCAGGATGACGCTGACTTTTCAGGGAGTCCGCACGGCTCTTTTTTTGTTTTTCAGCGTTGTGGTGAACTCCTGGCAGGGGAAGGGGGATGCGGCGCCCTTGGCGTCCAGCCCGGCCGGGGTTCCCGTGCGGGCTCCGGGGGCTTTCTTCCACCGGTGACGACGGTCTGATGGCGGAGAGAGGTTTTTTCTTGAGGTGGAAAGTGTTTTCTGGTTCCATTATCGCGCATCATCATGAATGGTTTTCAACTTCTCCAATGTGGCTTGAGCGTGGCGGCCTTTCTGGCCGGTTCCGCCCTGGCGGCGACTCCTGCCGTATATCCGTCTCCCCAACAGTCCAAATTTACCACCCAGACGGTTGCTTTCTCCGGGAAGCCGTCCGTGACCATACGTTCCGCCAAGGCGGGCGGCAGCAAGCTGCTGGAGGGAGTTCCGGAGAAATCCGGAGCCTACAAACTGGTGATTTCTCCGCAGGGAAAGGTGGGCATAGGAGCCCATGACGAACGGGGGGCGTTTTACGCCATGCAGACGCTGCGGCAGCTGGGAACGAAGGCCGGCGGGGAAGGCGTGATTTTGCCCGTTGGGGAAATCATAGACTGGCCGGACATCGAATTCCGCGGAACGGTGGAAGGTTTTTACGGCACCCCCTGGAGCCATGAAGCCCGTTTGAGCCAGCTGCGCTTTTACGGCCAGAACAAGATGAACACATACATCTACGGGCCGAAGGACGATCCCTACCACTCTTCCCCCCACTGGAGGGACCCCTATCCCGCGGACCAGGCCGCCCAGATCAGGGAACTGGTGAAGGTGGCAAAGGAAAACCACGTGGATTTTGTGTGGGCCATCCATCCTGGCAAAGATATCAAGTGGACGGAAGAAGACATGAACAACGTCATCAAAAAGTTTGAGATGATGTACAAGCTGGGCGTCCGTTCCTTTGCCGTGTTTTTTGACGATATCTTCGGCGAAGGCAAGCGCGGGGACATGCAGGCCCTTCTGCTGAACAAAATCAATGACGAATTTGTCAAGGTGAAGAAGGACGTCACCCCCCTGGTCATGTGCCCCACGGAGTACAACCGCGGCTGGGCCGATCCCAAGCCGGGAACCTATCTGGACATTCTGGGGGACCGTCTGGACCCCTCCATCCACGTCATGTGGACGGGGAACTCCGTTTGCCATGACATTACGCTGGAAGGCCAGCAATGGGTGAACAGGAGAATCAAGCGCCCTTCCTACGTCTGGTGGAACTTCCCCGTCACGGACTACTGCCGTTCCAACCTCTGCATGGGCCGCGTGTATGGCCTTGCCTCGGAACCGGGAGCGAAGGAATCCATGGGCGGTTTCGTCTCCAACCCCATGGATAAGCCGGAGGCCTCCAAGGTCTCCCTCTTCGGCCTTGCGGACTACTCCTGGAACATCAACGGGTTCAAGTCTGATGAGGCCTGGAAGGAAGGAGTCAGGCGCCTGTTCCCGAAAGCGGCGGAAGCCATGCAGGTTTTTGTGAACCACAACTCCGACCAGGGCCCTAACGGTCACGGCTACCGGCGTGAGGAATCCGTGGAAATAGAGCCCGTAGTCAAGCGCGTGCTGGAAGCCGCCCGGGAAGGCAAGATTGAGAAGAAGGATACGGCCCTGCTCAAAAAGGAATTTGCCCGTATGGCCGCCGCTGCGCCCGTCATCCGTGCCAGGGCGAACAATCCGCGGCTGATGAAGGAAATAGGCGCGTGGGTGGATGCCTTTGAGCAACTGGGGCATGCCGGTCAGCATGCCGTGGCGGCGCTGGAGGAAAACAACGCCGGAGAGGCCGTGACCCGGCTGGTGCAGGCTACGCAGGCTCTGGCGGCCATGGATGGAATTTCCCGCCGCCACAACCAGGAAGGACAGTTGTACCGTTCTGCGGTAAAGACCGGTTCCCGTGTGATGGCCCCCGCCGTGAATGAACTGGCGGATATTGTCTCCAAAAAAGTTTTTCCGGCCATTGTCGGCGCGCCGGCCCTTTCTCCCAAGCCCCTGGTCAAGGGGGGCAGCATGGATAAGGCGGAACTCTTCTGTGACGGGGACCGCAGCTCCTTCTGGCACTCCGGCGCCTATGGTCAGCCGGGAGACTGGTATGGCGTGGACTACGGAATGCCCATTCCCGTGCGGAGCGTGGAAGTGCTGATGGGCCGCAATGACAAGGACGGCGACTATGTAGAAAAAGGGCAGCTGGAAGGCTCCCGCGACCTCGAAACCTGGAAACCGCTGGGGCCGGAAACTTCCGGCATGCAGGTGGTCTGGAAGGCTCCCAAGCCGGTTTTGCTCCGTGCCGTACGCTACCGCGTCATTGAACCGAAAAAAACAGGCAACGGCCGGTCTGTCTGGACTGCCGTGCGGGAAATAGCCGTCAACACGCCTCCTTCCGCTATGGCTTCCTCCAATGTGTCGGGGCTGGAGGGCGTTTCCGTGCAGAAATCCGACAAAATCGTGCGGATCAACCGCGTGATGGAAACGCATAAGATGAAACCCGGGGAATTTATTTCCCTGCAGCTGGATGGCCCCACGGACGCTACCTGGCTGGAAGTCAACCTGGAACGGGATGACGTCAACTCCTGGGCGGAAGTGGTGCTGGACGTGGAAGGTTCTTCCAAGCCCGTAGTCCAGAAGCTGGACAAACAGGGCAAAAACTTCATTGCCAGGGGCAACCAGCTTCCCAAGGGAATCAAGGGGATGAAGCTGGTTAATAAAAGCGGCAGGGAGCAGGATATTGTTCTGAACATGTTCAAATTTGACGTTCCTCCCGCGGACCCCGGCACCAGCCTGGTTTCCCTGAGCGACAGAAACCTGAAAACGGTTTACCGTGCCGACAAGCCGCTGGACATAGTCGTTCCCAATCTGGACAATCCCAAGGCTACCAAAGTAATCGTGGTGGGATCCGCCGCCTTCGCCATCCAGGCCCGCCGCGGAGAAGGCGCCTGGACGCCGGTCGGCAAACGGAACGCCGGCCCCGGTGTCTCTGAATTTGCCATCCCTGCCGGAACTTCTGCCGTGCGCCTGACCTATAAGGCTCCCCAGCCGGAGGCGATCATTAATGAAGTCATTTTTTCCTCCCGGAAATAACCGTCTCAGGCGCTGGCGCCTTACGCCGAACTCCGTCCGGAACGAACCGGGCGGAGTTTTTTTTGAAAGGGCCGGGCGCGCGGCGTGCGGACTGTTTCCGGAAACGGAAGCGGACGCTTCTTTTCTCCGCTTTGGCCGTCTGTTGCGGAAACAACCTTGACCCTGTTGGATGCGGGGCTAAAATACTGCCATGACGCCGGGTTTTCATTGGACTCTACGCCCTTCCGTGAAGGAGGATGATCCGGTCTTGAAAGCGTTTCCTGCGGAACTGCCCCTGCTGGTCAAGCAGCTCCTGCTGCAGCGCGGCTTCACCGGGGGAATGGAAACGGAACTCTTTCTGGACCCCAGGCTTTCCCACCTGAGCGACCCTTTCCTGATGGGGGAAATGAGGGCTGCCGTGGACCGCATTTTCCGGGCCGTGGATGAAGGGGAAACCGTGTGTATTTATGGGGACTATGATGTGGACGGTGTCACCTCCGTGGCGCTTCTCCGGGCCATTTTGATGGCTTATGACCTGGATCCCCAGTATTTTATTCCCGTCCGTTCCCGGGAAGGCTACGGACTCAGCGAGGCCGGCATCAAGCGCTGCCTTTGCGAATGTGCGGACCCTCCCAGTCTGCTTATTACGGTGGACTGCGGCACTTCCTCCGTGAAGGAGGTGGACATGCTTAACAGCCTGGGGATAGACGTCATCATTCTGGACCACCATGAGGCGGGCCCTTTGGGGCGTCCGGATGCAGCGGCGGTGGTCAATGCCAAAATTGAGGAAAACAGCCCATATACTTACCTGTGCAGCGCGGGCGTAGTCTTCAAGCTGGCGCATGCCCTCCTGAAGGAGAGGAAACTGAAAACCTTTGACCTGAAACTTTATCTGGACCTGGTGGCCGTGGCAACCGTGGCGGACATTGTTCCCCTGGTGGCGGAAAACAGGATTCTGGTTCGCCACGGCCTGGGCAGGCTGGCGCACAGCCGCCATACGGGCCTCAAAACCCTGACGGAAATAGCGGGCATCCGCCCTTCTGACTCCGTCAACCACGCGGGCTTCCTGAACGCCGCCCACGTGGGGTTCAGGATAGGCCCGCGCATCAATGCCGCCGGGCGCATGGATTCCCCCATGGATGCGTTGGAACTCCTGCTGACCATGGATGCCAGGAGGGCCGTGCAGCTTGCCCAAATGCTGGATTCCCACAACCGCAAGCGGCAGGAGGAAGAGGAGGCCATCCGGACGGATGCGGTGGAAATGCTTCATAACTCCTTTGATCCGGAGAGGGACAACGTCATTGTGCTGGGTTCCCGCGCGTGGCATCCCGGCGTGGTGGGCATTGTAGCCTCCCAGCTGATGAGGCGGTACCACAAGCCGACCTTCGTCATCGCCTTTGACGAAAGCGGCGTGGGGAAGGGCTCCGGCCGTTCCATTCCCGGCGTGTCCCTGGTGCAGGCCATCCACCATTGCGCGGATACGCTGGTTTCCGGCGGCGGCCATGACATGGCGGCGGGGCTGGTGATTGAAGAATCCCGTATGGACGATTTCCGCCGGGCATTCAACCGTTATGTGTCTGAAACCACGACGGAGGAACAGCGCAGCCCCGTGCTCAACATAGACATGGAAGTGTCCTTCCAGGCGTTGACGCTGGATTTGCTGGACAGCTATGAAAAGCTGGAACCTTTCGGCAACTCCAATCCACAGCCTGTCTTTATGAGTTCCGACGTTTTTCCCACGGAACCGCCCAAGCGCGTGGGAACCAATCATCTGAAGCTTTTCATGCGCCAGGGCATCGTGGAGCGTGACGCTATTTTCTTCAACGGAGCGGAACGGGAGCTTCCCAATCCTCCCTGGGATATCGCTTTCACGATTGACCGCAACGTGTACCGCGGCCGCGCCTCCCTGTCCATTTCCATTCAGGAAATACGTTCCCACCGGGAAATGTAGAAAACGGCCTATTGCTGTGAATAGCAATAGGCCGTTGAGTTGTGAATAATGTGTCAAACCTTATCCTATGGTAATCTTAATAGATTGTTATTAGGCGTATTATCCAGTTTGGGGTTACATAATTTTCTCATCTGGAACTGATTTCAGGAATGAGTTCCAGTTATTGGAATTCTATGTTTATTCGTACATTATAACCTTGTTTAACAGGCAGTTTTTTTGTGAAGGAAGGCACTCTCTTTCAAAATTTCAATGGATGAGACAACTCTAACAATGTCATATGTATTTGAGGTGTCTTGACAGAGCAGGTTTTAAAGAGCATTGTCTGTCCCGTTCCCCATTCAGGGTGGATTTATAGTAAAAACAAGCAAGATGAATACCCTGTTTCTGCAAGGTCGTCTGTTGCTGCTTCTCGGACGGTAAGTCCGTGAAGATATCTTGATATGCGCCGGTGAGCCGTTCCGGCGCGAGGGAAGTAAACGGCTGTCTTGATTTGCACCAAAGGAATGATTCCGTAACAGGAACGTTTTCCGTGCGCAGTTCCCGAAGGAACGACCTCTTAACATTTTTACTGTAAATGAAAGAACAAATACATATTTTTGATACGACGCTGAGAGACGGGGAACAGTGCCCCGGCGCGGCGATGAACGTGGAGCAGAAAATACAGGTGGCCATGCAGCTGGAAACGCTGGGCGTGGATATTATTAAAGCGGGCTTCCCCGTTATTTCAGACGGCGATTTCCGAGCCGTCCGGGCCGTGGGTAGAGGGAAAGGAAGGGGATTGCTCGACAGCCCTGGCCTTCTTGCGTGGTTTGCTGGATGACCCGGAGGACCTTGACCAATTTCCTTCCTTTATAGCTTGGATGCAGGGGGCAAGACAGCGTATTCAGGCGTGCCTGAAAAGGCGCACGGCCCGCACCAGGGTTCATCATCTGGTCATGGCCGGGGAAAAGTATTTCACAAAACCGGGAAGTGAAGGGTTTAACGGCGGCATGGAACATTACCCGGTGATTCTTCTGGATGATATCATGAAGAACGTGAAGGAGGCGGAGCGGTGGAACGTCATGAGCCGGAGCAAGAATATCCTGTATGCCGGAGTGGTCTCCATTTAAGGCAAAGGGAAGGATGCCTTCCCGATGGCGTTGTCCTGGGCGGTGGTGCAGTTGCTCAACACGGATCCGGAGAGAGCCTGACGGCTTTTCCGATGGAGGGAGGCGATACAGATAAAATATGCGGCTTTCTGGCTGAGCGGTTATCATGAGGCGCCTCCGAATGGGACGGAAGATGAAAAGGATGCCGTGGATGAGGCCCTGGCAAGGGAGTTGCCCGCTCTGGCGTGGTTCATTGACCATTACCGGGCGCCGGAGCATTTGCAGGAACCTACGGGACGTCACCGATGCAGAGCATACATGAACAAGACACTAGCCACGGCTGTTCTGGGCATCAGCCCGGAAATGCAGTTACTGGAACTGATTGACCAGGCCGCACGCTGCGGAACTCCGGAAGATGCCAAACAGATCTACAGGAAGGACGCCACTTCCACGGGTATTTATGACCGTGTAAGAGCTAATCTTCCTGCTGACAAAATGAGAGCATTCAATCTTCTGGCCAGGAACGCGGCTAAACTGGGCGGAAAGTTATCCAAACTGGCAGAGATGTGTCCGGATCGCGTGCAGGTACGAAAGGAAGGAGGCGGACGGAGGAACGTGTACACCATTGCCCATTCCGTGACAGGGTAGAACAGAGTGCGGAAATATTCTTAATCAGTTTATTTTGTGGTGATAAAATGGACCGCTACGTGGTGGGATACAGGGCAAGACAGGGTGCGCATTTTTTACTTTGTGTCATTCAATACATTGAATTTGTGTGAGTTGAATGATATCGCACAGGGTAAATAGGGTAATTTTGAAGAGCCTCTTACACACTGCAAGCAAGAGACCAAAATATGAAGGAGGTACAGAAGCAGACTACCTTTATTAACCAGTTCCTGGCTCTTGAACAATGCTATTTATTATTTTTTTTCTTCAGAAATTTCCTTTTTAAATTGTATTGGACCTATTTATTATATACAGTAAAAGTTCTTCTAATTGAATTTTTACAACATATTTTTTTCGATCCAAGCAAAGTAACGTCTAACCCTAATAGGAGATGATCTCTATATTTTTCAAGAAGAATTATTTCTATACTTAATGTATCTTTTTCAATAGTTACGAGATCAGTTATTGGGTATTCATGTTTTAATAATTCATTATATGTTTTTCTTTTATATTCTCTTAATATATATATAAAATGCTTTTTAAATTTATAATTAATATTCATTGATCAAAAAGGGTACGTTATTATAACTCTAGACCATCTTCCCGGAGGATTGCCATTTCTATTTTTATAACAATCTCCATAAGGTATTCTAATAGTTCCGAAATTTGATCCTGATGCACCTGAAATCCAACAATTTGATTGCAAATGACGCTTCCAACATCTTATTGATGAAGGTATGCCTATCCTATTGGCTCGAAAACTATGATGAGCTCCATGATTTCCAAATCGACATCTTATACTACATATTGTAGAAGAAATGGCTTTAGCTGCAGCGACAGCAGCAAGAATAGGAGCAACAAAAGCTGCTGTTGCAAGTTTGCTACAGTAACTGTTTGATAAACAAATTGCAGCTGCTGCAATTGCAGCATACGCTGTAGCTTCCGCAGCAGTGATTGTTAAAGGAATAACGAGAACGATTGCAATTTTTCCCAAATAATCTATTGATGGAGGATAATTGATTAAAAAGCAGTATAAATTTAACCCCCCCCCTGTTCAGCGATGGGGTCGCGGTTGATCCATCTGCCGTCTTTGGGGTTGTAAAAGCGGTAATTGTAATAGGCCAGGACGGGTTCTTCGTCGTGCATCTCGCCGGACCACTGGACGGGCTGGCCGAGGCTGCCCGTGGAAGCCACCTGTCCATAGGGGAGTAATCGTAAGCCGCCGCGATCGTTCCCTGTGCGTTGAAGACCTCCGTCACATTCTTGTTGAAGTCCACGCCGTAGTAGTAAAGAGAGGCGTTCTACTTCAGGGGCAGACACCGGGAGGGGCTTACCATTTTTTGAGTTCACTTCTTTCAGTATTGAGATATCCAGGGTTGTTGGTTATGCTTTACTTCAAACATTAGTTTTCTTCTTCAGGCTGTTTCATTATCAAGGCTTTCTTCAACTCCATTCTTTCGTATTTGCTACGCTATCGGTAGTAGGTTTACTCCGTGATGTTGAGTTCCCGGCAGATCCTCTCGTATCGTTTGTCCGTCTGTTTTTTTCACTGAGAATTTTTAGGATTTTCTCCATACTGTATTTTTTCATTGTTTTTTGTTAGGTTAATAAACCTAACTTTCTTTGTGAATCTATTTTCGGAGAACTGGTCATCTTACTTTCAACACATTATTAATTAGATAATAAATACGGCGATATGTAGTCGCATTAAATGCACCTTTACTTAATCTCATATCGGATGCTTCTTCCTGTGTGATCCATTGTTTCACTGCAAGAATTTGATCAATATTATAGGACAAAAAAACCTCATAGATTCTGTTTAGCAAATATCCTTTGTCGTCTTGAGTTAATGCATATTCAAACTCTGCGTCATTGTCAAAATTACCTACTATGCAATAAAAGACAAAATCTATGGCTGTTCCAACAGTAATTTCATGGTCTAAAAACCATTCATAACGACATTTTATTAAAGAAGGAAGAAAATAAGAAAATCCCTTGGGCGTCGCAAAAAATAAATAGTCTCCACAATCATACCAAAATTTACAATCGATCTCTGTCCAAGTGAGTCCCAATAAAGATCGAGCATAATCATGCATTTCTTCTTCAGAATCAGCATAATTAATAAGTAGATCATGCGGATTATTGCTGGGAAAGGGTGGAGAAGAAATAGGAAATAAATCGTATAATTCTTCAATCTTTTCTTTATAAAAATTTGCTTGCATATTTACAATTAAATTAATTTATTTAGTATTAGCAATACATTCATCATACTTATTTTTGCAATTCTGTGCTCCTTCATTCCAACCTTTACTTTGTTCCTGATGTCCTTTGTCACCTCCTTGATGACATTCGTCATCATAAGCTTTACGAGCCTCGGCAAACCTTTTCATTTTTTCGTATCGATCATTAAAAGCATTACACTCGCTTTGAGTAGGACATTCAGGAATTATCATATCCCTACAGGAACTACCTCTAGCCTCTTTTTTTGCCTCGGATTTTTCGCGATATAATTCTGCACATCTTTTATTCCTTTTACTTCTTTCAGCAGCGATTGCTGTTCCTGCTGCTCTGGCTGCTGCCTTTGCCGCAGCTTCTGCCGCTTGCCGTGCAGCCAATGCGGCCCCCGCCTCTGTTTGCAGTGACGACCAAGCTGTCCCTAATAAATCTATTTCAATATTCAAACTATTCCCTACGAACGCATAAAGATTCCATCCTGCCTGTTCAGCGATGGGATCGCGGTTGATCCACCTGCCGTCTGCAGGATTATAAAAGCGGTAATTGTAATAGGCCAGGGCGGGTTCTTCGTCGTGCATCTCGCCGGACCACTGGACGGGCTGGCCGAGGCTGCCCGTACCGGTCACGGCCCCATAGGGGGAGTAATCGTAAGCCGCCGCGATCGTTCCCTGTGCGTCGAAGACCTCCGACACATTCTTGTTGAAGTCCACGCCGTAGCAGTACAGGGAAGCGCCCTGCACGAGGGCCAGGGGGCGCGTGGCCATCTCTTCCAGAGAATCCCACAGCAGGGTGCCAAGCACGTTACGGTTGTTGATCATATCCTGCGACGCTAGTTACAAGTAGCTACGGTCATTCTATTTAAGGATTTTTAGGGAATCCACATTTTTTATGATTTTTTGTCATCTTTGATACAATTGTTCTGATACTATTATATCATTGGAAAATCTTCCGATTCAATTCTCTTCCTGTATTCTTTATAATACACTAGCTTCTTATAAAACAAGTCTGAAAAGATTTTTTTTCATGATTATTTCAATTAGAATCAGATTTATTTTTTATTTTCTTCAAGACATATGTTATTCTGAAACATTCAATGACTATAATGAGATAACCAAGAATTAATACTATATATGATATTAAAAGTTCATTCGAAAAGTTTTCCCATAATAGATTTATACCATGATACATTGTTGACAAAATTCCAATTATTCCAGAGATCAGAAATAAATAAATTGTGAGTTTGATAATTGGAAAAGGGAAGTTATTAAATGAAAAATTAAGAGTATTTTTTTTAACCAAACAAGAATTCTTAAAAATAGGATTACAAAAACACATCCATAAACTAATTCAAAATATTCATATACAGTTAAAGGAGACTCAGGGTAAATCATAATACAGGCAACTAATTATATTTCGTTCATTATTTAGACCATATTTTTATATTTTCATTAAAAGATTTGTTAACAAGTTCTTCGTTTTGATCTATGATAAATGGGATTTTTAAAGTAGCGTCAATCTTAATATATCCCGTTGCATCTAAAGTTAAATATATTGGTTTTGCGTTCAAAGTTAATCCAGAACTTATATTAAAATCGATAGAATAAGATGCTTGTATATAAGATGATAGTGTAATACCTGCATCAATTCTGTGAGAAAATCCTAATAATTCTTCCCGATAGGATGTTAAAGTTTTGCCATTACAATTGTCAATTTTAAGTATTTTTTCATTACTTAATCCAGCAATCATAGTTTTTAAAGAATATTCAATATCAGGAAGAATAGGCCACCATTTTTGTTTAATTTTAAGCCCTATACCTACACCTATACCAACATCTGTTCGTAATTTTGCTTCAATGCATACACAATTTTTCTTTTTTTCTATTGATATACTTCCCTCAATAATAAGAAGAATGGGTATGTAACCCGCAGGAATAGTCATTGTGTAGCCAAATTCGTTAGTTTCTTTTCCGAGATAATCAATAGAAAATACCACTCCATTATCAACAAACCCGTACAAATTCCACCCGCCCTGTTCAGCGATGGGGTCACGGTTGATCCACCTGCCGTCTTTGGGGTTGTAATAGCGGTAGTTGTAATAGACCAGGGCGAGTTCTTCGTCGTGCATCTCGCCGGACCACTGGACGGGCTGGCCGAGGCTGCCCGTACCGGTCACGGCCCCATAGGGGGAGTAATCGTAAGCCGCCGCGATCGTTCCCTGTGCGTCGAAGACCTCCGACACATTCTTGTTGAAGTCCACGCCGTAGCAGTACAGGGAAGCGCCCTGCACGAGGGCCAGGGGGCGGGTGGCCACCGGTTCCAGAAGATCCTACAACAATATTCGGAACACAGTCCGATATATTAAATATACGAAATTCTATCGTCGTTATTTATGTTTAGTAGTTTTTTTGTTTATTTCGAAACCGTTTTTTTCTTTTCACTTTTTTAGGATTAATATTTTTTTATTGATTTTATTATTTTTTATTTCTTTTCTTAAATGAAAGAATTTTCTATAAAAATAGAATGAAATTGATAATATTAATATTGCAATTATAGTTGTATAAGGGAATAATAAATCGTCAGCTATGATCCCTAATAAGATAATAAAAAATGTTATAAAAAAATACCATGCTCCTTTTTTTAATCCATACACATAAAAAGATAAGCCAATAGCTAATACAAAAGAAAATATATATAAGTAATTCATTATTTTATATTTATCTTAAAGGATAAAATGGTCTTGTAGGTGGTATATAATTTGGATTTTCCTCAAGAATGTTATTGTTCTCATATTGTTGAAAAGAATCTATTTTTATTTCTACTTCTATTTCTACTATAATTATTATGATGATGTCTTGACAGCATTTTTCGTACTTGTTTCCTAACGTATTTTTGTAATTTTCATAAACCTCAGAACCTATATTTTTAGCTAATCCTCGAATAATTCCAATTAAAAAATTATTCTTTATTTCATTTTTATATTCAGAATAAATATTTTCTCTTTTCTGTTTTCTTTTCAAAAGTTTTTTTTGATGAGCTGTTGGTAATTTTTCTTTACATATGTGAATTTTCTGACTGTTTTTAATACGTTTGCGCATCTTAACAGCCTCCTTAACATTTTTATATATATTTTTTCCTATTTTTACATTTCCAGGTATTCCTGCAGCCCCTAAAGCTGCAGAAGTTGTAACTGAACCCCAATCTATATCTGTCCAAGGATCTTCTTTGCCTTGAATATAGTTTGCAGTAACTTGAAATCCATAATCTATTAAAGCTCCTCCTAATAATCCAAATATTCCTATTAACCCCAAAGCATCAAACTTATCTTGAGGGCTGTTACCGAGGAACGCATAAAGATTCCATCCCCCTTCTTCAGCGATTGGATCGCGGTTGATCCACCTGCCGTCTTTGGGGTTGTAATAGCGGTAGTTGTAATAGACCAGGGCGAGTTCTTCGTCGTGCATCTCGCCGGACCACTGGACGGGCTGGCCGAGGCTGCCCGTACCGGTCACGGCCCCATAGGGGGAGTAATCGTAAGCCGCCGCGATCGTTCCCTGTGCGTCGAAGACCTCCGACACATTCTTGTTGAAGTCCACGCCGTAGCAGTACAGGGAAGCGCCCTGCACGAGGGCCAGGGGGCGGGTGGCCACCGGTTCCAGAGGATCCCACAACAGTATCTTTTATTTATTTAAAATGGGTAGATTAATGAATAAAGGAATATGGAGGCATTTTATTTCAATCCATTTATAAGGCGTAATAATTAATTCTAATTGTTTGCTTTCTTTTGTAGTAAATACATAATATGAAGATACTTGTGTTCCATCTAACCCAAAACTTATCAAACGTTCTTGTTCTGATTTGAGTTGCACGCCATCTAGTGATTTAAATTCAAATTTAGCAATTCCAATTGAATCTTTAAAAGAAAAAGAAATGTTGTAGCCATCTTTTGATTTTTTTACTGATGTTATTTTTACTAAAGTTCCATCTAAATTAAATTCTTCATCTTTTTTAATTTTTATTATTTTTTCTTTTAATGGAACTGTTTTTTGTGATGTTAATACAGTTAAAGTTCCATTTAATGCTTTTTCCAATTCTGTTTTAAAAAATAACTTCACTCGACCTATACTGCCATCTTCAGAAAATAGAAAAGAAAATGAACCAATAGCATTACATGGAACTTGCTCTTGGTGGTTGAAAAGTATGATTTCTTTTCCAAGACTAAACATTTTTCGACTCTTTTCTGAATCTGTAATATCTATTGTAATTTCTGATGTATTTTGATAAAATTTTAGATCGCTATATTTTACTTGGACTTCAGGAATATTTTTTATTTCTTGAATATTTCCTAAAGAATAATTTATACATATAATACTAATTAAGAAATATAGCATATAATTCATGATGTCATTTGTTTAATGTTAATTATTTTCGGAATTATGTAGAATAGTCTTGGCGCAAGATTTTCAGAATATCTTAGATATTGATATTTAGCAAATTTCTCCGATAAAAAATCGGAAAGATCAACGAAACAAGACTAAAGTAAATAATGCCGATTTGTTTTCGTATTTTACATCATAATTATTATGGAAACATCATGCTTGTGGCCAAATTGTGGATGGATTTTTGATAAATATACCAATATATAAAAAATATCACATATGTCGGTATAAAATAGATTATGATGAATAATGATATTGATTTTTTGATGCAGTAAAACCAATTGAAAAACGATGTAATATATGAAATATAAATTAGTAGTATAAATAATATTGTCTTTGGATTTGATAATAAATTTGTATTTATAACTAATCTTTCTGGAAAAATGGATATATAAGATCCCACACTCAGGAATATAAAAACAATATAACTGAATATCGATTTGCTTTTTTTGAATTCTTTTTCTTGAAAAAATATATCAAATTTTATTATTTTTTCAAAAATTTCTAACATTTTTCTCATTTGTAAATTAATGTACTGTTTTATCTCTTCCATACCAAATAGCTCTATAAGACCAATCTGCACAATTGTTTTTTAATATATTATATGGAGGCGGTGATTTTATATCTTGTTGAATTCCTCTAAGCATATTTATATCTTCAATAGGGGAAGAGGGTATGGTTTCTGGATTAGTTAAATTGAGGCCATCTGAAGATTCTATATAACCTCTACCAAGAATAATTGTTCCACGTATTGTATTGACTATATATAATCCAACTAATAAAAGAAGAATTAGTTCATTTCCTGTTTTTGACCACTCCACGGCTAATTTCGCTGTTTCCCTGTCTGCTGGATTCAAACCATAATCAAACGTCTTAACTCCTACTTTACACCATTTCCCGTCTTTGTTCTTCTCCCAAAGATCAACAGCTACACCTATATGCAAGGTAAATGTCATGTCGGATAATTGGTCAGGTAAAATCTGCGAAATGTATCTGTCATTTCCATTTAAGTCATTAAAAATATATGGAGAATTTCTAACAAACCCGTACAAATTCCATCCTCCCTGTTCAGCAATGGGGTCGCGATTGATCCACCTGCCGTCTTTGGGGTTGTAATAGCGGTAATTATAATAAACCTGGGCGAGATCATCGTCGTGCATCTCGGCGGACCACTGGACGGGCTGGACGAGGTCTCCCGTGGAAGCCGCCTGTCCATAGGGCGAGTAGGCGAGTTCCCCGACCGGTTCCTGCGCCGTCTTGCGGTTACCGATATTGTCGTAGCTGTAACCGTAGGAGGGACGGCAATTCTGGTCATCATAGCTTACGTTGCGGGAGGCCAGCATGATTTCTCGCGGAGAAGCAATTTCATCATATACAAATTCTTCTTGATGCAAATCAATCTACGTTATTGTTTAATTTTTTTCGGAATTATGCAGAATAGTCTTGTCGCAAGATTTTCAGAATATTTTAAATATTGATATTTAGCAAATTGCTTTGATAAAAAATCGGAAAAATCAACGAAACAAGACTAAAGTAAATAATACCGATTATTTTTCAAAAGAAAGTGTTGGTAAAATAAGATTCAATAAATTCAGAGATTAGGTATTAGTATCATTTTCTCCTCATCTCAAAGAAACCTAATACAAATTTTATTACTAACACGGCAATTTTATAAATTTATTTTAATAAAATAGCTAAATAAAATTCTTGATTTTTTTGTGTTTTTTTTGCAATTAAATTTCAAAATTTAAAGTGCCGGCCCATTTTATTAGTATATTCAGCTGTGGGTTTGTATATATGCTATAATCATTAAATTTTTCTAGAGCCAATGCAGCCGAATCAGCAACTAAAACAATATCTTTTTTATTCATATATTCATTCCAGGAAAAAATCATGATAGCCGGTAGATAATAATGTAATCCGGATATGGAAAGCCAGAAAGGAAATGTGTAATGATTTTGTAGATAATTCGATTCTATTAACGTCCATTCCTTACCTTCCAACAGAATAAGTTCTTCATATGATTCTTCGCTAGATATTTTATAACCATATACCAAATCAAAGGAAGGAATAGGGTATATAGGAAATGCGGCTTTTACTTCTTTAAAAAAATCATCCATTACACTTTATTTTTATTTTTCTTTGACAATTGATTACGTTTGTCCAAGCTTGTTCAGATGCTTTCCGGTGTCCTGAATCTCCTCCTTGGTAACATTTGGAGTTAATAGTATCTCGAGCAATTGCATTTTTTAGCCAAGTTGCAGCCTTGATTTTCAACAGCCAACAACAATCTGTGTCCTTACATTTACCCAGTAATGCTGTCTCTATTTTGGCTGCATTAACAGCACTTTGTAACATCCCATGAAATAAACGGGTACAATTTCCAGTTCCTGGACCTGGCTGTGATAAATCATAAGCACCTGCAGAAACTATTACAATTGCTCCTATTACATCACCAATTGGAAGAAGCCCATCTACGGCTGCAGCTCCTGCGGCAAAAGGAACAGCTCTTGCCATAGCATTTTGACCATTAATATCAAAACTATCAATAGGGTTATTCCCTACGAACGAATACGAATTCCATCCTCCCTGTTCAGCGATGGGGTCACGGTTGATCCACCTTCCGTCTCTGGGGTTGTAATAGCGGTAATTGTAATAAACCAGGGCGAAATCTTCGTCGTGCATCTCGGCGGACCACTGGACGGGCTGGACGAGGTCTCCCGTGGAAGCCGCCTGTCCATAGGGCGAGTAATCGTAAGCCGCTGCGACATTTCCCTGCGCGTCGAACACCTCCGTCACATTCTTGTTGAAGTCCATGCCATAGCAGTAAAGGGAAGCGTCCTGCGCGAGGGCCAGGGGGCGCGTGGCTGTCGGTTCCAGAGGATCCCACAACAGCGTGCGGAGCACGTTCCGGTTGTCCAGCATGTCCAGGGCGGCTATCTGCAAATAGCCCCGGTACAGGTAGCGTTCGTGGCTGGCGACCGTGCCGTTAACCGTCACCTTCTTCATGAACCTTCGTCCCTGGTAATCGTAGCCGCATTCCACGACTGTCGCGCCGTCCCGGCTGGTGA
>ERZ791830.408-NODE-408-length-45323-cov-27.159163_pt1 | contig 45323 bp, 70 predicted proteins | sample MGYA00509945_ERZ791830 | MGnify/ENA primary metagenome ERZ791830 (study PRJEB30046, sample SAMN00792021) | human gut metagenome | study: EMG produced TPA metagenomics assembly of the A metagenome-wide association study of gut microbiota in type 2...
TCTCCACTTGAACCTATCTGTGCGGAATCTCCACTTGAACCTATCTTTGCGGAATCTCCACTTGAACCTATCTTTGCGGAATCTCCACTTGAACCTATCTTTGCGTAATCTCCACTTGAACCTATCTTTGCGGAATCTCCACTTGAACCTATCTTTGCGTAATCTCCACTTGAACCTATCTTTGCGGAATCTCCACTTGAACCTATCTTTGCGTAATCTCCACTTGAACCTATCTGTGCGGAATCTCCACTTGAACCTATCTTTGCGGAATATCCACTTGAACCTATCTGTGCGGAATCTCCACTTGAACCTATCTTTGCGTAATCTCCACTTGAACCTATCTTTGCGTAATCTCCACTTGAACCTATCTGTGCGTAATCTCCACTTGAACCTATCTGTGCGTAATCTCCACTTGAACCTATCTGTGCGGAATTATTGTCATTTTCTATGTCATCTTCAATTTCCTCAATCTTCGTTTTCTCCAGGGTAAAATCTATACAAGCCTTAATAAAACCTTTTAAGCCCAACTTGGCTTTAATGTGAAGTTTATTAGTTGCACTTTTGTTTTCTCTTTTAAAAACTTTTCCCAGCGGTTCAACTTCTGCAAATTCTGAAATCTCGCCATTCTCGTTTACAAGAGGGTAATAGTCCAGTACATCAAATGGATTTTCACAATAATGCATCACACCAGCTTCACATATCTCATTTCCGTTTTCTTTGTATGTTGTGTTTTCTTTGTAGTGTTTACCTTTGCAAGTAAAATCTGAGTTAAATGCTTTATATGCCATAATTATTCCTCGCTTTCTTCATACATAATCATTATGCCTGTTACGCTACCAGAAGTCCGTTTGTTTGCGATGGTTTCCATAATATCCCAAATATCATCATTATCTACGCCAATAGTAACTCTCTCCATTGCTGATACAAACTGTTTGATAACTTCTGCTTCTTCATCGCTTACTGTAAGTACATATGTGTCTTCGCCCTGCATATTATCCCTCCACAATCTCTAATTTCTCGCTATCATTGACAATCAGCATAATTAATTGGCTATCGACCATATCAGCAACTTTCTTCTGATTAGTGCTGTCAAGGCTCTCACTATCATCTAAGATAATAGGTACTGACATACCGCTAATCTTCTGAATAGAGTTGCAAATATCAACTCTGCCTAAAATCCTGTTACCCTTATTGCTCATAGTTGTAAGAATTGATTTTCCGTTAACTGTAGGTATGCAAACTGACTTGTAACCGCCAGACTTGTTCAGTTCAAACAACTTCCACTTAACTAATGAGAAGTGGCTGTTAATACTGTCAGACAATGTTTCATTCTTTGCCTTATCCAGTTCATCAAGCAAATCAAGGATTTTTTCGGCATTAGTCTTATTCTGTTCCTGTGTACGCTGTTCTACCCTTAATTCTTCAAGCCGCTGTTCATCTGCTGCCGTATCAGACTTTGCAATCTGGCTTTCACATTCTGCTAACTGCTGCCTTAAAGCTGTTTCCTGCGCCTTTAATTCAACCTTGATACTTGAAATGTCATTAGCCTTGTGCATAGCCTGTTCTTTTTCGGCTATCTGCTGTTCAAATGCCTTGTATTCTTCTGTGGATGTCACATCAATTTCCTGCGGAAGTTCGGATAACTGCTTTTCAAGGTCTGTAATAGCTGTGTTCAGCATTACAAGGCTTTCCTTGTGCTGCGGCAGCTCTGCTTTAAGGCTTTCAAGCGTAGCTTTTTCCTTATCAAGTCTTTCCTTATACATATTGCCATTATCGGCAATGGCTTCTAAGTTATCAGCCTTATGCTTTGCAAAATCAGCCTTTAACTGTTCTTTCTTATCTTCCTTATATTCATTACCGCAATAAGGGCAGATGAAGCTTGAATCATCAAACTTACGCTCATTTTCTTCTTTCCACTTATCACGCTCTGTCTGTAAGTAAGCCTTAATGCTCTCAATGGTCTTTTCTGAACTGGCAATACAGCTTTCGGTATCGGCAATAGTCTTTTCTGTCTGTTTAACAAGAAACTTCTTGTCGGCAATCTTGTCCTCAATCACTCTCCTAGCCTTGATATTCTCCTCATTCGCCTTGCGTGATAAATCTCCCTGCTTAAACTTCAAATCAAGTATATTGGCACTTGCTTTTTCATATTCAGCTAACAGCTTGTCATTGTCAGTCTGCTTTGCAATGCAATCAGTAATCTTCTCTTTAAGGCTGTTCCTAAGCAATTCAAGGTCAGATACATCTGTGCCCTGCTTAATCTGAATATCTCTTTCCTTTTCCTTAATCTGTCCGTCAAAGATAGGTAAATCCTTTGTAATCTTGGTCTTGGTAGCCTTATTCATAGCAGATAATTCTTCTGCCGAATACTTCTCTAACAGTGGTACTAACTCCGCTAATTCAGCCTTAGAATGTGCTATATCAAGGTCTGTCACATTCTCAATAAGACTGAATAAGTATTCTCTCATTTCAGCCGGCTTCTGATTAAGAAATGCGTTGATGTTACTGCACATCTTGAATACGCTCATATCAATGTCAAGATATGCGTTGAAGTCCTTTAATGTCTTAGGAACATCATTAATGAAATACTTGTTATCATCCTTGTAACTGCTGCCATCCTTGCTATAAGTTCTCTTCTGCACTTTCTTCATAGTGATTTCTTTTCCGCCAACATCAAAAGTAAGTTCTCCGTAAGTGTCCATATCATCAACGGATACTCCGTCAACTTCTCTTCTTACAACTGGATTATCCTTTAAGTCTATATCACAGTTAAAAAGCACCCAGGTAATGCAAGAACCTATTGTAGACTTTCCCTCTCCGTTTTCTGCCATAATTTTGGTAATCTTAAAAAAATCAAACTCTGCGTGTACATAGCACATAAAGTTTTCAAGCACTACTTTTTTTAAAACTGCTCTTTCCATAAACATATCCTTTCCTTATTTATATATTCATAATGAATACACCATCTTCAATCTGAAAGCTGTCAACTGCGCTATTTGCATATGGACAATTTTTAGCTTCATTAAACGAACTATCAAAGATTGTTCCGTATTGCGGTGTCCATATCTGACACATCGCATCTTCATCAAGAGCCATACCTGCTAACTCTCTAACTGTAATATCACTACACATCAGCTTCGCCCTCCTCTGCATAATCAATCTTGCTTACCGATACTTCATAAGCAGTTCTTGTTTCAACTTCATTGTCGCTTATCTTCTTAGCGTATTCCCTGCTCTGGAATCTACCCTGAATCTGGATATGCTCCCCAGTTTCAAGTCCGCCTACAAATCTTGCATTTCTTCCCCATGCTATACATGGTATGTAATCTGACTTGCCATATGGTCTGTTTACCGCTACTAAGATATCTGCAATCTCTCTGCCCTTTGGAGTACATCTGTATATAGGTGGCTTACAGATATAAGCGTCAAGTGTAACCATATTGGTATTATCTTCAAATGGCAGTTCTTCTGAATCCTGTGTCAGCACTTCAAATTCTCTTGCAAAAACCGTTAGAATCAGCTTGCTCTTCATATTGTCAGTATGCTTATTGAAGCTTCTTATCTGCCCTAAAACCGCGACAGCCTGTCCTACCTTGATTTCTCTAATATCAGTAAGTCTATCTGATATCATCACTGGTAACACATCTTCATTGCCACTTGTTCTTAAACACTTAATCATGAATATGTAGTATCCCTCGCCAAATACTTCATGTGAGTATTCTGCTTCTTTCTCGACTACTCCTATTAATGTGATATTGTTGTTATTAATTTCATTTTCCATAATTTCTTTCTCTCCTTACTTTAATATGTAACTTCCTATTGGTACTTTATCCATTCTTTCAATCAGATGGATTTTGCAGCTGAAAGTATAGAACTTTCTGAAATCCTTTTCCCTTATAGCTCTCTGTCTGTTTCTGTTCAGCTTAATAATTCTTTTTATGTTACCCATTGGCGCTCTCCTTACATCTGCAATACATCGTTGTAATAAATTCTCTTGTTGTGAGGCAGTCATAATTCTTCCATGCTGATAAATCATGGTTAGCTGATTTAATTGCTGTTCTAATTGACCCTTCAACAGCACATCTTGACTTGCCTACTGTACTAGCAATGTTATTGTAAATTTCTTCCATTGTTATAGAAGAATTGAACCGTTTAACAGCTTCGATTATGTAGATGTAACCTCTTTTATTGGATAGAATACCCAAGTTGAGCATTTCTTCTCTTATCCTTGCTTCCATAAACACTCCTTACTTGTAGCAAAAGTACATGTTCTGCACTTTCTTATAAACGCCGCTACCTTGTTTAAATTCAGCTTGATACAACACATTGCTAGGTATGTCATATCCGCTTATTAATAATTCTTCTGCTATTCTCCAACACCTTTCTGTTGGTTCTTTATAGAATCCACTGTTTATAAGTTCTGTACATTGATATTGCTCTGGCTGATAAATAACTTCTTCAGTGCTGTTAGGGAAATACTCACTTTGTACCCGATTCAAAACAACAGCTCCTGCAAGATATAGCATTTCATCATCGTTGCATGTCGCTCCGCATTCACCCATCAGTAAATGTGCCATAAGCGACAACTCATATTCATCAACACTTATCTCTCCAGTTTCAACCTTATAATCAACATGTGAGTTGTAGCATTCACTTAACACTGTGCTCTGCTGATTAATCTTAGCTTGCGGTTGTGCCGGTCTTAGAATCAACGCTATAAGGCTGATTCCTGCTAGTGTTGCGAATATGTTAATTATCTTTTCTTTCATATCTTCTCCTACATGTTTGTATCATGTACCACCTCGGCAAGTGCTATTGGCAACAAATAGGTATCAATGAATTCATGTACATCAGCCAAGTATTTTCTTTTGATACTCTTGTATGTCGCCACGCACCCGAATTCGCGTTTTAACTGCTTGTATATATCAGAATATACTGAACCGCGAATACCACCGTCTTTGTACGCATTGCTGTCCTTTCCGCCAAGTACTTCAATTCCTTTCTTTCTAACATGTTTCTGCACTTCTTCAATCTCACAGCCGTAAAGTGGAGTTTCTTCTTCGATACTGATTATCTTATCTTCAACCTTATCAACTCTCTCTGTGAGTTCTGTGTTGCCCTGTGCCAATAATCTAATCTGTTCAGATGTTGTCAAAGGCTTACTGTAACCTCCTGTTTTTCTGATTGACGGAAGTACTTCTGATGTTACCCAGTCAGTAAATCTCTCTGCACTTTCTTTACGGCTCTGAAAGATTGTCTTGTAAAGATTAGCTTCACTAATAAATGTCATTTTCTGCATTCCACCTTTTGTAAGGGTGTCCGCAGTATGGATACCCTTTTCAGATAACCTCTGCTTAACATTTCCTACATTTGATATTTCCAATGCCTTGCATACATCAGCCAAGCAAAACATAGGTTCATTATCTTTAGTAATAGTTCGGATTTCTCCAAACTCTGAATTGCTAAAAATCTGTAACTCCATAAACATTCCTTTCTAAATAATGTGTGATATATTTGACCTTTTAAGGTGCATTTAAGCGATTCTGCTCATTCCTATCTGCTGTAACTTGTAAAACTTTATATTTATTGATACAATAGAAAGGTGATGGTAGACACTTTCCGAAAGGAGATTGTATGGATACTGTCATAGCATTGTGCGTATCAGTGGTTGGCTCATACTTCTGTGGCGTAGACTTCTGCACCCTGTACGCTCTTATTTCTATATCAATAGAATTAAATAAATATGCTAAAGACAAAACTGCCAATCGGTAGGTAATTCACACTTGATACGAACAGGACGCTATCCCTGTCAAAAAGAACTAATGATGTTTGAATAAAAGTTTGCAACTATTTACCGCTACCATCACTTTTCTATTGCATCAATATCAAAAATTCTAATCTGTTTGTACTTTGCGCTATAAAATGTTCTCCATTTTTACTCTTTTCTGTCGTTGTCACATTCCTTGTCAAAATCTTGGTAAAATAAAATGACAAAAAATCTGAAATAGTAATGTAAGTATTGCAATCACTAATGCAACATCTGAAAATGTTATTTTTTTCATTGTCATTCCTTTCTTGCAAAGTTAAACGACGCTTCAATCGCCTATCATTCTTGCTTAATCCATTTTTCTATGGGAATACTTGTTGCATCTGCAATTTTCTGAATAGTGGTTAATGCTGGCAATGAATTATCATCTTTCCATCTGCCCACAGTTCCATTGCCGATACCACATTTCTTTTCAAATGCCATTATAGAAAGATTGTTCTTATTGCAATAATCAACTATTTTTTGATAAAACATAGACTTCTCCTTTCCTAATTTATATAGGATTTAGAGAAAAGCTTGACATTATTTAGAGAATGTTCTAAACTATGAATTGCCAAAAACATATTTGAGAATGCTCCCTTTAACTTTAGGCTTTTCTCTAAAACCTAAAGTTATTATATAGAGTGTTCTCTAATTTGTCAACACCTTTTTAGGTAAATCTCTAAAAATGGAGGAAAAACAAATGAACACTGTAGAAAGAGTAAGGGGAATTTGCAAAGAGAGAAAAATTCCTATATCAAGATTAGAAAAAGAATGTGGTTTTGCTAATGGCTACATTAGTCAATTACGCAAAGGTTCATTTCCAGATGATAGATTGGGTAAAATTTCAGAAGTTTTAGGATTACCTGTGGATTATTTAAGAACTGGGAAAGAAAAAGAACTTGATTTATCGGAACAAGCTGATTTGTGGATTAAGATAAGGAATGACAGAAGATTAGTACGCTCGATACATACATTTTTAGAGTTAAATGACGAACAAAAAGAATATGTTCTCGGCTTAATAGATTTATTAAAAGGAGCGTAAACAATATGCTGAATGAGAATGATGTTCTTATAACTATTATCACTAAAAGAAATGAGAAAGGCAATACAGATTATCGCGATATAGCCAATGCTTTAAATCTCGATATGATATCTCTATTGCCATTTATGAAAACTCTTTCAAGCAAAGGATATATTACACAAACCTTGGAAAATGTAACAGTTACAAGACTAGGTTTGCTTGCTTGTAAAAAGTAATCTACCTCAGATATTAGTAACGCACTGCAATATATTTCTTTTTACTTTTTTCTAGGTGTATGCCAGTGTATTTTTACACTGGCTTTTTTATTACATCCATCATTATTTTGTAAATATACTTTAGTACTTCAACGCTATTTATTTCTTTGATTTCTTCGATTATCTTCTGCCTATATTCTTCATTCTCCATATATCCCCCTTATTGCACGATATAACACTGGTAGCGATGGTGTTATTATAGAACATCTGTTCTTACATGTCAACCTACCCCCAGTAGATTAACAGTTTTCAGCGGTGACACTGCCAACGCCAATCAAACAGTGCCACCTAGCCAAAACTTGAAGATTTCGTCCGAATCTCTCGGACAATTATTATTATAAATACTGATAATATAAAAATCAACTTAAAAATATCGCAAGTTTCGACAGTATTCGACAAATTATGTGTATTGTGATATGATTAGTAAAATTAAATTTAAAGGGGATTTGCCTATGAAAAAGAGAATTGTAAGTATTATGCTTGCTATGTGCTTATTGAGTTTTGTGGCGTGTCAGAATGGTGCTTCTGATAGTAATGCTGAAAGTACCAGTGAAGTCCAGACAGAACAAGAAACATTATTATCAAGAGACAAGAGTGTATATCCTGATGATATAACTGTTGAAATGCTCAAGCGTACACCTAATAAGTATATTGATAAAGAATTCAAGTTGACAGGCAATATTGTAGCAGAATTAAAATATGACGGAGAAGTTGAAGATAAAGACGGAAATGTGCATAACGGAGAAGAATCAAGCGAGTACATAGCTTCATACTACTTATCTGTTGGAGAAAATGACGATGATTTTAATAATTATGTTGTTTTGATGTATTATAGAGATTCTTTTGATTTTAACTTGCTTGTCGGCGACAATGTTACAGTATATGGTACTTTACTAGAGGGAAATTATGAATTTAAAGCCGCAAACGGCACTATAACAACAATGCCTGCTGTTATGGCTGTTATGATAGATTTGAATAATTAAGAATTTACCGGGAGCATTACACTCCCGGTATTTTATATGTTAGACTAATTCACAATCAGCTACATTGACCGCTGCAAATAATTCCCCGTCATGTACAAGTACAACTCTGCCTCCACTTTTTTCTGATACTGTATACTCATCAAACCAAGCCTTAATAGGTGTGCCGTCATAATCAGTGCTACCAACAAATCTCACTGCACTACCCTCTTCAATATCTTCGCTGAATGGGATATCTGTAGGTGTATCATCAGAACTTGCACCGCCGATAAATTTAAGATTAGCAATATTGACAGCAGCTGTGATTGTTGTACCGATACCTATAACAATTCTGTCTCCGTCCTCTTCAATCACATCATATTCATCATAATATGTCGCAAATCTCACACCGTCATAATCAATGTTATCAAGTACTCTGACTTTTTTGCCGTCGCCTCGGCTTACTGTATCTGTGTTAATATCGCTGTCATATACGCACTTAATAAGACTGATGTTATCTTCATCAATAGCGGCGGTAATTACTCCGTCAATTCCGATAACAACTCTTCTGCCACTAACTGATAAAACACTGTACTCATCATAGTAAGTACTGAATGACTCGCCGTTATCATACTGAACTGCGTTGAGTACCTTAACTGTGTCGCCCTTATGGTACTTAGTGTCTGGTACTGGCTCATAGTCCGGCACTGTAACTTCTTCAACAACATGGTCTGTGCAATAATCAGTATAACAATAGTTCTGGTCTACTGTCTGTCCGTTAATCTGTGTGTCTCTAAGATAATTAACACCGCCGCCAAACTGCCATATGTCATAATTAACAGCAATGCTAGGTTCTGTATCTGAATAGCTTGCAACCCATATAGCATATCCCGCTTCTTTTACTCTGGAAATGTCTACATAATTGTTAATGCAGTTCCTGTATGAATATAAGCCGACATTCTTATATCCTGCGTTTCTCATTTCATCAAGAAATGCCATAATAATATCTGTAAGGTCGTTACCAGTAACCATGCCTGCTTCAACATCATAGAATACCGGATAGCAAAATGATTTGCCTGCTAAGAGCTGTGCAAAGTATCTGGCTTCATTTACAGCTTCGTCATTGCTTAATGCGTTACCGAAGAAATATGCTCCCTTGTGGATGCCTGCGCTTTTCAACTTATTATAGCTGTTCTCAAACTCTCTATCTTCATATAAACCATCATCAGCACCGCCTGCCTTGATGATTGCAAAATCCACGCCCTCATTATCCTTTGCAGCTTTGAAATCAAAATCTCCCTGCCATCTTGATGTGTCAATTCCGAATAATTTACTCATAAATTACCTCCTAAACCTAGAAAAATGTGTATCAAAAAAGCACCCTAGTATTACTAAGGTGCTTGATTGCTAATCATATCATTGTTATTCTTAATGCCTGCGTCCATTGCATTTAGGTTTGCCGCACTGAGCGGAGTGCTTTTATCTGGTAACTGTTTCCAGTTTACACAGCTGTATGAAAGAAATCCTGTTAAGCTCATAATTTACCTCCTTAAAAATAAGAGTGCGGACTTAAACCCGCACTCTCTGATGATTTACTCTGTTACTGTTCCTGTTATGTCTGTCGTATCTGAATCAATTGTCTGCTGTTCACTCTTTAACAGCTTATTGACTTCTGATTTGAAATTCTCATAATCATTATCACACTGTGTCTGATTTGCAAGGTATAATTCCTTGTTAGTAATTGTCTGACTAATTGTCAATGAGCCAGTTTCCGGTACAGCCGCGTACATTGTCATGGCTGATTGACCATTAATCACAGATGTACCGCTTAAATTTGTTGTCTTTGTTATACTTAACATAAATGCCACCTCTTTCTATTAGTTTTTAAATTGCTAATCCAAAACTTCCCTGTACAGAATATGTTATAGTTTTTTGCCCCTCTTTACTGGAACCGGCTATTATTCTTAACTCATGCTCTTCATTGTCATTAAAAACCCATGAAAACGAACATCCTGCGTCTATTTCTATTGCGTTTGCTGTTGTTAGCCTATGTTTATTTGCTGCAACGCATGCATTATCAATGTATATAGCACAACTTATTATTCCATAATCATTGGTTTCATCTGTCCATATAGCAGCGCTAATTGTAAGAAGTCCATTTCTCCTTATTTTCCATGTTTTATTAAAAGATTCTAAAGAATTAGAGCTTGTTGTTATTCTTTGATTAATTAATCCTGTTGCTGGAATATCATACATTCCATTTATTGTAAGCCCTTTGCTCGACAAACTTACAAGGTTAGAAGTTTCTAGGCTGCCAAAAGTTAAACTTTCTGGTGTCAGACGTGCATATTTAGTCAGCACTGATGAATCTTTATTTGTAGTGAATACAATTTTATCATTGCTTAACGCTAATCTAATACCATATATGGCATCTGTTTTATATATATTAATTCCATCAAAGATATTTCCTCTACAGTCTAGTGTTTGATTCCATAACTGTTTCGTTATAAGTCCATCACCCGTTATTGATGTATTTGTTGTTCCAAGAGTAGTAGTTCTGGTTATGCTTAATTCGCCATCTATTAAAGCATTGCGGCATATTAGCTTACCGTCCGCAGTAATAGTTGTATTAGTAGAAGTAAGCGTGAACAGATTGCCGTTAATATTAACAGACTTATTACCACTAATATTAATTGTTCCACTTGCATTAAGTGTAATGTCGTCTGCTATAGCTTCAATTGCGGATTTAAGCTCGCCGCTTGTGGGGTCTTTCTTGATATAAAGGTCAAGGCTTGCTGTTGTAGCATAATTGTTAAACTTAACATCAATATCTTCTGGTGCTGGAGAATAATCTGTAGCTTTTGTACCCTTTTCTATTTTTAGCTTGTTTGCATCTACATGTGCAAAGCTAAAACGCATATATACAGCATTAGAAGGAACTGGCAGAGAACCTCTTACTCCAGTAGATTTATCTGCTACTCCGCTGATAAACTTTTTATTGCTGTCATAAAAACAAGTAGCCGGTGCATTACCCAGATTGGTCCATCCACTCGCTACATAGTTTTTCCACTTAGACACATCTATGTAGTCCGTCAAATCCCAATAGTTACCGCCATCTGTTATTATGCCAGTGGCTGTTATATACTTATTAGGAGTTACAGTACTCTTTATGAATCTATTAACTCCACCAATTTGCAGATTGTTAAGCTCTGTCTTAGTGGTGTAAGTTGCACTAACGCTACTTGTTATCTTATTTGCACTCTGTGTAATCGCAGAATTCATTTGCGCTGTCGTACTGTAATTGGCGAACTTCCCGTCAACTGTGTTTAAATCTGTCTTTGTCGCATATGTATCGCTTACAGTTGCTTTAAAGCCATTCAAACTCTGTTCGAGTTCAGAAGCCTTATTTGACAATGCAGTAACTGTCGAACTGTCAGCTTTGTTCTTAATGGTTGTCTGCATACTGCTGATGCTTGATGTGTTACTGTCTGTTGTCTGTTTAATACTATTAACAGTGTTGCTTAAAGTTGTAACAGTGCTACTATCAGCTTTTTTAGAAAGCGTTTCGGACATTTTAGTTATAGTAGAACTATTTTCATCAACAGTCTGTTTAATCTCATTAAATGTCTTAGTATCAACCTTGTTACCCATGTCAGTTTCAAGAGTAGTTGTTCGCGTTTTAAGGCTTGATAATTCACTGTCTGTATCAGTTTTCCATGAGCTGATTTCAACATCAAACTTTTTAATGCCGGTAATCTCGCCATTGATGTTGATAATGTCCTGTAATGCCTTAGTAACATCACTATCTTTAATCAGTACCCATTCATATGCAGGTGCTTGTTCTGTACCAGTGTTGGCAAATCTGTATGAGTATCCGTCTGCACTTGAAGCAGGGTTGACAACATAACATATATCGCCTATATGCTTGTTTTTCGTTGCGTTATCTTTCCAGTTAATAGCTGGCTCATTATTAAGGGTAGGTATTTCTGTCTTTGTGAATGTCTCAATATTGCCGTCAATCTGACCTTGTAATTCTTCTTGTACTTTGTCTAAATATTCTTTAGTAGGTACTTCTTCTGCTAGTTTATCCAGCGATAAAGAACCTGTTCCAATACGTTTTCCGTTAATTGTGCCTACTGTGATATTATCAGCGTTAAGATTAGTAACTGTAATCTTGCTTGCGTCAATTGTGCCCGCTGTTAGCTTATTAGCGGATAGGCTTTGTACTTTCTCATTAGTTACTGCTCCGTCTTTAATAAGAGAAGTTCCTACTACTTGTCCTTTTACATTGGCAAAATCAATCTGTGCATATTTTAAATCCGCTATATCCGCCGTTAATGAATTAGCTTTAAGTTTGACTATCTCTGCATTAGCCGCCTTAAGGCTTTCCACATTAGCGTTGATGATATCTGCATATGTTGCATCTAGTTTATTTGTTTTAAGATTATCAATGCTTGCGTTAGTTGCATTAAGATTGGTTATTGTTGCATAGGTAATCTTGGCTGTATCTACATCTAACTTATTAATTAGTGCCTTATTAACGGTTATCAAGTCGGCATAGTACCGCTCCATCTGCTTAGTAATAGGTCCAGAAGCAACACTTGTATTCTCCGTATCAGATTGCCCTATAGATGTAACAGTATCCATTAAGCCGCCGTCACATTCGTGCGTAATCTGCATTATAGGCACTTTGTAATCAACGCCGTTCTTGTTAACAGTAATAATGTCGCCAACTTCTAGTCGGTAATCACCAACAAACTTAACCGTAAGTGGTCTAAATGTAAAACCACCTATCTTTTTATAGACTTCATCAAGAATTGCTTGTGTCATAAACGGATTGGCAAAACTAAGTCCTGTCGCTCCGCTACCACTGGTAATTGTGCTAGTTTCCTTGTCGCCTGACTTCGTATTGTTGCATGCCAACTTCTCGATTATAAAATCTTTAGAAGTTGTGAATGTAACGCCTTGCTGATAATACTTATGTCCGTCAAGTACATATCCACTATCTTTATACCACCTTAATTCAAGGTTTCCGTCAGAATTAATTACCGCATTACAACCTTGTAGCATAGCCATATAACCGATAATTTCTCTATAGGTATATCCTTGCGGCTTGTCGCTAATAGTATGTGTTGTGGCTATATTTGTTACTAAAGATATACCTAACTTGCCGCATATCTCATTAAGAATAGCTTTATCAGTGCTGGGAAATGCCATATCCGAGAAATAAGGCATGTCAGCCTTATACATTCTGTCGTATGCTTCATAGCTTGTATATTCTCCGTCACTTGTCTGCTTAGTAACTATAAATATCCCCAACTTAATATACTTAATTTCTGCGCCAACCTTAACACCCTCAAATATAGTAATTTCCTTATTTTCAAGGCTTATTGTTGGCGTATAAATAGAAAAGGTAACACTGCTTGCACAAGTGTTACCTATCGTAATTTCATTATTGGGATTTATTATGTTTTGAAACTTGAAATTATTAAGTGTTTCAGTATGTTCTTTTCCATCAACAACATACTTAGAATAGTACCTTGCACTATTTCCCTTAACAATTTCCGTCATAGCTGTGTCTAATATCTTCATTCTACACCGCCTTTATTGATTAATTAATGGTTTATCATAAACTCGATTGAGTACAGTTTAGCTGGTGTAATTTCTTCGCATTTATCGAATGCGTCCATAGGAAGCATTGTCATGTCAGGTGCTTCAATCTCCTGCTCATTGATTTCCTGTAATTCTTCCTGTAACTTCTTTAAGTTTTCTGATGTAATCTGATACTGATTATCATTGACGACCGGATTGCCGCTGTCGTCTTTATCTGCATACTTGACCTTGGTATCTTCTATAGTCTGTAATGTTGCCTTATATAATTCTTCTAACGCCTTGATATTGCACATAATAGCCATAGCAATTCTGCCTGTGGTCTTGTCATGCGATATGTTACTTAAACTCTGAAATCTGTCTATTAACTCACTTGTTTTAAGTTTCATGTGGAACTCTCCTTTATTTCTGAATTAAACTTAATTTTGCTCCGACTATAAGTCCGTCCTCATTCTTTGCTCTTGTAAGATACGGATATGTCACATCTCCTGTATAGATTGCCATTTCCTTTTGTGTGCCACCTAAGAATAAGACTTGTGCCGTTGGGAATGGGTTATCTACGTCGCTTACTACATTATCAAGCAATAGTGCTTGTTCTCCTGTAAGTGGCGGTAATTGAAGCTCTACTTTGTCTTTGATATCCACGATTGTGCCAACCATTTCGCCGTAGTCATTTCTTCCAGTATTCTTAGACCATATCTTATTTCTGCTGTATGTGTAGCCGTTATATGCTACCGGGAATCTAACCCCCTCAATAACAACTGCGTCAATCAATCAAACCACCCCTTTCAAGGCATCAAAAAAGGAATGCACCATTTCTGATACATTCCTTAATATTTCTATTGCATTAATTCAATTAGTGTTATATAATATCTGTGCTGCTTGTTTAAGCGGTATTGTGACTTTTGGCTGTCAGTTGTCGGGCTGGCAGCCCCTTTTTAATTGCTTTAAGTATTTAATATAGCCAAGATTTCGGCGCTACTTTTCAGAGGAAAGATATTTCCCTTCCCTTATTCAGTTAATTGGCACGAAATTGTGCTGATTGAAACTTACTTCAACAATCTCCCCACATAAGCATATATAACTTTCAGCCAATGTATGTTGTCACATTTATCTATAAGTTCCTTTATTTCTTCTTTGTACACCTCTTTTGCCATTCTTGTATCTCCTTAGTTTATCAAACATAATCGACTGCACCATTTCGTGCAGTCAGTAATTCGTTCCATTAATCATCATTTAAAAAACTCAAAATTGAGTTCTCTGTTAAGTGCCCAGTTTTAGACAGTCGGCTAAAAATTGAGCCGATTAATAAAGTATAGCTGTAAATTTCTTACAGCTATTGAATTTTCTTTCTGTTTGAGCTATTACATCCCACAAGAGAACTTATGCAACATTGTTGAATAATTGCAGTATAAATTCTCTTCCAAGTTGGGTAATTCGTCTATGATAGATTACTTTACCGCTGTCAAGGATTTCTTGCTTAATCTCTTCATATCCCATACTGCTGTATGGTGAGTAAAGAACCCAAGTTCCATTGACATTGTACTGAATTTTTCTATCAGCAAGCAACTTGTTAAGTTGAATAGCAGAATTTAAGTTCAACTCTTTAGCAATCTCTGTCATTGTATATGTCTTATTGACATGTGTTAAGATAGCGTTCTTTCTTTCTGCTTCAACTCTTGCTTGTCTTTCCTGTTTTAACTTTGTTAATAATTCTATTCCAAAGTCTGGATTATTCAGTATTTCATCAATAACATTATCAGTAGCATATATTCCATTCTTACGAATTGACGGAATAATCTCATCAGCCACTAATGCTTGAAATTTCTCTGCTGTTTCATTTTTGGCTTTCATTGCTAGTCGGTAGAAGATGTTTTCTGGGATAAAATCTGGACAATTCCCTTTGTAATTGCCGTTGCAACTTCCTGCAACGACCTTTAAATCTGTTAGATAATTGTAAACCGTATTCCACCTAACAACCTCGTTGCCACTTGCTGCAACGGTGGTAAACCCAAGTCCTCTAGCAACATTTTCCAATCTTAAGTACGCAACGCCATTCTGCTCATAGCAGTCTACGCCGCAAATATTCTTAGTGTTCATTGGTGCCTTAATCTCGTTGTGAGTGTCATCTTTTGTAGTTGGATTATTATAACTCATTATTTGCCTCCTACAAAAATTTTATCATTTGCTCTAAACAGAATCTATTGCGTAGTGGGAGTATATGCCCACAATGCCTCACGCAATAATATTATGCTACTTCCTTTGTAGCCTTGTCCTGTTCCCTTAAATCAAAATTATTAATATTGTCCTGAATAGTTTCTAAACGGTATTGATTGCCCATTACTTACCACCGCCTAACTCAATCTTGCCATTTGAAAGGCACTTGCAAGCATAACCAAATCCAGCTATAAAAGCACTTTCTTCGATTTCAAAACAGCTCTTACAAAAAGTATCGTATATCTTATCACTTAAATTACTGCTCAATATGCTTTCTAACTCTTCGTTAAGTTCCTCACCTTTCTTAAAGTACAAATCTCTATCTTCATTGTCTCTTCTCCACTGACTATAAATCATCTTTGCAAATTCGTTCATAATATCAAATTCCTTTCTAATTATCTTGATTTTCCGAAAGAAACTGATATAATTGTATTTATCAATTCCTTTCGGATTGGTGGTTTGAGTAGTCACTATAAGTTTTGACCGACTTGTGGCTACTCTTTTTTGTTATCTTTAAGTTCTTTTTCTACTAACCCTATGCCTTTCATAATGGTATCGGTTCTTGTTAATTCTAATTCATCAGCACATTTCTGAATACGATTAGCTTCATCTTTTGTTATCCTGATATTAAGATTAACATTTCTAGGGTTTTCCTTATGCGGTCTTCCTGCTGGACTAATAATAATCACTCCTTTCAATTATTGCCCTTGCAATATTTATGTTATTATAATAAATGCACGTGCAATAATTGTCAAGTACTTTTTAATAAAAAATGGAACGCACCGAAAGATACGCTCCGTTTAAACCATATATTACCAAAAAATCAACCCACATCTGTTACATACAAACCTATGTTGTGAATAAGTTCCGCCCTGTTGCTTAATCTTCTCTTTCTTATTAACCAGTGTAAAAGGTCTTAAAGGATTCAGATTAACAGTATATCTTGTTTTGGATTTCTGCGGTACAGTTGTTGTAATCTGCGTGTGAGAACAATCCCAACTACTACATCTTGGACAATATACTTCAATCAATCCGTTTTCCGTCGCTCTGTACACTCCTTTAAAGTTAGGATTTAATGGCTGTTGAGGTTCTGGCTGTTGTTTCTTCTTCACTCCTATTGCTTCTAACATTTCATTCAGTTCTTTTTTTACTGACATACATATTCCCTCTACTGTAATTCTAATGTTAATTTTATAAGTTTTTTATCAATAAATGACGAATGGGCTTCCACCTCTAAATCTACATTACTTCTATCATTTAAAATAAACGCTTCCGCAATTGTAATAGACGTGTTTGGCTGTATTTCTTTCATAATATTATCTTCCTCTTTGACAACTTTGAGTAAAGGATAATCCAATTCTACGCCATTTTGAAAACAATTTATGTCATAATTATATGCAGCTCTGGTATTGTCTTTAGAATTATTAGTGAAATCAAAATAAACAATAAGTATATCTTTTTCATTATTATTTATAATTTCATGCTTAAGATACTTAAATTCCGTATTGTTATAAGTGGCATTATCACTGCTTTTTTCTGTTGTGGTATTAGTGTTTTCTGTCTTTGTATCGGTACTTCTATTGCCGTAAACTATTATCAAGACTAAGACAAAAGCTATTGCCAAACCGATGTAAAGTTTCTTTTTCTTTTTCATATTGCGTTACCCCTTTGCTTTTTATATATAGCAAAAGAATAACACAATACTTTTATCTTATCAATACGGAAAGGCTGCTTGACCTGTCATATTAGTGTAGTTATTAGCTTTATCTTGTACCATTGTAAATAGCTTATCCGCGTCACCTTGTAGCGTTACATTGATATTATTGCTACTTTCTGCCATAGCCGCCCTAACAGCATTGTAAACTGCCGGATAAACCGCATTAGCAATACCTTGTGTAATTTCCTGTTGGTTAGCTACCGCCGTTCTTCCGTCCATAGTACCAACCATTTCGGGTCCGACTTCGTTTGCGACAAACAATTGCCCTTTACCTGGGAATCCGCCGTTTGCATACCAATCAATACTGACTTTTGGTACTTTAGGCGGTGCAAGGCTAAATTCTCCGTCAATTTTAAAGTGTGGTGTATCAATGTGTGGAAATTCAAGTCCTAAATCATTCCACCACTGCTTAAAGCTGTTCCAAGCGTTCTGTATTTTGGCTTTAAAATCTTCGATAGCCACAGAAATGCGCTGAAGTGATGGCTTGCTATCCCACCAATCTACAATATCATCCCACTTTCCTTGGATTCCTTTTTTAATTCCATCGGCTAAGTTTTCCCATTTTTCCTTAGTAAACCACGGTCTCACATCGTTGCTCCACCAAGAAACAATCGCAAGACTATTCCACCAACCAACGATTGAATCCCATTTTTCTTGTATTCCTAATTTCATTCCGTCAACAGCGTCAACCCATGTTTCTTTTTCGAACCATGGTGTTACATCATTGTTCCACCAGTTTACAATAGCTGTATTATTCCACCAGTCTGTAATTTCATCCCATTTTTCTTGTACAGCAAGTTTAATATCTTCTACAGCATCTTTAGCTTTTTTTACATACTTGCTGTCTTCTATGCTTGCTGAAAATTCTGTAATAAATTTAATAGTAACAACTCCACCAGGAACAATTAAAGAAGCTAAGATACCAGCAATTCCCCATTTGTCATATATTTCTTGGTAAGCACCCCATAATAGCTTTATTGCAGATAAAGCTAAATCGATTGTTAAATCAGATACTTTTACTGCTATTTTACCTAAATTTATTCCTTCAATAAATTTAATTATATCTTTGCCTAATTGCTCCCAATCTACGGAACTGATAAAGCCATCTGCAAAATCTAATGTTTTACAAACGGCTGTTGTAATTGCTTCTCCTGTTTTTTTCCACGGAACAGCATTTACCCCTTTGTTTATTTGCTTACCTGCGTAAGTACCTATCCCGTACCAGTCACCCTTTTTTATGGCTTTCTCTATTTTGTCCGCCCATTCGGTTGCTGAATTTTCCATATTGGCAAATGCTTTATTCCATGCCGCTTCATAATCAGCCGCCGCCTTAGTAATATCATCTGTTAAGTCAATACTGCTACCACCGCCGCCACTTGAACCCTTGCTTGAGCTTGTATCGTCCTGCAATTTATTTATTTCGTCAAATCCCATAAGGGATAATGTAGCTTTTTTTGCTGAATCCGCTACATTTTGGTATCCGTCTGAAATATCTTCCAGTCCGTCAGAAGTATCTTTGTATCCGCTTTGTCCGAAGCTCTCAAAGTCAATCTTAACGCCCATTAAAGAAGCGAGGTTGACTAATAATCTTTTGATTGCAATAGTTACTCCGTTTACTATTGGCATAACCTTTGAAAGAATTGGGATAAACAGCTGTCCTGCCACCATTCCGACTTCTTTCATATTGTTGCTGAACTGGCGTAACATGTTACTTGGCGAGTTGATTGTATTGGCTAAATCCCCCCACGATACTTTTGATTGGTCTAATATAGCCAATACTCTTAATTGCTGTTTTTCCATCTGTGTCATTTCTGATACAGACTTAGAAATGCCTAAATTATAAGCGTATGTCGCTAATGTAGCATTGGTAATATCAATACCATACTTATACAATGCTCTTGATTGACCGATTAAGCCACTTTGTAAGTTCTGTGCTACCGTTGAATAGTCCACATTAAAAAGTGAGCTTATATCGCCTGCAAGCATTGTCATTGACTTTGTTATTGCTGTTGTTGCTTCACCAGTCTGTCCTAATGAATTAGTAACGGAAGCTAACTGCGAAGCGTACTGTGTTATCTCTTGTATGTTAAGCCCTAAGTTTTTTGCTCCACTTTCTTCAAGTAAGCCACCTTGAACATTAACTTTCAATCCAGATAACTTTCCAAGAGTGTCATTTACTCTACTTTGAAAACTTTCTGCATATGCTGTTGCGTTATCATAGCCGTACTTTTCATAGTCTTTATCCCATTCTGAACCAATCTTGCCAAATGCAACCGCTTGATAGTTAAACGCTTCAATGTAATCTGTTGTTGATTTTATAGCTCCTATAAGTTTCTTGCTGCCACGAATTACCATAAAATAAGTTGCATAGAACTTACCTATCGCACTTGCTAAGCTCCAACTACTTCTAGTTGCTGTTCTAGCGCTTGTAGAAACGCCATACAGCGACTTTTGAAGTGAGTTTGAAGAAGTACCCACCTTGCTACCTTGACTAGCAAGATTAGCCAATGCGTTAGTCATAGCAATAACATTACTACTTACATTAGGTGCTCTTGATAATGTGGTCATTAAGCCATTCAGCGCATTACCCAGTTTAGGGATATTCACTGTGGCATTTTCAATACTCTTACTGCCTAGCTTGCCAAGTGACTTTGCAAATTCTGTGACCTGTGTTGTGTTCTGTGGTATGGCTGATATGCTTGCAACCGCTTTCGTAACAGCTTCAAGTGATGTAGCTGTGTTAGCAAGTGCGGCTGAATCAACAGAACCTATCTTTGTAATATTCTTGGCAAGTCTTGTAAAATCTGCTGTTCCTGCGTTCATATTCTGCATAGCAGAACCTAACTGACTAACGCCGTTTGCAAGGTTGCTTAATGATGAGCCATTCACAGTCGCAAGTGATGTAGATAGCCTTGTAAGCTGATTTATCAGTTTATCAACAGAATTGATAGCTTTAGTGGCAGTACCGGTAATTTTGACTTCTAATGAATCTAATTCCACGCCTTAGCCCCCTTTTATAGGATTGTTGGCGGTAGTCCTTTCTTTTCAGTCTGTGCCGCCCATTTTTGCTCATTGAGTAACATCAGCTGTAACTCCTTATCATATGTATCTTCTTCACTTTCTTCTGTTTTTTCTGATAAAATAGCTTGTTTAGGATATTCAATGTGTACATCTTTATTAAATGCTGCACCTATTCCGCAAGAAATAGCTGGAATTGCATAAACTAAAAACCAGTTATACATTTCTGAATCGCGATTTTGCCTATCAATCTTTTTGCCTTTTGCGTATAGTAATAATTTTGTAGGTGTCATTTTTAAAAAGTCCGAATAACTAACGCCTAGTGAACTGGCTAAGACAAAGTATTCTTCCCAGATTATTTTGTGGAAGTCTGCTTTTTCTTGTGGTCTTGTGGAACTACTGTCGGTTTCTTCTGTTCCTGTGTCGCTTCTTCCACATTGTTCGCCATTTCCTCTAACATCGCTGTTATTCCGCTCAACTCGAAAAAACCATCATCTTCCATCGCTTTCTTGATTTCCTCGAATAATGCTCTATATCCGTAACTCTTATCTGTCTTTCTCTTTTCTGTAATATATGCTCTAGTGAGTTCCTTTGCTTCATCCATTGTTACAGGGTTATTGTCAATACAACCTGCATAAATGGCTAATATGCAAATCTCTGGCACATCTGCTGTCATATTTGCTAAACCGTCAAAAGAAGCCTGTGCAACGCTTTTATCTGTCTGTGCAAGTAAGTAAGAACCATTTACGACGCTAAACATCTTCTGCACTATCTCTTTGCATTCTGCCGCGCCAAAAGAGAACTCAACTTTGTATTCTTTTCCATTTACATTAATATTCATCATAATTTTCACCCTTTCCCACCCTATCGTCCATATAGGGAAAGGTGCGGATTTTACACCGCACCTACCTTTTAAAATAATTATTCTGTTACATCATCAAGATATGATGTGTAGTCGGCTGTTTTGGCGTTTGTACCACCAATCGACACAGCCTTTGATTTAGTCGATTGGCTTATTATTCCCCCACCTTTGTTACTGTGAATGTGCCACCAGCACCCTCGACAACTTGAAGCTTGTCTGTGCATTCTATAGGTGAAGTGTTAGGAACTGCTGTTACTGTCATTTCAAGTACCGAATCAGTACCAGAAACATCATTAGGCGTTGCTGTTACCTGCCCCACAAATGCGTACTTAGCAACCGCACCTAATCCGTCAGAACCATATAACTGAATAATATCTAACTGCTTACCCTCTGCTTTGATTAAGTCCTGCAAATAAGCCTTCTCAAGGTTTCCTGTGTAAGTCTTAGCGTCAGATGTTTTGATACCCATTAAGAATGTCTGTGAATCATCTTCAAATGTTGTACTTTCAACTGTGTTAGGTGCTGATACTGGTGCCGAAATCGACTTAGCCGCTACCATTAACTTGTATGAGCCTGCAAAGCCGTCTTCGCTATGCTCCTTGTAGATAACCCTAGCTTTATAACTTGTACTTGCCATTGCCTTGTTTACCTCCTAATAATTTGCAAAAAAATAAGAGCATTTCTGCTCTTTGTTACAATAATCTGTCATTTGCTCCGATTAACCGCCTAAATCGTGCGGTACTCTTATGTACTTTGTTACTGATTGAGAACTCTGGCATTGGTGCGCCTTGGAATCTCATTATTTTGAATGTATCTGTAATTACTGCCATAACCTTGCGACAGTCAGACTTGCTTGTGTTAGTGGTAACATCTACTTGGAACGTTGATAACAATGCGTTGATTGTCTGTCCGTCAAGCGTTTGTCCTTGCTCTACCGCTGGCAACAGATGTATGTATACTGTTGGGAATACTGCTTGACCGCTGTTTTCCCCCTCATTGGTTATGACTATCTTTGGATATGTTTTTTTAAGCTGTGTTAGGGTTTTAGCCTTGACAAGTGCTGTAACTGTGTTTTCAAGGTCTATCGCCCAATCGTTTGCATTTGCCATTAACTAAACACCCTCCTTGCTACCTCAACATATTTCTGTATAATTTCCATATCAGCCTTATAAACAGGCATTTGTGCTTCTACGCCGTGTGTAAGAACTAAGTTTCCGTCATCGTCATAGTAGCCCCACACTTTTTGTACACCGTGATGTTCGCCGTATGAACCTATAACCATACCATTAACAACACCTTTGTCGTGTGGACTACTTCCAGCCGCTCCATTATAGAATACGCCAGCTCCGAACTCTATAAACATAAGTTCTTTGCCCTCTACAATTAATTTTGCTTCAACATATTCTCTTGTGGATTTCATTTCAACATAACTGTGATGGCTTGTATCTGAACCGCTACGAACACCTTTCTCATCATATGTATAACTTGCTTTTGCCATATTCTCATCAATGACAGGTATTCCGACTTCTGCAAGTTCTTTGACAAGCAGTGAAGTTTTTTTGATAAGCCAATTCTTATACTGTTGTAGCTGTCTGATAGCTTCATTTATGGACTTTTCAGACAAGGATATATTAATTGTATGTTTAGCCATAGTCACCTACTTTACAACCGCTTTAAGCATATACTTAGTTGAATATAATGCCGGCTTAATGCCTACAATTGTGAAATCCGCCGATGTTTCATCAACAAGGCTGTCAGATGTGTATGTAGGCTTGCTATCAAGCCAGATAAGGTCGCCTTTTTGAACAGGCAACATATTCCTATCTGTCAGTAAAATAGCATCAAAATCAGCGGTATCAAAGCCATATTCTTTGCTCTGTGCTTCTCCACCGCTGAATGATATGTTAGCTTTGAAATCAACCGGTTCTGAAAAACCTGTTTTCTCTTCAAGGACTTTGGGTATCTTGTTTCCCTCATCATCAAGATAAGGAATGAAGTTGCCCTCTGTGTCGGTATATCCCTCATAAAGGATATTGCCCTTATCATCTCTTTCATAGATGGTGACAGTTTGTCCTTGAAGCGAATACTTCATAGCCTGCTTATTAATGTCAAGCATTGTTCTTTACCTGCTTATAAATCTGATTTACGCCAGTACTTGACAATCCAGACACAATTCCTACTGCGATTGCATTAAGAATGTCATTTGCCGGAAAATCCGGTATTACATACATACCTATAACGCCTAAGATACCACCTGCAACGCCTACGATTATAGGAATGTAATTGTCCTTAATGTGCGGAATTGCCTTAGCTCCTAAACCTATCAGATATGTTATTACAACGATTGCAACTACTGTTGTTACTGATGTTATATCCATTTTAATCTTTACCTCCATTCTTTAAGTGAATTTCCTGTATTTCGTTATACATTTTAGTTACCATTCCATTACCACCCAATGCGTGATATGCGTTATACATCTCAACAAAATTGTCATAGGCATAAGATGGTATTTCACCTATTTTCATATACTTATCGTGATATTCGATAAGCTGTACTCGCAAAAGCAACATTGTGCCTTTACTATTAGCGTCTTTGTCCTTTTTCTGTTGTTTCAGAAGCCAAACTATATAGCCAAGTAATATCGGTAATACCATGGTATAAGTTTGTAATAAAAGTTCTTTCATTTTATATCTCCTGCAAAATTAATAGGCACACCACCCACCACCCTTAATGTGTGCCGCCTGCTAACATATTGCCGACATCAGCAAAATGCTAACGCACAATCTTCTATAACACTTTAGCGAATGGAAATACCCCAACAAATAAGCTATCTCTGTCTCTCCAAGTTCTGTTTACGCCATTCTCATTGTAACTTGCCATAAATGCTTCGCCTGCTTGTGAATGGTCATAGACTGCCAGATTAACGATAACGCTTTCAAATTTCTTCAAGTCTTCGGTTATCATTTCATCTGTGTAGCTGCCAGGGTAGTTTCTTCTTGCCTTTACATCTTCTGTAGCTTGCTTAATAAGCTGTTCGATTATCGGATTATCTTCTTTGTTATCGAACACTACCACATCAGATGTTGTTTCATCATCATTTGCGACTGTATCAATATGAAATTGTTTAAGTCTGATTTTGACCTGTTCTAATGTGGTGTATTCCATAACTATCTCCTATAATCCTAATTTCTCGATTAACAGCTTCTTTAATTCTGCTCCTGTAAGTTCTTCTGCATTGTCTATACCCTGTTCTGTGGCAAATGCCTGCAAATCAGATGTAGACATACGATTAATGGTTGTCTTGCTATAGTCAAAAGAAGCCCCAGAATTGTTATTTTCTGGAACCTCTTCGCCTGCGTTATACCATTTACCATTGTGAATTACTATATATGGATATATCATAATTGCACCCCCTACTCTTCGCTATGAACCTCATACACGAATGTGCTATCCATATTCTCATATGACGGAAGAACAACCTCGGAAGCAAATGTTGACATCTTCATAGGTGGTCCGTACTCTGTCTTTGTAGCGACTGTGATACCTGTGCCGTATACTGTTGCATCTACATCAGCTACCTGTCTTGCTGTTCTTTCTTCTGGTGTAGTACCGAACCAAGTATTACCAAGATTGCCCTCTGGAAGAAGTGTAACCTTATTATCTGGATAGAAATACTGCTCCTTACCATCATCATCAATGTACATCTTGTCGTAAAGTACGATAGTGAGTTTTGTTCTTTTCTGCACTACTGAAACAACAGTATCATCATCGACCTCAATAGTTGCTGTAAGATTCTGTGCAAGAATTGAATTTCTTATCTGTGCATTGTCAAGCAGATACTGAAATGTATTGCTGTTCATAAGTGCATATTTGGCAATCTTGCCCTGCTTCTGTAACTTCTTTCTTGCGTTGTTAAGGTCTGTAAGTGGCTTTGAATTAGCCGTGTCACTCCACATACTTGTTCCGGTTAACTTTGCGTAATGGTCTTTTGCGTATGAGCCGTCTTTGTCATAATCATAGGCATACTGAACGCCATCACTCACGATAGCAATTACTGGGTGTCCTGCATTTGTTGCAAGAAGTGACATTCTCATACGCTCTGGTACAACTTCTGCACCGCTTACAAGATTATTTGTATCGTCATACACGCTTGATAAAGCACTAGCAAGATATGGGTCGTCCGCAGACTGAATACGCTCAATTTCAAGCATTTCCTCTTCGCCAACTGTCATTCCCTCACGGAAAAATGCCATCTGTGTTTTTTCTTTGCTTAATCCCTCTCTGGCTCTAAGTGTTGGGATTGTGTCAAAGTTAGATGGTGCAAGTGATATTGGAAGTCCTTTGTGCGTCTTAATCCAGCTTAAATCAAGCCCCTGCTTCTTTCTTTCTGGAAACCACTGTAAGCCAAGATAAGGGATCTGATTGCTAGCGTTTTCTGTTGCTGATAATGCAATAGACTTGCTGTCTAATACTTCATTAATTAACATCTGTTTACCTCCTGTTATTATTCAAATACAATCATTGGAAGAGCTGTCTTAACCGCCTCTTCATATGTAATGCCAGAATGTGTTTCTGCCACCTTTGTATTAAGATATGCTTTTTTAAGCAATACTCCCTGTGGTCTGTCCTCTGTTACATCGAACCTTAAAATGCCTACTACTGTGGCTGTATTGTCAGCCTTGCCGGTTGCTCCGATTGGAGTGCCTGCTTTGACAATCTTCTTACCCTGTGCATTTTTAGTTGTCACGCCGTCAAAATCAAGTGTTAATGGGATTGCTTCATTAGGCTCTCTCTTTAAAATCTGAACATCTCCTGCATATGAAGTTTCTTCATACTGCATATTCATTTCCTTTGCCATTTCCTACCTCCTGTTATTACTGAATGTAATGTGATAAAACGTCATTGTTCTTAGGCGCATTAGATATAAGGCTTTCTGCTATCTTTTCAGCATTTGTCTTATTGTCTGCACCGCCTTTATTACTGCCACCGCCCGGAATATCCTGATGTTTTGCAATCTCCTGTTCCTTAGCCTGTGCTGCAGCTGTTTCTTTCTCGGACATAATCTTGCCAAGTTCGGTATAATCAAGGCTTCCATCATCTTTAACAACTGTCTTTGCCTGTTCAGCAGTAATTTTGAAATTAGTCATGGCTGCTTCCCTCTGGTCTCTGATAGCGTTAGATTTCTGTAAATCGGCTATCTGCTGATTAGCTGTATCTAGGGCTTTATTTGCCTTTTCAAGCTCTGTCAGATTGCCAGCCTGTATTTCATCAAGCTGCTTCTGTAAGTCATCTGCTGTGTCAGCCTTAGCCTTGTACTGCTTTGCCTTGTTTTTCTCGGTAGCAACTTCTGAATTGTTCTGATTAAGAAGATTTGTAATCTGTTCATCTGTTGCTTCTGGAAAAAGTTTTAATACATCTTCTCTTGTCATAATTACCTCCGTTAAACACACGCTTTTGTTACCGCAGGTCGCTCCTGCTGTGTCTTCTGCTATTTACCGCATAGCTGCAAAATGTATAAAATAAAAGCAGCTACCAATTATTCGATAACTGCCTTATTTTGCTGATTATTATTAAGTTGATTAACTATCTCCTGTGCTTTCTTTTCTTGCTCTTGTGCATTTTCAATAGTCTTGTATATATTGTCCAGATATGGCTTTGATAGCAAGAATGTCTTTTCTGCATCCCCCCATAAGCCTACTGTCTTAATCGCTATGAGCGGATGTATTCCACTTTGAAGCAGTACTGTAAGTGTCTGTGCCTTAGTGTACATATTGTCTTGCGGACTGTGATTTATTTGTATGTCAAAATCTCTAACTGATAGTTTTAAATCTTCTCCTGCAAGTCTTAATATATTAAGAACCGCTACAGCTAATCGCTTTTCACACGATTTAACAATAGGGTCTTTCAGTTTTGCCCTTGTCTTTGAAAAATCCCATCCGTTTCTTAACTCAACCGCTCCTTGAGTATCTCCGCCTGTGTTACCCTGTTTGTTTGGTATAGCTAATATAGATAATGTGTTATCCCACAAATCTTCTTTAGCAACTTGGCATTGTGTCTGATTAAGCTCTTGTGTCATAATTTCGACATCCGACTTATTGTCCTTATTGATGGACTTAACTGTAAGAGCATGGTTCATTTTCATTTTTGCAAATGTCTCTTCATCCACTTCACAATTAACAAACTTAACCCAATACTCAACAAACTGCTGTATGCTATCCATTCTGTTAGACTGCATATTATTAATAGCATCCAACATGCCTATAACAAGCTCAATATCAGATATTCTTTCGTGATTATTAGGAAACTCAACAATAGGAATTTCGCCGTATGTATGTAGCTTTGCTTCAACTACTTTGCTATCAATAATTCTGAATGACATAGTGTCGGAAAATGCCATTTTATACCAATTTCCATCCTCGTCTTTAAGTTCTTGCACAACAAGCATAGGTTCTTCTGTGCTTTCATTGTAAACAACGTAAGTATTCATTGGTGTAGGTGCTACAATTCTAAACGGCACATCGCCATTTTTAGGTTGAACCGCTTTGAATGATGTGCCTGTTGCCGACTGCCACTCTCCAGCTTTAATATCTTTCTCCTGCTTATTGGCATCTGCCATAAAATCATTAAGCGTATCAACAGCTTTATTGATAGCTTCATCATCTTTGCGGCTAATAAACTGAATTGGCTCGCCATACGTCTGTCCTACTTTGAATTGAACAATTTCATATGCGTGGTTTTCTACAATCTTATTTGTAATATCCTCGTTAGTTAGCTTATGTCTATATAATATTGGTTGGTCGCCCTTGTAGTAATGCCACAGATACTTAATAACTGGCTTATTCCAATTAAATACACCTATAGTACTTCCAATAACCTTAACAACATTGTTAGCAGTTATTGTATCTACATTCGTGTATGCAATTTTTCTACCATAACAGCCTCTAACAAGGTCTTGAAAATACATTGTGTTCATATCTTGCTCCTAATAAAATGTCATACCACTTGAACTTCTGCTATCCGGTATTTCTTTAATTTGAAAATTATCATCATCGTTCGGCACATACCAAATCCATTTACCGCAATGTTTGCAAGCTAGTTTGTGTGTGCGTGGGTCTTTCTTATCTGCCTTAGTTAAAAACTTATGGCAGTTCGGACACATAATTGACTTGTTTTTATTCATATAAAATTTCATATATTACCTCTTTGCATAACAAAAGCACCGCCACAATTAAGTAACGGTGCTTTTGATAAGGAATGTGTTTATGAAGAAACATCTTTGTGACTTCTTACAGATATACTATACCACGCCGGCAATGTGACATTCTATGACATCTTTTACAGATATTCACTCCCATATTTGTCTTCAAAGGCTTGCAGGGCTTTAGCATGTATTCTGTGTACTTGCCGCCAGCACCAGTCTGTTTCATTTGCAATTTTTTCAAATGTAAACTTTCTGACATATCTTAGAAACAATACTGTGTAATAATCTTCGTTGTTTATCTGCTCTATCTGCTCTATTATTTTGTTCTTTACATCAATGTATTTATCTATAAGCTTATCAAGGTTTTCTTCCATTTGCTCAAGTCTGACATATCCGCAGCCTGTTTTGTCTGGATCTGATGATGACATAACTCTTTCTTCATTAACAACCGCTGATATGCTGTATGATAATTCTTTATACTGTGTTATTTCTATCAATTTATTATCAATTATCTTGTTGTAATAACTTATCTGATTCAGATAGTCCTTAGTTGTCATAATAGATTAATACCTCCTAAATGGATTTATAGCAGCTTCAACCTTTGCTACTCTATTACCCTGTGTCATTCTCAATGCAAAATTTGAAAATACATCTGGAACATCATCAAGCTGTTTCTTCCCTGATACTGAATACTGTTTTAGCAACGACATCATTATTCCATATGGTTCATTAGGTTTGTAAAGTGATGAGTCTTTAAAAATAATGTGTTGCAAAATCCAGTTAGAACATTGAAAAATTCTTGCCTCTTTGTTTGTTTCTGTAGGCGTATCTGTAATATTACATATCCAACCTACACTCTCAACACGCTTATTAACTTCCATTGCAACCCTATCTCCACCGGCGTTACGCTCAAATTCGCACTCTTGCACTTTGTTATTTACAAGTACACCTGCAGCATTTCTGTATTGTTCTTCGTAATCTGCTGTGTTGTCACATACGCAATCAACACAGTAGTAATCTTCTCCGTACTTCTGTAATACAGGTAATACGAAATAATCCGTACCTTTCCCCTTTGTATCGCATTGTGCTGTGATAATTTCTGGTTCTCCGTGTGGCAGATTAAGGTATCTGCGGATTTTATCATCAGGAAATAATAATCCCTCACGTTCGATAGGCTCTTGTTTGTATAAGCACCTATAAGAAATTTCATCCATTAAAAGCTGTTGGTCTTCAAAAAACTCTTTTGTAAATCCGCTATACTCATAATCAAAATTACTCTCGCCTGTTATCGGGTCTACATCCGGTACAGCAATAGTCTTAACTCTTTTATTACCTGCGTACATATTCTGTATTCTTCCGATAACATCATGTACGCTCCAGCGTGTAGCAATATGTATTTCTTTGCAGTTATGTCCGTCCGTATCCTGAATTTTTCTCTGTCTGGCATCTACCGCATATTTATCCCATAGCTTATCAAGCACAATAGGATTAAGTGCTTCTTCAATACCACCAATCATATCGTCTACAAGTAAAAATTTGCTTGCACGAACTTTACCAGCATTTTTACTACCGACAGATGTACATTGTATGCTAGGAAATGGCTTGTATTTACCTACATTGAACTGTTCCAGCTTTGCATTGGTGCTTGTGACTGTAAGATTAGGGAAAATTTCATTCCACGCATATTCGTCAGAATTTGTAACAATGTCATACACACCATCGTAGTACATTCGTGTAATGTCACCCGAATGAGAGTAAAAAAGGCAAAAGTCATTAGGAAACCAGCCAGCCACTAAAGCATTGAACATTTTTTCAATGGTTGTTTTCCCTGCTCCTGGTATTAATGACACGCATAATATATCGTATTTATCATCAATCATACCTTGCAATGCTTCTGTTAGCCCCATTTTTATAAATTGTTTGCGGCGTGGCATATAAAATCGCTCTTTAGGCTCTCTTTTCTTTTCAAGATACCTAAAACCGCTGTCAACAACCTTGTTTTGTGCTTCAATCAGCAAAATATCGTAAAACCAATTAATCAATTCATACTCTACTTTATTTGCAAAAGCATATTTTTCCAAGCTCCATATCGTGCCGCCTGTTCTAGCCAAACAAAAATTCTCTACAAGCTCTTTTGCCCTTTCTGTAAGTTGTAGTCCATACTCAATATCTTTCTCGCCGTTTATGGCTACGCTGCAAGCGTCTACATAGGCATTAATTACCTGTTCGTCTATTCCGTTTTTCTCTATGTAATTTTCATATCCATTAACTGTAGAAATAAGGCTCTGACTAGCCATAAAGAAAAGCACCTCCGCCTTTTAGCAGAAGTGCCTTACAGACCTCTGCCTATAATTGTTTTAGGGTAGCGACTAACTCCGTTTGTTAGCCGGTAATTTTTTTATTTTAATTCATCTGCTGTAACTATATGTAAAATTCCATAATTGCCTTTATCAAAACTGTCTCTTGCACTTTCGTGACATCTTGTGCGTAGCACATCTAATCTACTTTTAATATTGCTATTGCAAATAGCCTTTGCAATAGCAGAAAATGGTTGTGGATTATCCAGCCTTGAATTAGCTTCTGCTATAGAACAATGCTTGTATTGTATTATCGCATCCATTGCCCAGTCTCTCGTGAGGTTTACACCCAAAAACCTATCCGTAACCGTATTCCATATTGCATACAGATTATCTACATCATCTTGCAATGCAACTATTAACATAACCTCACTCCTTTTTTGTGCTATTTTCTAATGATTTTGTTTCCTCTAAGATTTTCATTGCTAAAGCTCTTGAAAACTCCATATTGTCTTTAGGGTATCTTCCTAAGATTGATTTTGCGTACTCATTAACTGCCTCAACAGAAACATCAATACCCATTACTTTTTCAGATAACTCAACACATTCTGTTCTCTTTTCATCATTTGTGCATTTGTTGTCTTTGTTGTATCGGCAGGTGGTTAAATTGCAGTTATTCATTTTTAACGCACCCCATTCTGTCAGCTATATAATGACTTCTTGTATCGCAAACTGTCCTACAATCAATAACATTGCCCTTATCAAGACAAATCTCAAGATGCTCACATTTATCGCACTTTGTATCTTTCTCTTTATATTTCTTCGGCTTGTATTCCTTAAAATCCTCACACTCATAGTCTAAGCTTGTGTCATTTCCCTTGCTACAAGTATAAATGGGATATTCGTCTCCTATTTCTTCATCAAAAATATAATCTTCTTCGCTGAATTTGCATTTTGAACAATCATCCATAGTCACACTTCCGTTTCTGTATGTTGTTTTCCATTCCGGTTCATAACAATTTGTGCTATGAACATATTTCGCAATACCCAAAAGCCACACAATAAAGTGTTTAAGGCATCTTCTTCTTTTAATGCAAGTGGTACATAACCCAGGTTTACTCATCGTTACTCACTCCTTAAAATCTCGGAAAATAATAATTGTGCCATCCGTTTTTTATTTTTTGCTCTGTGCACCAAGGCAAATACGCATCAAATTTTCTATCAAAATCCATATTTGCACTGTATTCATCCCAAGCCTTTTGATTTATTTTGAGCCTTTGTCCTGTTATGATATGGTCGATTAGAAAATATACGCCTAAAAACAAAAATGCGGCTCCTGCTATTACAAACATTGCTATTATTTGCATTTTCAAACGCTCCTAACAATTTATTTTTATGTCTTCTGTCAATATGGCAGTCTTATCCTCGTTTATTCCTCATAAACCTCTCAAAATCTTCCATGCATTTATAGCACAGTTCATATGTGGTATTTAAAATTCCGTTCCTTGTTATTTCTTTCCCGCACCTGTCGCAAGTGTGCCATTCTTTTTCGTGCTTCATAAATCTCCCTCGCTTATCAAATAAAAATCCATTCTTGGTCATTCTGCGTTGCTTGGTGGGTATTTCTTTGCTATTCCTGTCTGCATATTAACAATCTCAACTTCCGAAACAAGCAAAGTAATGTCAATTTCTTTCAACGTATCGTTTCTATACAAGTTTCTAATATCTGTTAGTGCAATAACATTCTCTGTTTTTTTGTCGTTTATAAACAATTCAAACTGATTATTCTTTGCAATTATGATTTTTGCTTTATTTTTCATTCTTCCACCAGCTTTCTACCACACATAGGGCAATAGTTTATTTCAAAATACCCTTTAGTTATGCCACCCTGAAAAATAACAGCACCCGGTTTATTATCATTCGTGTTTTTCATAATCTGTGCAGTTGTCAATTCAGTTTCATTCACACATTTATGAATTTTTATGTCTGCTCCGCAAATTGTATTTTTGTCATGCCAGTTTTTGCAAAATTCACACATATCACTTCTTCCCCCATAAATTATCCGGTAATTCCTCGCCGCCATATATTTTGTTAGCGTATTTAAGGAATGTTGGTTTGCTACAGCCTGCTATCTTTGCCGCTTTTTCCTGCGAAACCTGCCCCGATATGTACAAATTAATTGCTTCATAGAATTTATCTTTGTTTAGTGGATGTACGCCTGCTGCCATAATAATCACTCCTTACCATTCCTTACTTTCACACCAACTACTCTTACAAGCGTGATTCATAATGTTAATTAAAACCTTTTCAGAAGAAAAGTGAACTAAGCTGTAATCACATTGTGCTGAAAACTTTGTATTGAAATATTCATCAACTAACATCTTGTAGTCTGTATTATCGTCCATATCACTTATAGCCGCATAATAGGTATCTGTATATCCGTCACGCTCTATGTCAGTTTCTTTTGTTAGGTTATCTACTACTCTTGATAAAACCTTATCTGTTAATGGGTAGTGATATTCTCCAGTACATTCTCCGTGTTTATCTAAAAAGTATTTAAAGAATGCTTCTACATTTTCTTTGAGTGTTTTATCATTAGTCCAATCATAAGCTATCTTGCCAGCTCTGCTTATCATTCTCTCTTCGGCAACTTCCCAATCACTTTGAGAGTATTCGCTTATCGGCTTAAACTCTTTCGCTTTTTTATCTTTGGGTAAAAAAGAATTACACTGTTCTCTGTCAAGAGAATTACTTTTAGTATTTAATTCATTAATATTTTGTATATTAGTATTTAATTCATCAGTACTTAATTCATTAGTATTTAATTGTCCGTGGTTTTCTACCTGTTGACATTCAACCCCTAGATTTTCTATATCTTGTTTTTCTACTTTCTGTTTATGCGGTTCTTCGTAAACCTCGTAAGTGTATTTTATTCTTCCACCATTGCTTTTTGTTGGATTTTCCTTGGTAACTGCAACATAATTATTATCTTTTAATTCATTTAAAGCCGACTTAACGGCTGTTTCATTCTCTTTGCTTATTGCAACTAACCCAGCTATTGAATAATCCCAATTATCGGGCAATGAAAGCATTACAGATAATAATCCTTTTGCTTTCAGGCTTAAATTCTTATCCCTTAAATGAGTATTACTCATAACCGTGTAATTTTTTGTTTTATGCACTCTAATTGTTGCCATAATTAAATACCTCCGCTTGATATTATTTATGTATGCCTGTGATACATACTCCGCTTAATTGATAAAAACAACAAACAGGCACAGCGGAAGTGCTTTTCGGTAGCTAACCTAGTTTGCTGTTAATCTGACATATGGACTTGCACCATACTCACCACCCAGTTAAGGAATCGAACCTCACACCTCGAAGAACCACATCTCCAAGGGTACACCGACTGTAATAGGAATTGAACCTATCTCACACTATGTTGTCAGAACCAAAACCCTATTCTAACTAGTATTAGTCTGCTACCAGCTTACGCACGCAGACTTGAAAAAGGATTTTAGCGCAGATAGCAGGAATCGGACCTGCATAACGATTTTGTTCGTTAGAGAGATTAGCAATCTCTTGTGATACCATTACACCATATCTGCAAATACCGCCTGTAACGGCTATCAAGAAACAAGAACAGAAACAATAAAATATTAGGGGTGTTTTGATAAGGAGTGCTTCTTGATAAGTTGGTTTTCACATGGCTATGTATATACACGCCAAACCCTCTCAAGCGGTCTTGCACCGCTTTTAACTGAACAAAATCCAAAGAGGTACATGAAAGGAGGACTGTTCTGTGTAAAATGCAAAAACACAATAATGAACAGCCAAACAAATAAAAAGAAAAATAAACTACCCTTATGGGAATCGAACCCATATAACAGGAATCAAAATCCTGTGTATTAACCATTATACTAAAGGGCAATAGTGGCTATTCCCAGTATGCATTCGCCACAAGTCGCAGTGTACTATCCTTTGCAACCATTATACTTTCATTGACTGACACGACTATTCTGACAATTCTATGTATTTGTCAATGTACCACTTGGCTTTTTGAATATCCTCTAAGCCATTCTTGTTATTATGTCTGTAAATGTACTTAAAGGCATTGCATAAGCAAAAGTTCTTAACGGCTTCCTTGCCCTGTGTTTCCAACATAACATCTATACATTCAAAACTGCCAGTCTCATAATGGCTCGGATGATTAACATTGTCATTTACCGGTTTTTCATTGACGCTAGGAGCAACATCTTTAAGTGGAGTAAAGCTATTTTTCTTACCACCGTTATTAACACAGCTTTTACATGGTTCTACGCTAAATAGTAATGATTTATTTATGCAATTAACGCAAAATCCATTATTTTCAGCATTTCCCATTAAACATCACCTGCCTGTCTATGATTAGCTTTGTAGGTATCAAAGCCTTGTGGATATCTGGCTTTCAGCTTGTCAATATTAATCTGCATGATTTCATCAAGGTTGAACTCAAAAGAATCGCACATCAAAGTTAAGTACCAACATACATCGCTGATTTCACGCTTTAAATGTTCAAAATCTAACTGCTTTTCGTGAAAAACCCATTTCTTGAGCATATCATTAAGCTCTCCAACTTCACCAGATAAGCCTAATGCCGCATTGATAACACCACCTAGCTCAATTCTTGGCGCATCTTCACCACGATTGCCTATCTTTAAATCATCAGTCTTTTTCTCAAGTCTATCTGTAGACTTTTTATCGTTAGTACGCATAGCCATAGCCAAACCTAGATACTTATCGCACTGCATTTCTAACTCCTAACTCTTTTTTATTTTTTAAAATTTTTTGGAATTTACTCGGCTGAATTAGCCGTTTTCTGATGTGCTTATTGAATATCTTATGAATAATTAAGATGTGTCTATTATACACCTATCTATCAGATTTGTACAGTAGATTTATTGATTATATTATGTGAGTTATTATCAAAGCTATATATTAATAAATATAATGGTTATTTTATATAGTTTAATAAATTATTATTGATTGGTTATGTATATATAAATATATATAATAAGCCTTTTTATTTTTGAGAATATTTGAGCGACTTAGTTGGGGCGAAAATCTGAAAACTAATAACCCCCACGCCATGCGTTATACATTTTGCACAACGAAAACAGCTAATGCAGACCAGCTGCGGAGCAGATAATTATTATATAATTGCTGTCAATCCGCTTGTTTGCTGGCTTTGTCGTGTTTTTGTCGCTCAAATGTTCTGTTTTATCACTTCGCTAAACTCAACTTTAGCGAAATCATGTTATCGTGAGGCAAACGGCTACAATTCGCTTGTTTACTGGCTTTGTGGGATTTCTTGTACATCTTGCACAATGTTTTCTTGCTGTGCAATTTGACGAACATTAGAGCCTTGAGCGTCGTCAGATGTGTTAAGCTGCGGAAGGTCTGCGGCTGTCTTAATGACTTTCGTGGTGCTTTCTCTGCTCACGCCTGGAAGATTCCAACCAAAGCGGCGATTCATAACCGCAAGCTGTCCGACTGGGTTTTTACCGGACCAGAGGCGAGCCTCTCCGCTAGATTCATAATCTTTTGACAATTTTTCCCACAAATCATAAGCCGATGTACTTAGTCTATCCATCTTTGTTCGTTCATTAGCCCAATTATATATAACTACTTCATTTATACCAGTTAATTTACAATATCCTGATATAGTACATATTTTATTATACTTATAACACATATATATATAATAGTCTGCTATATAATTAAGATACTCATAATTATAACTATTGCAATTACTATTATTAATATTACTATACTGGTTATTATAATTATTATTATTATATCCCTGTAATTTACCCTTTAATTTTAATCTATTAGTACCCTTAAAAGTATTATTGTATACATAAATCAAAGCAGCATAAAAGAGAGATTGCGGAGCTGATGTCATATCTTCGATATTTTCGTTTGTGCAGAATCGCTTAAAATGCATGTCAATCTCATTTTCAAAAATTTCTTCGCTGTCTGCTGTTTCCTGTACTTTCTCCATCTGTTCCCCTTTCTGCTGGAGCTTATCCAGCTTATTATTGATATATACTAATAACATAAAAATAACCCGATAACTATTATGTAATTATCGGGTGTAAATCTTATATTTAATTATTAGCAATATAATAACACAATAAATATAATTAATCAATAGGCATTAAAAAAGCGATGTATAACAGATATACACCGCTTTATAATTATAACATGTTTTTAATGACTCTTATTTCAAGCTCTTCTGGGGCAATGTCACCAGCTTCTATCTGTTCAAGCTGTTCTTCTGTCGCTTCAATCTCAAACGCCTTGAAGCTGTCCGCCGTTCTTGGTTTAAATCCTTTCTGTTCTCTTTCTGTGAGCCTGTTCCATTCTTTATCAAGATACTTTTCAGCTTCTTCTGCTGTGTTATGTCTTAATACTTCACCAATCATTCCCTCATTATATATGCTTGTATAATATGCTTTCATATCGTCCACCTTTTAACCTTTCTTAATTGCTTTCTTTTTCACATTCAAAACCTAATAAAATATCATTTGTCAGCTCTTCGCTGACTTCCTCTTCTGCGATTGGCTTTCTGTTCTCTGCTCCGATTATTTCGTCAAGGCTTGCATCTATGTCTGCAAGTGCCTTTTCTCTGTCAAATCCAAGTTCAACAGCTTTGTTTAATAATTCAATAGCTTTCATCTTGTCCACCTTTTAACCTTTCTTATAAACATATATGACAATTCAAAATATCTTCGCCCTCTTTAATCTCTGGTAATTCCACGATTCGCGCGCCTCTGTTATCCGCTGCATATGTGCTTGGGAATGTTCTGGAATTAATGACTGCGCTTATATACTCTTTATTCTGTTCGTCTTTTTTGATTGCTAAAAATAATCTCATATTTTCCACCTTTTCAGCGTTTCCGCTGCCCTTTCTTTTAATGTACCTTGATTATATAACGCTATCGTTATATAGTCAATAGAAAAATTGAAAAAATAAATTAAAATGGACATTCATTTTTATTAAGCTGATCCGCTTCCTCTTCCTGTTCTATCTGCTGCACTTTCTCCAGCACCGCCGAAACAATAAAGCCGTTTAAGCTGTTGCCCGCGGCGGCTCTGATTCTTTCCTCATCTTCTTTCTTAAATCTCACAAGGCTCTTGAAATATGCCTTATTATCATATTTTTTTGTCGCTCTTGCTTGTGCTTTAGATACTGCCATCAAATCAACTCCTTTTATAAAGATAACTTTATTATATAGTAGCGTTATATTAAAGTCAATACAAATATAAAGATAACTTTATTATATAGTAGCGTTATATATTCATATATAGATAGCTTTATACATATTGCACAATAAAAATATATAGATAGCTTTATATATTTGTTACATTTTGCGACTTGTAATTATATAACGATAGCTTTATAATTAAGATACTAAATAAAGAAAGTGAGGACGCAAACATGGATAAACAATACAGACTTGTAACAGAAAGCGGTAAAATTTTATTAGACGGTGAGACATACAACCGCCGAGGAGCTGAAAGCTGGTTTGATGATTTCGGCGGTATCTATGAAGATGACGAGACAGGAACAGAAGAGAGAATATACATTGAGGAGGTAACAGAATGATAATAGGTTTATTAGAAAATGGTAATAAATGCGTTTACGATTTACCAACGGAAATCAAGACGGCGGCAGAGTTTGAAAGCCTTGTTTATGGCTATAATAACGGCAGACTTGCAGAAAGCCAGAGAGAAGAACTATATAACCAGCCTAAGTTATTAGGCTTGAATGGTCCTATGTGGAACGGCTGGGGAACACTTGCAAGCACGGGCGAGACGGTAGCGGTCATCCGCTATGAAAAGCCTTGTAATATTAATTAATGAGACAGGACAAACAATGAAAGGATGGTTGTATTATGAAGATTTTACTTGAAAAATTGGAAAAGCTGGAACAGCTAGAGAAAGCCGCAGACGAAGCAGAGAGCAGATGGACAGAACAGCCAGAAAGCAAAGAATTAGAAAATGCTTTTGATGAGGCATACAAGGCAGAATTTGACGCATATATCAGCGCTGCGAAATATATCGAATACATGACAGGCGGCGCGGTTGACTTTATGAAAGCAAAGGAATTGATACAGACTAAACGCGCGGAGCTTTTGCAGCTCTTAGCATAATTAGCAAGGTCGGCTTTTCCGGGGTTCGATTCCCCGGCTTGCTTTTACCCGGATAACTGGGAAATTTTGAAAATATGGAGGTGGTACTGTGAAATATGTACACTGGCTAAAAATTGACGGATATTCAAAACTTGAAGAAACTGCTTTACAATTTCAATCTATCGAAAATTATCTAAAAGCCTATCCAAAGGCTAAAGCTATGTTATATCAATATGATAGCGGCTCATTTAATTGGATAGTGCGTTTAGAATGCGAACAGTGTTACAATGATTTAGATTTAGATGTCAATAGCAGCTCAACAAGATTAGAAAGATTTTCATCTAAACCAAAGAACATAGGAAGAGAAAGGATTTTCAACTTTCCAGAACATTACAAAAAATATATTGAATAAGGGCGTACATCCTGCGCCCTTTTAGCGTTATCTGGTGGCTTGTATGGGTTTAATTCCTACGGATACATTAGCATATATTAATATGCTTTTTTTGCGTACCTTGAAAAATTAATACAATAATGTTATGCTTATGTATAAGGCTTTTGCGCCTTTTAGGTGTACAAGTGTACCCAATTGGGGCGCACGCTCTGTCAAATTCTCCAGAACTGACGGCAGCTCAACAGGCGTATTATATCCATTTTATACAATGCATTTAAAAGCATTTTAAGACTGTTTTGCTTTGTAGGCTTATAAATCTACATCGGCGCAATAAAACCGCTGTACAGGGCAAAGCACAAAGTCACAAAGTCAAAGCAAGCACGAACCGCAGCCGGTCAAGTTTATATAATGCACTTTAATCCGTTAAAGTTTTTCATCAATTTTTAAGAGCGAATCTGAACGAAATCAGGAGCAAAAATTGAAATTCTGTGTAACCGATTTTTAGATTCCAAAATTGCATATGACGGGGGTATTTGAAACGGCGCATTATAATTTTGTGGGAAAATTTTTTCAATTTTTAAAATATAATTTGAACGAAATCTGCACCAAATTTTGAGATTTTTTAAAATTGAAATTGTGAATACAAAAAGTCAACCCACGGGGGCAAAGAAAAATTTTACCTATATTCCGTGGGTTTTAAATTAGTTTATAAAAATAATTGGCTTATCATCATCAAAAAGATTGCTAACAACTTCCTGTCCTTTATCTACTAAGTAACAAGAAACTTTCTGGAATCGCCTAAAACCTTTGATAATTTCATATTTGTTATTAATTCTATATATAGTTCCTGCAAAATTGCCTTTATTAACAGGAATATAAGATTGTGTATCTAATGGAGCTGATATGGATTTGTCAAGCTCCTTAAGTTCTACAATATCTACTGCTTCAATCTTGCATAAATCACCATACTCACCTAATGATGGATATACCGGTGGGTTTAGTAACGCATGGTATATATCATTTATGTCACTATCATCAGCTTTGATGTATATAGTTGTATATAAATCAACTAGCATTAGATGATATTTAACTGTACTAACCCAGCCGGTGTGGCTTCCGTTTGCGTTATCTGTTATGACATCCCAACGATTAAGCATTTCATCGCTAATTTTGTTGAAATTATAGCCACCGTGCCATTCTTTTTGCACCTTAGTATTATAAATTCCTTTGCCAGTAACAAAATAATCTAATTTATGATACATTTTCCATTGACACATTGAATGAATAAACCCATTAACTGTGCTAAATGGCGGCAAAGGGTAACAATCTGCACCTCTTGGTGCTGATGGATTGTTAAATCTAGCCATTTCTTGATACATTTTTAATCTTACAACTCTCATAATAAAACCTCTAAAATAAAATAAGTTGCACCTATACAAAAATGTATCAATGCAACTTTCCACTATGGTTCTATTAAGGTAAAATGATATATTAATTATCAATTGTTTACATCTATTAGATAATAGCATTTTTAAATATTATTGTCAACACAACAACTTTCTGTATAAATCAATGCCTTACTTGAATACCGGCATTGACTAAGTTCATATATTAATATTTCCTTTGTCATAGTCGGATTAGTCTTTTGAATTATCTTTAACAGCTCATCAATACTCATCATCCCACTCTCCTAACTGCTCTTAAAACCATATCAACAATGTCAAATACTTCATCACCATATGTTGCCACAAAATCGCACAATATCTCTTCTTGTTCGATAGGCAAATACACATCATAGGACATACAGACAGCGTGGCAGATTTCGTGTATCAAAACTTTGCGTTGCATAAATCCCTGTAGTTTGTCTGACAGATATATTGTATGCGTGTTTCTGTCAGTTGCACCTAAGCTGATTGTATTGTCCGACCGCCTTAATTCGCTTGAATTTGAATTTTTATATTGTATGTGCCAAATTGTACCATTGATTGTAAAAATCATCTGTATGCCCCCTTTTTAAATAAAACAGGCTATGAATATTGCTACTCATAGCCTTTAAAATCAAATCTTAGATACAAGAGTGCTTAACTTTGTTCTAAGTAAATTTTTCTCTTCTGCTGACATATCGGCAACCATACCTGTAATGTCGCTTGCGAGTTCCTTAGTGTAGCTGTCAAGTGACTTCATCTTATGCTCCTTATCCTCTGGTGTATTAGCTTTGTGCATTTCTTTAGTTTCTGTGTACATTCTCTTTGCCCTGTCGTAGCCACTTTCAGATGTATGTGTAGCTGTAGGCTCTGTATAGTACATTCTGCCATATTCTCTATCCATATCACGCTCTGGGTACATATGGTAATAAGGTGGTTCTTCGTATCCTCTTCTGCCTACATAACTGCCCTTGCCTTTAGGAGCAAATCTACCGGTAGTCTTATATCTGTATTCATCATAGTATCTTCTGCCACCCTCTTCTCCATATTCGTCTTTTAAGGCTCTAAGTAGCTCCTTGTTGTACTCTTCTTCCTCTTCATCAGCTTTTTTCATAGACTTAACGATAACAGCCTTGTACTCTGCTTCACATAAGTCCTTAATCATATCGACCGCTTCGCTCATTTCCTCTGTATTGACATTCTCAATGCCCTTATCAAGTTCAGATAGTGTCTTTTCGGTAAGGCACTCAACCATTTTGTGTATTCTTTCAATATGCATAGTTGTTTACCTCACTTTCTTAACCTATTCTGTTGATTGTGATATTTGCATTAGCAACACTGATAGCCTGTGTAGATGTATTCTTAACAGAGATTGCTTGACAGCAACCACAAGGAAGCCATACATCTGTAGCCATAGAAACATTGTTAAATGCTTCTGCCGCTGCCGGTGTTGAAATTGCAAGTGTTGATAAATCTGGTTCGCCCTCTATCGCAATCGCAAGGGATATAGGACCTGCTGTAGCACCTGCCGGTACTGCAATATTTCCATTAAATTCTACTCTGTACTTTGCCTTGCAAGTGTTAGTAGCACCTTTGAGATTGATTAATCCGCTTCCTGTTCTGTGTGATATATATCCTTTGTTGCATACAGATGTTGGTGCATCTGTAAATAATACATTTCCATTTACCGCAACTGTCTGTGTTGCAACATTTGAAAATTCAGCCATAATAAAAACCCCCTTATTTCATTTCTCCTATTGTTTTAGGCTTCTCTTCTTTTGAAGTTTTTACTCCCATTGAAACCATAGACTCTTTAAGCAATTCTGTATAATCTTTCTTTGCCATCTTATCTACTGTATCAGAAATTTCTGATACAGTTTTTAATTCGTAGATGCTAAGCTTATTAAAATCTATGCTTTTAATTGCTTCTATAAACTTATTTTTTAATTCTTCCATTTTAGAAACCTCCAGATAATTAAAATAAGGGCAAACATTATAGCCTGCCCTTTGATTATAAGTAATACTGCTTAGCAGACATAATCTTTCGAGTTTTCTTTCGAGTTAAACTCGATACTTAACTCGATTAAATTGAGTTAAATCAAGTTAAATTGAATTAAACCGAGTTAAACCAAGAATTAAACCGATTAAAATTGATTAAGATACTTGTTAATTATTCAGTTGTTTAGCATCCGCAACCTGTATTGCATCCGCATCCGTAAGCATATCCGTAAAGGTTGCTTGCCGGGAATGATGGTACTGGTGTAGGTCTTACAGCGTCGATTATCTGATTTGTCTGCGCTGCCATTGTTGTAGTCAGAAGTGCATTCTGTCTATCCTGTGAAGCAGCTCTGCGTAAATCATTGTTCTCTGCCTGTAATGTAGCTATCTTGTCATTAGTCAGGAAATCAAGGATGGCTCTCGTTCCTGCCTGCTGACTGTCAATAATATCTCTTGTATTATTGTTCATTGTGTTCTGCAAAGCACAGGTGTTAGTTGCCATATTGTAGTTTACGCCCTGAATGGCTTCTCTTGTCTCACAGCAACAGTTAGCAAGCTGTGACTGTAAAGCATTTGTATTCTGCATATTAGCGACTGTATCAGCGTTAATAGCCTGCTGGATGCCGTAGCCTGTCTGCATAATGTTTGTATTTATGCCATTAAAGCCTGTGAGCATACTGTTGTTCATAGCATAAAAGCCGTCGCAAAGTCCGTTGGAAATGCCATCTAACTTGCTGATAACCGCTGAATTATCGAAGCCTCTCTGAATGTCAGCCTGTGTCGCATATCCCTGTAATGCTCCACCATTACCGCCAAATCCGCCAAAGCCACCGCCCCAGCCACCAAATATTGCAAAGATTACAACAATGAACCAAAGCCATCCGCCATCTCCCCAGCCATTGTTATTACTGTTGCCATCAATATTTGCAACAAGTGGCACACTGGCACAATTTGAATTAAACATATTAGTTACCTCCATTAATTTATTCATAAAGATGTCACCCAGGTAATTTGCAAAGACATCTAATATGCTATTAATTATTAAATCTGCTTTTTATCTGATTAAATACATCATCTGCATTTAATCCTTTTTCCTTACATAAATTTCTAGCCATTTGTTCAATGCCTTGCATATTGCCCTGCTGTGCCATCTGCATAGTGTTTTTCATCATAGGATTGCTCATAATTTGACTATTTCCCATCATCTGCTGTATAAACTGTTGCGGACCAGCTTTCATCATCTGAAAAATGTTAATTGGGTTCATTCTTCATCACCGCCTTTGCTTTGTGTTCGTGAAGTTTTTCTTTGTGTTCCTAAAGATTTATCAAACCTATCTTCCAACTGTCCTATTTTCTCTGATAACTCTTCAAACTTATTTAAGAATAGCTGTGTGCTTTCGTCTGATAGGGTAAATTTAGCATTTTCTGCGTTAGCCATAGAATTTACTGTCTGGCTATCTTTAGGGGCTGTATAAGGCTTATACACAATCGTGTTGATAGTTCCGTCAGCATTCCAGCCCTTAACATATATCTCCGACATATCCTGCTTCGGGAAAAATGCCATCGAGCCATCCATAGGGACCTCGTTAGCGTTGATATTTTCAACTGCCTGTACTATTCTTCCATTAATGCCTGCTATCTGCTGTGGCATAGGTTGTTGATTCATCTGCATAGGCTGTTGTTGTAAGCTCTGCTGATAATTTTGCAAAAAGTTCATTCTATCCGCATATGGATTCTGCATAGGCATATAATTATTATTCATCATAGGTGTTGTCTGATAAGGATTGTTTATCATCTTTTACCTCCTCCAAGACTTCTTCAATTGCGTGGATAACGAGAGATAATGTCACTAAGTCAAGTTTCTGTAATTCTTCTTTGCTTAAGATTTTTTCTCTAATTTCATCCGAAAACATTCACACTACCTCTCTTTCAACTATATTTTTGCATAAAAAAAGACGGATTAACCGCCATAAATTAGACAGTTATCCGCCATTTTAAAGTAAAAAAATAACGCCCTTACGGCGTTTACAAACATTCTTTGATTACTTCTGTGATTACCTTTTGATTTTATAAGAAAAATGATGATATCCAAAAAGCTCCTTTCATTCAGTATTTATGCGGCTTTTCGGCATATCACCATTTAATAAAACTAGCAGGGGATGAGAGAATCGAACTCCCACCAAAGGTTTTGGAGACCCCTATCATACCATTTGACCAATCCCCTATCTTTAAGGAGAAGGATTGTTCCTTCAAAACTGCATATTAAATATATCATATCATATCTGTCTTTACAAATACTTTTTCATCCGATTACTCTTAAGAATAACTCTCTTTGTTCTATCCAAA
>ERZ791830.420-NODE-420-length-43762-cov-4.586817_pt1 | contig 43762 bp, 58 predicted proteins | sample MGYA00509945_ERZ791830 | MGnify/ENA primary metagenome ERZ791830 (study PRJEB30046, sample SAMN00792021) | human gut metagenome | study: EMG produced TPA metagenomics assembly of the A metagenome-wide association study of gut microbiota in type 2...
ATTTTATTTACTGCCAGAGCCGCTTAGGCGTGGCGAATTTTTAACGAACTATTGTCATAAAGAACGATGTTTTAATTTTATACACAAAATAATTATAGGGTGATGTCTTTAAAGGAAAACAAATTACATGTAGGAAATAATGACACCATTGATTCTATAAAAAATGATTTAATTTTCTATGAGAATGTCAAACAAATTCCTATAACTCCGTATCCGTCATATATACAATACGGACTGGTTATGCTTTGCTCTGAAGGTAGTGCAAAGATTAAAGTTCACACACATGAACATTTGTTGATGGACAATGAACTTGTCATTCTATTACCGGGACAACTGGTTTCTATATACGAGACAAGTCAGGATTTTAAGATAAATGCATTTTCTGTTTCACAATCATTGTTTAATGATGTGTTGAGCGGTATTCATAGATTTTCGCCACATTTTTTTATCTATATGCGAACTCACTTCCATTACAAATTAATGGAAAGCGAAAGCATTAACTTTGAAAATTACTATAATCTGGTTTGTTCGAAAGCTAAATCTGCATCCAACCTATACCCCCGGGAATCTGTGATTCATGTATTACGCATTCTCTATCTGGACCTGTACAATACATACAAGATCAGTTCCCTTCCTTATATTCCAACAATGGATGTGCATAAAAAAGAACTTGCAGACAAATTCTTTTATCTGATTATGCAACATTACAAAGAGAACAGGGAGGTTGCATTCTATGCTAAAGAACTATGTATTACTCCTAAATATCTGACAACGATAATAAAAGCTGTCAGCGGAAAATCAGCGAAAGACTGGATACTGGAATATATCATACTGGAAATAAAAGCGCTACTGAGAGATTCTTCTCTTAACATCCAGGAGATTGTTGTAAAAACAAATTTCGCCAATCAGTCCTCTCTTGGGCGGTTCTTCCGTAAACACACTGGCATGTCTCCTTCCGAATACAGGAAAAGCATGATGGAAACATATTATTAATATTAAACTACATATCTAATAACTAATAAAATAAAGTCATGAACAGAAGTCAATTAATCAATGAATTAGCGACAAAAACAAATCTCAATAAACGGGATATAACAACCATTCTCGATGCTTTTACTGAAATGGTTGCAGAAAAAACAAAGGCAGGCGACCGTGTTTTCATTCCCGGTTTCGGTTCATTCAAACCACGTCTGCAAACAAGCCGTCCGGCAAGAAACCCCAGAAACGGGGATGTGATTCAACTCACACCGCGAACGATTGTACATTTCAAATGTGCTTCTCTCTTGATAGAGAAGATGAACGAAAAATAAATGAAAAAAAGGGCTTATTTCAAAATAAGTCCTTTTTTTATTACGATTTGTCATACTTATCGATTAAAAAGTATCTTTGCAGCCACAGAGTAGCATGAAAAGGAAATTATGACTGAACAAGAGATCAGAAGATATTTACGACAAATGAAGGAAGAGGACTCCCAAACTGCCTTGCAGAAATTCTATGATCTATGCTTTGATCGTTTTTTCCGTATTGCTTATTACTATCTGAAACAGGAAGAATGGGCGCAGGAAGTCGTACTCGACGTATTCATGAAAATCTGGGAAAAGCGGGAGTCATTACAAACGATAGTCAATCTGGAAGATTACTTCTTTATCACAGTAAAAAATGCTGCACTGAATTATCTGGCAAAAGAAGAACGGCAAAAACAGATTACCGAGATAATAGCCGATAAGATAGCCGACCAGGAAAATTCACCGGAAGAAATCCTTATCAACGAAGAACTTTTTTCCCACTATGTCAAAGCACTGGACCGTCTACCGGAAAAATGCCGGGAGATATTTATTCGCATACGGGAAGAAAAACAAAGTATAGGGGGCAATACGATAAGTAAAACTGATATCCTATGAAAAATAGAGCTATAGTAAAGAATATCAACAAATTACACTTGTGTAAAAAGAGAGACAGTTTCAATACGAAAAGTAAAATAGGTTGAAGTTGGTTGAACTGGATTTGAAAAATCGGGTGAGTTAGGATCGTTTTTTTGAGGTGGATTTGAATTGAGGGTTAATAAAGAGTGAAAATTGAATGGGATTTGGGCAATTTAGGGAGTGTGTGGAGATCGTTTAAAGGTACAAGAAAGATTAATCGATGAAATAGGATAAGTGCGGCAGGAGGCTTTAAAACAGCTTCCTTTTTTTGTGGGTGTTTGTGAAGTTTATTTATAATAATACTTCCAAATAATAATTATTTGGTATATTTGCAGTATAAAATATACCAAAGAGGTTATGACAAAGGTAATCCATGTACATCTGATTTTTGAGAAGAAGAACTACTATTTCGGGTCGATTTCGGCTATTTTCAACACGCTTTCGGAGGAGGAAGTGGGGATCACGAAGAACAGCCTACTGCACGCCGGTATGGTGGACGGAAGCTGTAAAATCACCCGAAGGGCGATGATCATCCAATCTCACTTGATACGTGGTGGTAAGTAGCTGTTTTATTGGTATTTGAGCAGTATTTATGCAATGTTTCCATTTTGGGGCGACATTTCAAGTTGTGATAGGCTTGGGTGCCGCCTTTTTTGTGCTCAAAAGTACGTTTTTTGAAACTTAGAGGGACACTTAGAGAGACACTTAGAGGGACATTTCTACATAGTTTTTTGACATGTTCAATACCACATCGGTGGTTAATTATTGTTAATATTGGACGTTTTGCGGGTTTTCGTGTACCCTTATTTCCGGGTGCTAGATGGGCAACTAAATGTAGTGTGTTATAAATCAGCTATTTATGTAGGAATGTCAGGCTTTTTTGCTATATTTGTGACATGGAAAGCCTGTTTGGAGGGCGTTTCATTCATATTATATACTTTTTTGCAGCATGAAAAAGATAAAACAAAGTTTGAAGTTTGCACTGGCCTTTGATGTCATAGACGAAGCTGGTAATAGTGTACTGGAAGGGGATCGGATGAACGCCGTATTGGTGAATATGGAAGGAATGTTCCCCAAATCGGAGCAAACTTGGGGAATCCCTAACCTGCTGGGGCTTTATGCAAAACATTTCGCCTCAATGCCTGAGTTTAAAGCCTATTTCCCTTGGTATGTTTCTCGTATAAAGGATGCAAAAGAGCCAAGCAATAATAACGCTCATAAATCTCCTGACACTCCTTTTGTATATGACTTTGGGAGCATGTTATTCGTGCGTCCAAATAAACAACCCCATTTCTCCGTAGAGGATAGTATTCCAACAGGATTTCCTCTGTAGGGTATTTTTCTGATAATTCGAGGAGCTTTTCGGGAAACATTTCCCAATGATCCTGTACATTTCCATTTCGGATGATTATATAGCGAATCTAACGGAGCATATCGTTTATTATATCAATACTGGTGTGACCTATCTTGTAGAATAAATTCAAAGTCGCTAATTAATAAAATGATTATATAAGACAAAGTAACTGTATAATCGGAATATTACTTTCTATATGGTTTAAAAGATTTATCATATCAGATTCATACTTCTTATTTAAGCAAACAAGATTCATTTGACTTAAATAATCATTCAATAGTTTTACTCCTTCAGTAGTTTGAATTAAATGATCGTACATTTTATCTTTAGTCCAAGATTTTTTCAAGTCAATGCCGTTAGCTGTGGCTTCATCTAATAATTCTTGCTTCGTTAATTTGTTTACTACATATCTTAGATCTGTTGATTCTACTAAAATATCCATAGATTTTAGTTTATTCAAGCATTTTTCTTCATTAATACCAAAACTTCTTGTCGCATAATAAGATTCACCTTCCCATACACCTATATTTGTTCGATATGTATAGTCATATAAAAGATATGCCCTTTCCCCTAATCCTAAGCTTTTTACTTTTTCATAAAAATCAGTTTTAGGTTGGTAATAATTGAAATTCAATATGTCCTTTTGTATATACATTTGGTCCTCATACCAATTATTTGCTTCTTTTGTCCATTTTAGCCAAAAATTGTATTTGTCAATTAATTGATCTATCATAGGACCTTCATTGTAATTGTAAATACCTAAAGAATAATAAAGAATATGATTGTCGGAATGGGAACAGTCTGTCCAGACAAACCTTCTATCAGTTGAATTTGTATTATAATTTAACGATAAAAACGCCTTAAAATCAAGATACATATTTTTTTCAGATATAAAACATTGATCTATATCCATGGATAGAATATCATAGATTGTTTCCTTAAAAGAAATCTCCTTCCTTTTAGATTCCAAATTAATAAAATGCTCGTACTCCATTGGGAGCATATGCCCTTTTAAGAAACTTCTAACTTTATTGTTTTTCGTAAATTCAATTTTATCATCATCTTCGTCTTCAACTACTTCAAAACCATATTTTCTTAAAATAGATTCTCCATATCTTTTTATTTCTGAATCTACACAACTATATGTATGACCGTATAATGCTTCAAAATCGTCTCTTCCGTAATATTCTAAAAAAGAGATTAGGGTTTCGGTATCCATTGAAGAAATAAGTTCTTTAATAAATAGGGAAAAATCCATTGACGGCATATTAGACTCATAACCTTTTCTATACAATGGAAAGCTTTGTTTCCCAAATTCTTCGCATTCTTTTACTAAACAGGCTATTTTCTTATTTTGAAAATAGTCTTTTTTAAGAGAATTAAAGATCTCATCATTTCTCCTTCCACTCCCTTCTGTTACCTCAATATGTATATTTTTAATTATCTCATTTGCTATTCTTTCATTTAGTTCTTTTTCCTTGACTTCTTCTTGAACTTTCTGTGTGATACTTTCATTCGTTGCTTTCTTTTTATAGTTGAAAACAACACACAATGCAATCACAATGAGTATTATAAATACAACTTCCATATTATATCTGTTTTAAATCATCGTATTCTTTCGTATGCTGAATTTCACTAATCCCAGGGCGTTAATGCTTTTGATAGGGATGTCCATAGGATCGTGGTGGGTGTTGTAGCTGACCAATTTGACAAATTCGTCCTTCTCCGATCGGTTGATGTATTTGACGGCTAAGAAATCGTCGCCGTCCAGATCGAACGAGACCAAGTACATCTCACCGAAAATCACATAGTCCAAGTTATAGATCTCTTTATAGGCGATGATGTCACCCGATTTCAACAGAGGGTACATGCTATCTCCATTGACATAGACTGCTCCGTCGCATTTGGGGATATCGGGTATCATGATCTCTCCCAAGATGTTCTGGTCTTTGTTGTCGAACAGCGTTTTCAGGTTGGCGGCTGCTGCGACATCGTATAATTTGATGGCTTGCTGGTGGATTTTCTTCTCTGCCGTCTTCGGGTGGTGAAGAATCTGGATTTCGGGCAAATCTGCCCTTTTCCCCTCTTCCTTGTCGCTCATCAGCACCACTCCCTCACTTTTTAGCATGGAGCCGCGACCGGTAATCAACCAATCTGTATTGATTTCAAACTTATTTGAAATATCATATATAATGTCATAAGAAGGTTTGGCTCCACTTTCTCTAAATAATCTGGAAATCTTTTCAGAACTCTTGTACCCAAGTATTTTAGACAGGGTTAGGCTATTGATTGAATAATAAGACATTAGCTCTTTTATTCGAGATACAACATCATTGCTCATAATATATAATTTCAAATTAGTTTGTAATTTATTCCCGGAAGTCTTGCTTTATTTCAAAGATGTTTGTAATATTGCACCATCGTTACTGATGTAACGCAGGCTGTAAAGATAAACATTAATCATTAAATATTGAATATGGCAAAGATTTTAGCAGACACAGAAATCAGAAAGAAGCTGGAAGAGATCTTCCAGTGCAGTCGCAAAACGGTCAGCGAAGCATTGAATTGCCGGTCTGATTCGGAATTGGCAAAGAAGATCCGGGCGATGGCGATCAAATTGGGCGGATCGGTGAAGAAGGAAGAACATGTAACAATCATTAAATGATATTCAAAATGAAGAAAAGCGTAGCGGTGATCTCCAGCCCTGAATTTGGAGTAATAAGAAATGTAGTGATAGATGGCGAACCTCTGTTTGTTGCTAAAGATGTATGTGAGGTTTTAGACATTAAATTTTACCGTGATGTGGTAGCAAGGTTGGACGACGATGAAAAAGGGGGTAGTGTTATAGTCGACACCCCCGGAGGGAAACAATCAATGACAACGGTTAACGAATCCGGATTATACCACCTGATCTTCCAGTCTCGCAAGCCTGAAGCAAAAGCCTTCCGTAAATGGGTAACCGGCGAGGTACTCCCAAACATCCGCAAGCATGGGTTCTATATGACTCCAGAGGTTGCCATGAGTGCGAAGAACTTAAAACGCCTGCGTAAGCAGATGTTGGAACAGATGCGGAAATACCTGATTGAAGACGACCTCAGGAAATGTGCCCGCAAGTTTGGCACACCGATCCGGAGCGTGCGCAGCGTACTGCATGGGGAATATGACGACAACGAGATGATGGCCTTCCTGCAAGCGAAGGCGTTGGAGAACCGCGAGAAATGGTTTGATGCTTACGGCAACGGTCGGATGATGGAAGTGCTGAACGCATTGACAGGAAAATGATCATTATTCAATCAACAATCAAATAGTATTCAAAATGGAAATAGCAAAAGACAAAGAAAGAATCGTGATAGCTGTACGCTGCACGAGGGATGAGATTAGTGACGCAATCACTGTACTCGAAGCATTACGTAAAGATATGCCGGTAGATAACCGTCCTCATTTTCCAAGATATATGCCTATTGATGCATTCTTGGAAAATATTCGGAGAAGAGGAGTTCCCGAAGAACTATGTGTCAACTTTTAAATCAAACAGAGATGACAGCTACAATAGACAGCAACACGATTTCCATCACGGCAAACAACACGGAGGAAGATATAAACAGGGCCATACAGATATTAATGACACTGCGAAACGAAAAACAGATCAAGGCTATCGAGGATTATTGGGCTGGGATTTGGAATGAATCCCAGAGAAGCAAACCGCACTTTTCCCCGGCTCATAACGGACACGGATATCAGAATACTGGTCGTCCATCAGACGAGCCAACGAACGAAGGAACAGATTGTAATCAACCAGCTGGTCGATCGTTCGTGCATGAGCTTCAAAATAAAGAGAAACTATCGGTTGTCGAATTCCCTTCATCTCGTGAATCTCATCCTCATACTGGTCGAATATCTCTGAAGTCACGTTTAGCCCAATTTCAGATGTGAGTGGCGTAAGCAGGTTCAACAAGTGTTTTTGCGCCCTTTCAGCGAGATCAAAGGATTCTCCTGAAGATAGATAAGCGCGAATATAAGCACGAAAAAGAAAAGATTTTAATTCAGTCATAATAATTGATTTTTAGTGTTCACCTACAAAGGTAGGCAATTTAACCGAGACCTCTGACTATTCCGGCCAGGAAAGCCAACGACTTGCAACTACCGGAGCGAGACCGGGGACGGGAACGATTGATAATAAAAAAACAAATATAAAGATGGAAACAAAGGAAAGAATCGACTACAAGGCATTATGCCAGGCACCGTTTGACATGGATTCCGAATATGAGGCAAACTTCAAGATGCTGGTGTATACCGGAAAGAAAGAAGAGGAACGCCCGGTGTTCCGGGTGGTGATCGCCAAGGGCGAGTGCAAGGTGTGTATCGGAGCGGCTGGTAAAGAGTTTTGGGGTATTATCGGACTGGATCCGGAGACGGGCGAGAACCAGTGGTATAATTACAACGACTGCGTGTCGCTGGAGAACTGGGCGGTATTGGACCGGCTGCTGGCAAACCGGTTTGGATGGATGGAACTGACTGATCCGTCTTTGGTCGTAGAAACGAGACTGTTGGCAAAGACACAATTGACGGAAGGCAAGTGACATGAAAGGCAGGATAATACTTTACGGATGGGTGGCCAGCCTTCCGGTTATGTTGATCGGTCTGATCTTGATGGCTTGGGCAATGGAGACGGGTGATCCCTGTTTTTTTGCAGGGCTGGCAATGTTTATGTCGTTTGTGGTCTTCAGCCTGCTGGCGATCAAGTATCAAAAAGAAGTGGATGAAGCTGTCACCGAGTTCGACCGGTGGTTCGACCGGACGTTCGGAGACGAAAGATAAACAATCAAAGATGGTTAGGTAAAGATTGGTTTAGATTGATTCGGTACGCGGCCCGCGGTACGAGGGTGGTATCCCGGATAGCTCAGTCAGGCAGAGCACGGCGTCGGCAAAGTCCGGCGCTATGGTGTCCCAGGTTTGAATCCTGGTCCGGGAACAGATATAAATAAACAAGCAAACAAAATGCCTCACGAATGGAATAACATATTGGTGGTAACGAAGGATGAGCTGATTCCGGAGTTCTTCCCTTCTTGGGAGGCCTTGCGGAAGAGGCTCGCACGGGATGAGAAGAAAAACTTCGGCTTGCGCCGTGCCCGTCAAGGGAAAGGGAAGGGAAACGAAGTGTTGATTGCCTTTGACAGCCTGCCCGAAGAGTGGCGGGGGCAATTGGGTGATCCGCGTCAAAAGGATTGTTCGATGGAAAAGTATTTCTGGGAAGATGCCGATGCGGTAGCATTCTTCAGCTCCGTGCGCCCCGGCAAGTATGGCAATTTGGACGTTGAGAAGCAACACGAATACGTGCTAAACGCCAGCGTACTCCGTGCCGCTATCCGGTGGCGTGCCGCCCACTATGAGAAATGTATTCAAATGAATGAATCATTCAAGAACACCTACAAAGTTTTGGCCGTTGCACTGGAAAACTTTAACGCAGTGCGCAAAGGTCGCAATCTCCCCCAGTTCAACCTCCCCTCCAACCCGCTCTCCTTGAAGCGCAAGATCGAACGCTTCGAAGCAGAAAGCTACGGGTCTTTGCTGAAAGGTTACAATAACAATAACCGGGGCAAATCGTATGAGCAGACCTACGACCTGTTGGAAAGCATGTATGCCCATCAGGAGTTCAAACCGACACCTGCCGAGATCAGCCGCCAGTTGGCAGGCTTCATCTCCGGCTATGTGGAGGTGATCAACCGGGAGACCGGTGAAGTATACGACCCGAAAGAGTTCCGCCAGGTATCCGATCGCGCCATCAGGATGTTCCTGAACTCATGGGGAAGCTCCTCTGCCACTTCGCGTAAGCGTACAGGCAACCGCCAGTTGCGCCTTGCAGCTTTTGTTCCCTCCGAAAAATTGAAACACCCCGACTATGCCGGAGAAGTGATCTCCGTGGATGACCGCCAGCCGCCGTTCGAGTATGCCAAAGGAGAACGTATGTGGTTCTACCTGGGTGTCGACCTGGGTAGCGAAGCGATCACGGTCTGGGTACATGGGACGGATAAGAAAGGGATCATTCTTGACTTCTACCGCCAGATGGTGCGCAATTATGCCGAATGGGGACTACCGCTACCGGCAGAAATCGAGTGTGAAAGCAATCTGAACGCTGACTACCGCGATACGTTCCTGCGCGAAGGGGCTGTCTTTGGCCGGGTGCGTATCGAGGCCAACAACGCCCGCGCCAAGCGGTGCGAAGGATACTGGAGGCAGATGCGCTACGGGTTGGAGAAGAAACACCCCGAGTGGATTGCCCGTCCCTTCGCCCGTAGCGAGTCCAACCAGGCTGGTGCGCAAAAAACGAAGCTCGTGCCTTACGACAAACTGGTGGAGCAGGGTTTGCGTGACATCGAAACCTGGAACAATATGCCTTGCACCATCAGTGATAAAAAAGAAAGCCGCTGGAAGTTCTTCCTGAACCACCAGCACCCGGCTAACAACCGTCCTATCCCATACCGTACCCTCCTGCCTTCCCTTGGTTACAAGACGAAAAGCACGGTCAGCATGGCAGGGCAGGTACGCTTTAGAAAGTCGGTTTTCCTCTTGGCGGACGAAGGCGAGATCGCTACGGGCAAGAAACTGATCGGCTTCATGCAGGTACTTGCCGGGAAGTCGGTCGATATCTACTGGTTGGACGGCAACGACGGCGAATGCCTGGCGGCAGTGTGCAGCCTGAGCGGTATGAACCGTGTGGTGTGTGAACTGGTGGAACAGCCCGTAACCTCCCGAAGCAAGATTGGCGAGACAGAGGAACAAGCACGCAACCGCGAACTGTTTGCCCGTTACCGGGGTACGCTCGAAGGGTACAGCCAGCGACGCTACCACGAGATTGATAAGGTGGCCGTACTTGACCATCGCACCCCGGTTATCGCCAACGACTTCCGTATGCCCGGCCTGACTCGCTACGAGCCGGAGGAGGTGGAAGAGGTCGAAATCCTGGACGAAGGCGAAGCGATAAAGGAACCCGTTGCAATAGAATTTGAACCCGAATCGAACAGCGATCGAACCCGGTTTGTAAAGCCTTTGAAATATAGAATTTAACGGAAATATATTATAAAGCATAAACAAAATGATAGAACTGACAGACGAATTTAAAAAGAAAGTGCTTGCCGCCCTTGCCGAGGCACGCGAACGGTACGACGGCAGCGATGCAGGTTTCGCAAAGAAATATGATATCAATAAGAGCGTGTACAGCGAGATCAAAAAGGGAAAGGTCGACAAGAAGATCAATCCCGGCAAATGGCTGGAGCTGGGCCGGTCGCTCGGCGTGTCGCTTAACGAACGGAAATGGAACATGGCACGGACGGATGTGTACACCATGATCGAGGAAGATGTCGTATTCTGCAAGGAGTTCTCCAAATCAATGATGTTTGTGGATGAATGCGCCATTGGCAAAACCTATTCCGCACGCTACCTGTCACGCACGCTGAAAAACTGCTTCTATATCGATGCCACGCAATGCCGTCAGGAGCGCAGCCTGATCCGTGCCATAGCCAAGGCGGTTGGCGGCGAGTTGGACGGCACACTGGAGGAGGTAAAAGAATCGGCCAAATACATCCTGAACATCCTGCCGAGGCCCATTGTGATCATCGACGAAGCCGGGGCGTTGTCTTACTCCTCGCTGCTTCTCTTGCACGAGTTCTGGAACGGCACGCAAGACTGTTGCGGCTGGTACCTGATGGGGTCCGATGGGTTACGCACAAAGCTCCAAAAGGGCAAGGGAACTTCGCGCAAGCAATCCTATAAGGAACTGTTTTCGCGCTTCTCTTCGAAGTATAACCACATCGTTCCCGATGAACCGGGTGAACGTGAGCTGTTCTTCCGCAACCTGATCGGCACCGTCCTGTCGGTCAACATCAAGGACAAACACAAGATCAACAAGATCGTCAACCAGTGTCTCGCTACCGACAGTCAGGAGGCGGAAACCGGACTTCGCCGTGCCGAAACCCTGTTGATCCTAAACGAAGAATGATATGATGAGACGATTATCTGTATCCAACCTGAACGCGCAACGCTTCAAGTATATGCCTTTCTTAGGTGAATGGAAACGGATCCTGGGTGAACTGGAACGTACAGGCTGCTGGATCATCTACGGCAAGGAGAAGAACGGGAAGTCCACCTTCGCTCTGAAACTGGCGAAGTCGCTGGCAAAGATCGAGCCGGTGTTGTATATCTCTGCCGAAGAGGGAACGGGAAGCAGCTATACAAAGGCGGTCGCCCGTGCCGGTATCACCGAGTGCGACCGTAATTTCCACAGCTGGCCGTTCGTCTCTATTGCTGACCTCCGGCAGGAGATGAAGGAGAACCGTAAATGCGAACGGATCATCTTCATAGACAATCTGACGGTTTATACCGACATCAAGGCGGAGGACATTATCGCCCTGATACGCGATTTTCCCCGCACGCTCTTCATCTTCATCGCCCATGAAGATGACAAAGGTGAACCGCAAGGATCACCGGCAGTACGCGCCAAGCAGATGGCCTACGCCATTTTCCATGTGAAAGGGCTTACCGCATTCGCCACCGTGCGAGGAACAGGTGGTGAGCGTATCGACATCGATAAGGATACGGCCGATTTGGTGCATGGGGAGAGGAAGTTGACAATTGATAGTTAAAATTAAAAATAGTATGGCAATAACAAAAAAACAAACCAAGAAACGCGCTCCCTCGCATGCCCTGTTCTGGACATTGCTGAAGGAGACACCGGGCTACGATCCGCAATATAAGGATGTAATCAAGGAGGGGCTGGTATATGAACACAGCGGAGGCCGTACCACCTCGCTCAGCGAGATGTACACGAAATACCCACGTGAATACAGCCTGATGATTGAGGCGATGAAGGGCACGCCCGAACAGCGCAAAAACCGTTATGAAGACAGTGCCGATTTGGCACGCAAGCGGGTAATCGCAGCAATCTGCCAGTGGGTAGACAAACTGGGCTACACCTTCGAGAGCCAGGAGGCGAAAGTGCGCTATGTGATTGGTATCGCCTGCCGTGCCGCCAACTGCGGTAACTTCAATGCGATTCCTGAATCACGCCTGTCAGCGATCTACAACCTCTATTGCAAGCGCAACAGTGTGGATATAAATGGCAATCCGGAACTGGATTTCCCTGTTTTACCCAATTAGTCAGTATGGCACGCTACATTCCCTTACAAGACAAACTCGACGAAATCGAGGAGCAGGGCAAGCGCCTCCTCCGCCGGAAAGAGTATCTGGAGCGGGAACGTGACTTCCTGGTCGACTCGCTGATCGACCGCCCCATAAAGAATATGGAGGCACAGCACCACCTGGTTGACGAATGGAGCAAGGAGATCGACCGGGTAGACGAATCGCTCGGATACCTCCGCAACGAATACAAGAGATACAAAGAAATACAGAAAAAACAGATGTGTAACAATCAAAAACAGACAAAGAATGGAAGATTCAAGTAAAAATGCTATTGATTTAAGCAAGTTGAGCGAAGAGGAAGTAAACTGCATCTTATTGCAGGCAGAAGCTTTGAAACGGCAGAAAAAAGAAGAACGGGCAAGGGACGAAGAGGCGCTTGACGCGTTGGAAAACGACCTGGTTATTGAAATGTTCGAGGAAGCCCGCAAGTTGAGCGAAGGCATCGTGATGTTCAAAAACAAATGGATCAACAAGCTGAACCCGTTGGTGGATGAGAAGATAAAGTACAACAAAGCGAAAGCCGATCAGGGTTCTTATACGTTCAAGACGGCCAATGCCGACCTGAAAGTCCGGATGTGTAACAACCGTCGGAGCCGTTATGATGACGGTATCCAAGCCGGGATCGGCTTTGCCAAGGAGTGGATGCAAAGCCAGGTGGACGGAGAAAAGAGCAAAAGGCTGATCTCTTATATTGACGACCTCCTGACAAAGGACCAGAAAGGCAATTATTCCCCGGACAACCTGTTGAAGTTCATTAAGAAAGCGGAAGAAGACGGTGATGAACTGTTGCTGAAGGCATCGGAATGCCTCAAAAAGTCCATTTACGAAGAACGGACTACTACCAGTCTACTGTTGTTTGAGAAAGACGACAAGGGCTTTGACCGCCCTCTTCCTTTATCGGCAACCAAGGCATAAAGCGTGAAGGTTAAATCCGCCACCCTCACCCCTGGCCGCTGGATTTACGTTTGCCCCTGCGGCTTCCGTTCAACGGTGGCACGGGTGGTGAGGACTTCAAGTAAGTGGATGGTCTATTGTTTCCACTGTAAACAGCAAATCGGTAAATATTATAAAGTTATGGACGAACGATTGGATTTTGAAGAGAACTTCAACAACAAACTGAACTGTACATGTTTCACTATGATCCGGCTTCACCACCCAGTGAAGAATGCCATCGGTGCGATCAAGCAGGTCTACCTGAAAGGTGTGTGGAAAGGCAACGCGAAGATCATGCACGCAGCCACCCTTACGCTTGACCGGATCAACCTCCCGATAGCGAAACTCGACTGCGGCCTGTTGCCAGGGGAGTGCCGCCGACTGATCAGGAATCTCTACAGAAACCGTCCCGGCATCAACTGGGAGACACAGCCGTTGGATTACCTGGTACTGGAGTATCTGAAAGAATCAAAGGAACCAACATTATTTTAAAGAAGAATATGACAAAAGAAGAGTTTAATAATACGAAATGGACGACCGGCATGTCAGTCGAAACGAACGGAATCGAATCGGAATTGATTTCGGTAAACCTTTGTACGAAGGAAGTCTGTATCCTTTATGTTGGTAGTCGGGTTATCTGGTTGCCTTGTGAGATGGTGAATCTTGTCAAAGAGGAAGGAGGCGACGAATGAGTGAAATGAAGCATACCCTGGAGATCAAACCGGACCCACACGGGGCACGGACGGAGACAAGATACGCTTATGGCTTCCTCTGCCACCGTTGCAGCGGGCAAGGCGGCTTTCCGGATGAGACCGGACACAACAAACGTGCCTTCATCCCCTGTGATCTCTGCGACGGTACCGGAAAAGTAAAGGCTGTTATAACGATTGAATGGACACCGGATTACAACTAAAGGAATATATAGATATGGATTTAAATGATCAAGCCAGAGTTGTTCTGACAAAAAGCGGAGCAGATATTATTAATTAAAAAAAATGTGATCATGGACAAGAAGAGATTGGAGGCTCATTGAATGATGGGAAAACAGAATACGTGATGTGCGCAGCAATTCATGTGGATACTGGAGAATCTTATTCGTATCAGCCATACAATATTGATACTGGCATTGTGCTATGTGGATGGAGACATCCTGGAATATTCCAACAGGCAGCACTTTTAAAAATGCCTGATAGCAGTAAAGCGATACAAGGATTTCTTACTACTAAGAATAGATTTTTAACCAGAGAAGAAGCTTATGCGCTGGTTAAAGAAACGGGACAATTAAAGCAACCTCTTATAGGTGGTATGTTAACTTCAGAGGATTTGTGGTAACAAATAACTAAAAACAAGTAAATTATGGGAGTAGAAAAGAATATCGATATAAATAGCTTTCCAAAGCAGTACACAACAACAGAAAGTTCAATGGGTGGAATTGGCCGCAAGGTAGAAGTATGCTTTAATTATGAAGCAAACAAAATAATTCCGGGAGTAATAATTCGGGATGATAAAGAACTGCCATTTCGAACGCTTATATGTCTTCATGATGGAAGAGTCGTTCTCGGTACTGAATGTCAGTATAGAGCACTCCCCGATATTGACGAAAAAGTAATTAAGCAATTTACATTTAAATAATAGCGAGTATGAACGGAGAACAGATAATACCTCCAATAACTGACCCGCTTGGGGCACATTGGAAACAACCGCATAGGCGGTACATTGAGTTGGATGATACTCATGCTCTCATGAGCGAACAAACATTCAAAGGATTGCATGAATATTCTCTTACTATCCCTTCGGGTAGATATGAAGGGAAAATGTGGAAAGAGTTTGCGAATGGCGAATGGTATCTGGTATGGTTTGACACTCATGAAGACCCGAACTGTCTTCGTATAGAGAAAAGGAAAGTATTAATAGCGTAAATCTAAAAAAATATGAGCTATATAGATAATACACGAAGATCACTTTCATCAGCATGCGAAATAACCGTTTGTATGACTAAAGAGGAATGTAAGATATTACTTCCGTTCTTTCAGAAAGCATATAAAGAAGTGAAGTCAAAATACGAAAAGTATGATGATATTCATTCTGGAGGAGAGGCTACCAACAGAGAGGAAAATCTTAGGATAAAATACCTCGATCAATCCGAGCACTTAGAAAGTGTCTTATCATCAATAGCTGATATTCTAAAATAATTCAAATAGATCATTCATAAAAAGTACTGAGGTATGAAAAAGTTTAGATACAAAGTTATAAAACGAACTTTGGATGAGTTAATGGCAGATTATCAGATGAACGTATTCGGCTTATCTGGATGGGAACTTTCTGCATTTTCGATAGGCGTTAGGCATGCTGTGTATATCTTTAAAAAAGAGGTTACAGAATGACTCAAATCACAAAGAATATGAAACCAAGTTTTTCTGAGATTGCATACCGTATACAAACGGTGTTCCCTGAAGCTACAATTGAGCATATTACTATGCTTGCGGATTCTATAATTCGATACCGAGACAATCTGCCTAAAATTACCAGGAAAAAGCCTTTTAAGGCAAAAGATGTAATTACAATATTGAAACACAATTAAAAAATTCGATTATGGACAATATGGGCAGAAAAAGATATTTCATTGTGTCATTCAGTCTCAACAATGATAAAGTACATGGCCTTGGACAAAGAGATTTTGTGACGAATGGATGCTATCTAAATAGGCAGAAAACAGCTGAGTAGATAAAATCTGAACTCAAATACGAGAACGTTGGAATTGTTATTTTAAATGTCATTGAATTATCTGAATCAGATTATAATGATTGGAGTAGTAAAAAACAAAATTAACAACAATAGAACCTTATGGTGTATAGGTCAACCGTATTATATGATGAAAGAAAATGGATATGTCACCCAAGAAGAGCATTTGGGAGTGAAAGGAAAGATTGAACACATCAAGCCTAAGAGCTATTCAATTGTAGCAATGAACTTAGAGACTGTTGATGATGTGGATAAAGTAATCCGCCAGTGTGAACTTGTCAAAGAAGAAATGACCGGCGAGCTATTGGACGATCTGAATCTAAGGCAATATTTAGATGTACCTACTATCAATTTCTCGAAATCCAGTGATACAGGCGATTATCATAAACCGGTTTTTTAGATAAAACAATAAACGGCAAAGCCGTCCGGCAGGCATCCGAACGGCTTTGTAAACTCTCGCCAGCCTCCCGGCTGATTCAATCTTTACACTACAAAAGTAGTGCTTAAACATAAATTACACAAGATTATGGGAGCACAAGTTTTTAATATTTTATCAAACAGGTAACCGGCATATACAAACCAATTATCTGTAAATAAAAGAGGTATTTCATTCCATGATTTTACTTTAGCCTATTTGTCGAAATGCCGTAAGAGTGAAAAGGCCAAAAGAAGCTATTATGATGCTTTTAGGCATTTCTCAATATTCTGTGAGATGTATAATCTTTCCCCCATGACTTATGATATAGGAATGGAGATGATGGAAGATTTTGTCTATTATCTACAGTCGAAAGCCAATTTGATGAGTTCAACTGTTTTTAATCATCTTGTAAAATTAAAAACATTGATAAAGATGGCCTCTTTTTCCGGATATGATATTGACTATACCTATTCCGGGGTAAATGTCAAAGTTGACGAACATGATGTAATCACGCTGGATCGTGACGAAGTTACTCAATTATATGTATTTGAAGGATTGACCAAAAGCGAAGAAATAGTTCGTGATTTATTTGTAATCGCTTGTATGACAGCTTTACGGTTTTCTGATTTTTCCAGGTTAAAAGAAGAAAACTTTATTGACAATACGATCCGGATTAAAACCCAAAAAACAGGGACATTGGTTATTATTCCCCAATCAAAATATGTCAGAAATCTATTACGTAAATACAATTACCAACTACCCAAAAGTCCCTGTATTCAATATTTTAATAAAGTGATTAAGGCCGTATGCCGAAAAGCCGGAATAAACCAGCCTGTTCCCTATGAAAGGACCATAGGTCTTGAACGTGTATCCAAAATGGTCCCCAAATGGGAACGTATCGGCTCCCATTCCGGGCGGCGTAGTGCAGCGACCAATATGTTTCTTGCAGGGATACCAGCCTTGCGTATAATGAAAATAACAGGACATAAAACAGAAGAAGCTTTTATGCGTTATATAGGATTAAGCAAAGAGGAAAATGCAGCCACATTAGCCGGTAATATATTTTTCCATTAGCATATATTTAGCCCGGATTTTATTTCCGGGCTTTTTTATTTTTACTTGATTATCCTGAAAGATATATGTTAAATATAATTACATGATATTAGCCTGTATGTTTAAGTTAAAAAGGAAACGCTTATTTTATACATAAATCAGACAAAAAGATTGACACATATACTCTCTTTCTTCCGTAATTAGTTGGATGATATTGGATATAAATATAACTTTGTTGTATTGATTGATTTTATAGATATTTGTTCATGGCCTACAATAAACGAAACACATTATTAAAGATGATACGCGTACAGGATATCGTTTTATCTGAAAAAAAGAAAGGTGTATCTCAGTTGTTCGTATATGAACATCTGATTCGTGATACATTTCTTATTTCTTACAGTACCTTTAACCGCTGGTTGGCTTATCCGGCCAAGCATGAACTGAAACATGGAAGAAAGAAGCCGCAAGACAAACAACAGCTAACCTTTGGTTTTTAATTCTATCAACGTTACCATCCAACCGTTATATTTGTGATAGTGTTCCCAGGAAACCGGACGGAGCGGACGCGTTTCATTCTCTTCAAAATCGAGTCTCCAATCTTTAACAGAATCTAAAACCTGATGAGCCAGTTGTTCATGCATTAAAACATCTTCATCCCGTACATCTCCATCCGATTCATTCATAATTTCGGTTACAATATGGAGACGGATATTGATTTGTGTCGAATTTGTCTGTTTTGTTTCTAAAGAAATATCCAACCTTGAAAATTCAATAAAAACAACCGGGCTGGTATGGATAACTCCGTTGTATTGGTCATTAAACCACTGTATGTCTTTGAGATGACTTTTGGCAGCATCTTTAACGATCCCTGTTTCTGGATCTAACAGGATTCCGAACTTGTCGGCAATCAACTTTTTAATGTCTTTATATAAACTGTAGTACATATGTAGATTATTTTTGAAAGACAGTATCGAGTCCTTTACGGATAATCTTTTCTATCTTTTCGTTTAATTCTTTACTATCACCGACAAAAGGACGTGCCGGAAGCATGACGGTTTTCCTGCCGAATATTTTAACAGGACCGCCGGAATTCTGTACACCGGCATACGGTTTGTCGCTTGTTATTAAAACTCTCTGTTCATTGGGGACATATTGTAGACTGTCTTGTAATTCTCCTGTATTATGCAGAATCTTCCACCGGGTTGCAGCCTGGCTGAAGTTCAATTTTTTCTGTTGTTTCAATTTGTATGTTTTGCCCGTTTTCTTACTTCGTTTGAAAGCATAAGAAGTTCTTTTTTCGCCTTTATACATGAAACCATACCAGGGACTGTTTGGATCACGCCTTTTAACATCTTTCCATTTTTGAAGTCCATTGTTGACGAAACCTTCCTGTCGGAAGTTCTCTTTAAAATGCCTGACAGCTTCATTACCGACCCGGCGGGGAAGTTCTTTCTTAACCCACCGTTCGGCTTGCTGGATTTTTTTATCAAAATACTTTTGTATATCAGCGTTTTGCATATGTATCTTCTTTTGAAATAAATTTCTTCACCGCTTTCTCCGCTCCGGGATATGCCTCTGTCACGTATGGATGTTTTGGTGTAAAGATACTTCCGGTATAGGCCGGATTACGGTCCAATCCCGGAGCACGAACCGGTTGCTCCGTCCGCTTTGTTGTAGCCTGGAGGGTTACCGGAAGATCACCAATGTGTGTTATTTCATCGTCCGTATTTTCCACATCACACTGGCATCCCCATACACATCCGGGATAATGGGTTTTCCACCAGGGATCGGATAGTGCACGGACATTGTTATAGTATGGCATGTGCGCTTCCCTGGGATCCGCGGCCATGCTGGGTAACCAACGTAGATTTGGATACAGGTCAGCATCCTGCATATATCTTCTAAACCGGGCGGCCATACGGGCAGCCTTGACAGCCGTAGTATATTCCGTATGCATCCAGTTTACATTGTATTGCCCGATTACAGCTTCCGAGGCTTTTCGAAAGTCATTATAACTTCTTTGATTCCCATTTTCATCAATTAACAATGAAGCTAGGTCATTTTGTTGCCTGTGCGTTTTGAAAGCTGCAAAGACAGCATTATTCCGTTTTAATTCGTACAAAAAAACATAATCCGGATCACCGAATTTTACGTTAAGGCTAAAACCTTTATCTACAGCATCATTCAAATGATCCCGGGTATACCGGAATAAATCCGGATCAATATTATTTTGTACATCGAACTTTTCGTAGATGCGTTTTAAAACAGCCTCTTTTACCCACTCTTCCAGATTGAAATCAGTTAAAACCGATTTTTCTTCAGCCACACATACAGGACAACTACAGGTATAAAGATGGTCCATCAGCCCGGAGAAACCTATTTTTTCGGATTCCGGGCGTGACCGAAAAAATTTAGCACCCCCTGTTGGTCATTATCGTTATCCCGGGAAGGATTGGGTTGGTTGTAGCTTTTATTGTCTACGGTATTTTCTTTTTTATCCTTCAGGGCAAAGAATTTAAATTCATAACCTTTTAATTTATACCCATGATAAATAAGAAAAGGGAACAACCGATAGTTGACAATATCCTGGATACGTTTCAAACGTGCTTTGGTAAATTCGGTCAGGATACGTTCGTGAACTTCAGCCGTACCGGTCCATTGGCCATTTTTGCTTGTGCCGGTCTGTCCATTCATCATTTTGGCAATCTGGTCGTCACAAAAGTCAGCCATGCCTCTGAAATTGTCAGAACTTTCTTTACTGGCAACAGCTGTGACCTGCAAGTCTTCCCCATCACCGATAACTCCAACCAGATCACTACCGAAACGCTGTGCCATATCCATTGCCTTTTCCCGTTCTTCTTCATTGTCCGTATCTGTTTTATAGGTAATGAATGGTTTTCCAAACCGCTCATTATACTCCGACCAATCGGAACGGGCATAAGTTTTCCAAATGATTTCGCGGCTGATACTTTCCAGCTTTCCCAGTTCTTCAGGATCACCGAGCGGAATAAGGAAATATTCAGTTTCATGGCCTTCGTATGATATGCCATCATGATCCCAGGGATTGATAACAATTAATTGTTCAAAAGGGCGTATATGTTCACGAGGAAAAACCTTCACATCCATAAATTCCCCATTGATATCCAATACACCGAACTCTGCCAACTGGTATCCCCAAAACTCTGTATCCATCGCGATTGTCAAAAATTGGGTAAACCAGGGACGGTTAAGCAGCATAGTCCGTTTTCTATCGGGCGTATCACTCCCTTCCTTGCATATTTCAAAAGGTTCAGTAATTAAAAAAGCTTCAGCTTTTTCATGTTCGCTGATCACTTGGCTGTCTTTCCAACTGTTACTATATATATCCAGCAAGTTCAATCGGTCCGAATTGTCCGGATCAAGCGCATTCAATGCAGCCTGTACCAGATTGCTCATTTGCATATCTACCCGTGTGGGGGCCTGGCGTTTTAACAGGGCCGACTTTCTGACTGCTCCTTTAAATAGCTTGTTTACAATCTTTCGTATATTCATTTTAAATTATATTTACATGAGATTTAAATCAGCCGAACGGATTATGGCTTCTGCGGGGACTGGAAGTCCAACGGAAAGATGTCCGGGGTTTACCAGATTGGTCCAGCACAGGAATAAGGGTACTGTTATCTTTACCTGATGCAACTCGGTCAATCTCTTTCAGGACATCTTCATAATTAAGCCGGACCCGCTCCGGTATGTCATCATCCGGTACTGACTGATAGAGAAAGTAGACGGTAAGAACAGTCATCCAGCGTAGCATCGAAGCATTCCGGTTTTCCCCTTCTTGTAATAGCTCCTTGCCTATTTGATATCGTCCTGAGAGTTTTTCAGAAATATAGCCATATGCCATTGTTTGTGCACCGGTAATTTTACAGTCTTCATCACGAATCAATTTTCTTAGAGAGGCTTCCGATATAAATACCAGGAAGTCGCATGTTTGTAAATAATCCACTACCATGGTCGTCTTGCTTTATTAGGTTTGTATTTAGCCGTGCGCAGTCCCCCGGTCTGCTTCAAACCGGGTTTATTGAGTTTGTAGATAGCACCTTCGACAGCATCGGGGCCATCATCATGAGAGGCATCCGGAAAGCCGAGGAACTGCTGTCGGAGTTCTTGCATATCGGGGCTGTGTTTCAAATCCTTGTTAAAGCGTATACGGCCTCGTTCAGTAAAAGCCGACAAGTTTTCTATACGTTCCACTTTGTCCGGCTTGCTACGTTTGTCTCCCCTAATGGCAATACTGTAACCTCTGATTTCGGCTTCTTCATCATATTTTTCCAAATGGATGTCCTGAATGAAATTCGCCTCCATCCAATGCGGACAAACCTTGCGGGCAGGAATTTCATCAGCTAATGCATAATGTCCGCGTATCATTTCCGGAGTTGTACATTGACGGCAGAATACATCGTATATATCGAAATATTTACCGTTTTTCCCAATAAGGACAATAGCCTTGAAGTCATTTTTCTTTGAATCCTTATAAGAAGGGTCACAATAGGTTAGCAGTTTTTCGCAATTCTCGATCGGAGGCAGGTCTGCCCATGGAAGATGTTCTTCGCGAAATACGCGGCCGATAACGATGTGTTGATGGAAAAGTTCCCGAAGGCCGATACGCCGTCCCATTGTCTTCATTTTGTCCAGGATATCCTCACGGGAATAGTTTTCTTTCCAGGCGGGAACGCCCTTCTCTGACAGGTCCATTTCATGGGTACGCGGGTTTTCAAGCGCATAAACTTTAATATGGGTGATTGTCTCTTTTTTGGGATCGCCTTCTTCCACATCTCCGACGATATGGGCCAGAATACTTTTTTTGTGTATCCTGTTTCCAATAACCACAAAGCGACTTCCTTTGATAGACGAACAACCGAATAAGTCACCCATTACCCAGTCTTCTGCCTCGGTTACACGTTTTTCATTTTTACATATTTCGGCATCGTCGATATCATCGACAATGATCAGGTTGGGACGGTTGGCAGCTTCGCGGGCACCGCGGGGAGATTGTCCGCGTCCAAATGCCCAAAAGCCAATCCCGTCGTTTGTTACGAAATGTCCGCTATCCCATTTGCCTGATTTATATTGAGGACCGTAATCGGCTTTATAACGTTCGTTAAACATCAGCTCCGCTTGCAGGTCTGCCAATAAGCCTTCAGCTTTGCTTTCATTGGCAGAGGCCAATATAACCCCAGTCAGTTTGTCCAATGATTTCAGGTACATCGGAATGAATATATCCATTACAACAGACTTGGCATGTTCGCGTGGCCATTCACAAACCAGGTTGATTTTTTCGTTCTCGACTAATAGTTTGACAGCTTTTTTATGGAACCATCCAAATTCCGCTTTAACATATTCGGGAAAATAGTATTTACAAAATTTATAGAAATCTTTTTTCAAAGTGGCTATACGTTTTGCTTTCTGTTTCTCGGACTCGTTCTCAATAGGCCGTTCACGAATGGTTTCCTTCATTTCTTGAAGCCATTCGTCATATTCTCTTTGTTCCTTTCTGCTTAGATTACGTTCCAAACTCATGACATACTCCCCCTTTCTTCATTTAAAAAATCATTGAGAGCCGGAGCGACATCACGGGCCAGTAGCGGATAGTTGTCTTTCAAAAATTTATTGATTTTACGGATAATGCGAACCAGTGTCGTCCAGTCTGTTTCTTTAGCCTTAATCATATTATAAAGGTCACGGACTCCGTCAATGTCACCTTTGCTGATTAGTTTCGGTTCTCCGCTTTCAGTTTCGGCTTCCGTGTATTTGTCTTTTAATTTACGCAGTTGGAACAGTTGGTAACGTACCAGATCGCGAATATCTTCATGGATAGTTTGCATGGCCATCAAGTCTTCCGTGGCTTTCACATCCCAAGCCCCTTCTTTTTTCCACCGGGAAATTGTCTGCTCGGAACGTTTCATGATCCGGGCTATATCCTGTCCGGAAACACCTTCTTTAAATAATATGTAAGCAATGTTTTTGTCGTCCATCTCGCATGCTTTTTTATGACAAAGGTGTCAGCATTATCCCTTTTGAAAAAGAAAAATTACAAGGGTTGGAATCTTTGTTGTTACCCTTGCAATGTTATTTGTAATGAGTCGTTTAGTGTGTTTATTTCGCTGTCGCAATCAATCAATAAACGCGAAAAATGACAGCTTACGAACGTATAATAAATAAGGAAAAACGGGAAGCGACAATCCGGATGTACGGGATAATCGGCCGTGATGTGGACGGTAACCAAATGGCTCATGACCTGGCGGAACTGGACAATGAGGCAGATACCATACATATCCTTATAAACAGTGACGGTGGCAGCGTATCACAAGGGTTATCCATTGTGGCAGCCATTTTAAGCGCTAAGGCTTACATACATGCACATGTGGGCGGAATTGCGGCAAGTATGGCAGCAGTCATTGCCGTATCAGCCGATAAAGTAAGCATGCAGGATTATGCCAAGCTTATGATCCATGACCCTTTCTACCAAGGCAAAGGCAAGGAAAAACTTTCTAAAAAAGATGTAAAGGCCCTGGATTCTGTTACCGACACGCTTCGTACTATTCTTTCCCGACGGGGATGTGACAAAGACAGGGTGGCCTCATTAATGAAAGAAGAAACCTGGTTCTCCGCTCAAGAAGCACAAACGGCGGGCCTTGTCGATGAAGTAGTCACCACTTCCCGAAAAGAAGAATTAAGCAATCTATCGGTTCCGGAACTTATGAGCCGGATCATGAATGAATATCAATCATCAAAAAAAACAGAAATGAAAGAAATCGCAAAAGTGCTCGGACTTCCGGAAAATGCGACAGAGCAGCAGATACTGGATGCCATCCGTGCAAAAGAGACAGCCACAGATGAACGGGAACAATCCCTTGTGGCCGGTTTGCTTGCTTTAGGCAAAAAGAATGGAACGGTAACGGAGAAAAACGAGGAACGGATGAAACGCCTTGCTTCAGCCGATTTTGAGCTTTTTGCCGAAATGGTAACAGATACCCCGGATGCCGGAGAAGAAGTCCGGGAGGAAAATGAAAATGGCGGACTGACTACCCGGACCTCCGGACAGGCAGAGAACAGCAGGTTAAGCGAAGTGCTCAACAAAGTCAGAAAGGACAAAAACGGAAAAGGTTCCCCAAAAGAATCCCATAACTGGGATTGGTACCAAAAACATGATCATGAAGCCCTGCTCCGGATGGAACGGGAAGATCCGGCCCGTTTCAAAGCCTTGTTGGATGAATATGAATCTTCAATAGTTTAGAAAACATGAACAACGAATTACAAAATCCAATTGTAAAATGGCCTTTCGGCAAAGCTGATGTGGTACAGCTTTCTGCTACAGGAGACCAGAAGGTTGACATCTATAACAACCTGACAATAATTGACGGATCCACAATTGTGGCAACAGGTGCACGCACCCTGAATCTGAGCATTTGTGAAGATATCGAACCCGGTGCCCGTTTGCTTGTAAAAACGAAAACGACTGCGACAGAGACGCTGACCCCCGGAGAAGGAATGACGGGAAAAGCCATAGATGGTGTTGCAGGAAAAACATTGGTGGCAGAATACGTATACGATGGTCTAACATTCATTCAGGCGGCAGATGCCGTACAAATCGATTAATAAAATGGCAGAAATCAGAACAACGATTTACTCAAGCGAGTTACAGAAACTTATTTTCCCCGAAAACAGCTTTTACAAAAAGTCCATAGGGGAAGCGGGTGTTGCCGATACGACTGAACAGGTGGAAAAACCGGTACAGACAGCTATCAGTAAAGCAAAGGAAGGTGCCCCAAAATCATTGCCTTTGTCAGTTGAAACCTCTACGGATAAGACAAAGAAGTATAATACGACGCTTATTTATTGTCAACCTCTCTTGATTGACTCACAGTCGGAACTGCTTGTCAATTACAACAAACGTAATAGCAAGCAGGAACAGCAGGCCGGGGAGATCAATACAAAAGTCGCGGCTTACACGATGGCACATTGGTGTCCGACAGCGAAAACCAATATTCTGAAAACATCCGGAAATGCCCGTCCTTCAAATATCATGGGATTTACCTCGCAAAGGAAGGCCCTGACAAAAGAAGACCTTCTGAAGGTGTTAAACCTGATGATGCGCATGGGGGTGTCCGGTATGGGGGGAAATTGGTTTGGAATGGTAACGGCAGATATGTATACGGACCTGCTGGCGATCCCGGATTTCGTGGATTATTATAAAACAGGAAACGAATCGAAACTGAAGGAGGGTGTTATCGGGCGTATCCTGGGTATCGATATCTTCCAGCGTAGCACGGATGAAGGTCATTGCGGGGTTTTATACAATGGAGAAAAACCGCTCTCCGGAGATGCTGAAGTGAAAGATTCCTTGCTTTCCGGTGCTTTATTCTGGCATGACAAGATGGTTTGTCGCGCTGAAGGCAAGCTTCGGACAGTTGTCAACACAAATGCTCCGGGCTATTTGGGAGGAACCATCATTGAATCGTTCTGTCGTTACGGTGCAGATATTATCCGTGATGACCAGAAAGGGGTAATTTCTTTGTTGGAGGAAAAAGTCTGATGGCGGCTCTTAAATATCTCGTTATCCATTGCACAGCGACACCGGAGGGTCGTCCGGTGTCATCTGACGAGATCCGTCACTGGCATACGGCTCCCCTCTCTAAAGGTGGCCGGGGCTGGAAACAGGTCGGTTATACGGATATGATCCACCTGGATGGCAAAATAGAACGGTTAGTCGACAATAACGAGGACATAACGGTCGACCCCTGGGAAGTAACCAATGGGGCAAAAGGGTACAATAGCATGTCCCGGCACATTGTCTATGTCGGAGGATTGGCTACCGACGGGAAGACTCCCAAGGATACCCGGACAGCATTTCAGAAGAAGGCCATGGAGCAATACGTGAAAGATTTCCATCGACGTTTCTCTGATGTCAGGATTATCGGACATAATGAGATTGCCGCAAAGGCATGCCCTTCTTTTGATGTTCAAAAATGGCTAAAACAATTAGGTATTAATCAGTAAAACGATAAACAAAATGAGACATAGAATTTTCTTCTTATCAATTCTTTCAATTTTTTCTTTCTTCTTGTGTATCCCTGTTATGGCAGAGGTTTTGCCGGAATCGGATCCGGGTGGGGTTGATTATGGTGCCGTATTCGGTTCGCTGGCAGCTATCGTAGCTGTAATTCCGGTAATAGTGGAAGCTGTGAAAGGCTTTTTCCCCAAGATGCCTTCAATTGTAATCCAGATTTTATCCTGGATAGTCGGTATTGGCATTTGTATGTTTGGCTGGTGGCAGCATCTGGGCTTTTTGGATGGCTTGGACTGGTATATAGCTTTACTCTATGGACTTGGTTCCGGATTAGCCGCCAACGGAATTGCTGATACAGGATTAATACAATGGATTATCGGACTGTTTGCTTCTAAAAAATAGGTAAGAGATGAGTTGGGAGATGGTCATCTCAATGTTGGGATCAGGCGGTCTGGTTGCTTTCGTTGACTGGTTCATCCGGCTGAAGGTTATCCGTCGGAAAAGTAAATTAGACAGGGATGACATACTCCGGCTCATGGTTGAAAGAGAAACCGCATTCGCTAATAAATTACATGAAAACAACATTGAAACACTTAAAAGGCTGTCATATCTTGAAGAATTGCTTTTTCAGCTTGTTCGCTGCAAATATTATTATACTTGCCCTGTGCGCCACAAGTTGCAGGAATATCGAGCAAATCTCCAGTATCAACGCAATAGACAGCCTGACCTGGAACAAAAAGGTTTCCGCTTCCCTCGTGATAATCCCTCCGAGTCTGGCGCAGCTGACGATTCCGATGGACAGCCTCCGTAGGCTACCTCAAGGGGCTGTTTATTCCGAAAAGCAGGGGCAGGCTACCGTTACAGCCAGCCGAAAGGATGATAAGATCGTCATTACGGCCTCTTGTGACTCTTTGCAAAACTTGTGCTACCAATACGAAGAAGAACTTGTTCGTATTCGTGACCAACTGCAAAAAGAACAAACAAAGAAAGAACCGGTTATAGTGCCCTTCCTGTCAAAATGTAAATGGGGAGCCATTGGGTTCTTTGTTGCAATAATCATTTTATCAATCATCAAAATATATACGAGATGGCAAGACAAGAAAATGAGCCGTTAGAAGGCAGAAACCTGATGCTGTATATCAATACGGCTGAAACAAATGAAACCCCTCAGTGGAAAGCCCAGGCCTTGGCTACGAGCCACACGATAACTTATAATTCGGAAACGAAAGAGCGTTTGACAAAAGATTCTCCTGGAGGGAATCCGGAAAAACGAATCACATCTGTAAAGGTGACTATCAAGGCCGATGCGTTACGCACGTTTGGGGATGCAGATAAAAAGCTGCTATTAAAAACCATGAAAGAGAAGAAAAACATACTGCTCAAATATGGCCTTGCAGCAGCAGTGGAACAGACCGGTGACGAATATGAAGAGGGCGAATTTGTAATCGAATCCCTTGAAGAGACCTCCCAGGCAGGTGAAGACGTAACATACAGCGCCCAGTTTAGCTCATCCGGGGAAATTGTTACCAAACAGAAAGGAGAACAGAAATGAATAAAAACTCAATCGTAATTGATGGAAAAAAATATCCCTGTCGTATGACTATGGGAGCAATGTTGGAATTTAGTCTGCGGACAGGTAAAGAGGTTATGGAAATACAAGGTACGGATATAACCTCGGTAATCGTATTACTTTATTGTTGCCTGCTTTCTTCCTGCCGGGCGGATGGAGTCGATTTGCCATTTGACAATGAGATGGCGATGGCCGACCGTATGTCCCCGGAAGACCTTATGGGCTGGCAAAATGAGAATTTTCAGCCGGAAGTAATCACGGGGGACCTGGAAATGACAACCTCGAAAAAAAAAGAATAACCATCATGGATCTTCAGGGGGTAGCTATGGGTCAGGTCGGTATAAGCCGGCAGGATTTTTTACAGTTGACCCCCGAAGAACTTAGTACTATAATAGAGCATTGGGCCAGGCATGAAACTGTCCTTTACCGGAACGGATGGGAACAAACCAGATTTATTGCTCAATGTATATTGACTCCTTATTCGAAAAAGAAATTGATGCCGGCAGATATCATTGAGTTTGAATGGGAGAAGAAGAAAAATACAGAGATAAAAGAAGCGACAAGGGAAGATTTTGAACGTATAAAAAAAGAATATGGCGGACAGTAAACTTACATATCAGATTTTAATACAAATGCAGAACCAAGCTTCTGGAGTAGCCAAGGTGATCGAGAAAGATCTGAACCGGGTACAACAGTCGGCCCAGGAGGTTGTTTCCGGTGTCGGTAAAATCGGCAGACAACTGTCCGTTATATCCAATGCTTCTGTAAACAGCGTAAAAAATACCGCCAGTTTCGTTAACAGTTTAAGAAAACAATACCATACCCTGGGACAGGATGCAACATCTGTATCCAATACATTAAATAAAGGGGTGACTGCATCCGTGCCTAAATTCAACATGCTGAACATGTCTGTTCAGCAAGTAACCAGGGAACTGCCTGCCATGGCTATCGGGTTCAATACCTTTTTCCTGGCAATATCGAATAACCTGCCAATTTTGGCTGATTCGATTTCAAACGTAAGGAAAGAAAATCAATTGCTAATTGCATCCGGACAAAAGGCCACACCTGTATGGAAACAGGTTGCAGGATCATTTTTCTCCTGGCAAACAGCGTTGGTGTTAGGTGTTACAGCCCTTGCCATGTATGGAAGTGATATTATTGATTTTACCCGGAGTCTATTTAGTTTTTCTGATTCCGTGGAACGTAGCCGTAAAACATTGGAAGCTTTACGAAATACGACTCAAAGTTATAATGAAGAACTTTTTAAAGAAAGGAACAGCCTTCGTTACGTTTATGAAGAAATCATGTCTACATCGGAAGGCACGGCGGCCAGAAAAGATGCGATAGACAGGTTGAATGACACGTATGAGAAATACATGCCATATTTGTTGTCTGAGAAATCTTCGTTAGAAGAACTCAAAACCGTATATGATGCTATCAATTCGAGTTTACAAACTCAAATAGCCCTTAAAGTTCGATCAGCACAAACAGAGGAAATATTGGAGGAAGCCTCTCAAAAACAGGCAGAAGCTATTACAAACATGCAAGAAGCCCTGGCTGATCAAAAGATTTCGACCTCCATATCAGACAGGATCATAGCCTCTTTGGTACAAGATGCTCCCAAATGGCGTGATGCGGGTGATACATTGGGAGAAGCTTTCCAGCAGGCAATGAAAAACATTGAAGCGACTTTTCCCCAGGTAAGATTCAATAGTGATACCAGAGGGGGCATTTACGAATATCTGAAAAATTTCTATGAGATGGAAGGGGCTGTAGATGCTGTTAATAAACGTGTGGATTTATTGTTAGGTAAAACAAATCAGATTACAGAGATAGGAGAAATAGTTATTACTCCGGAAAAAAAGAAGAGCAATCAAAAAGAACAAAATACAGACTTAGAAACCATCGGTGGAGTAGAAAATAAGATTAAAAGCCTCAAAGAGACGCAATCCAAAGCCATGGGTGAACAGGCTATTGCCTTGGAAAAGGAAATCAAACTTTGGGAAAAGAAGTTGGAATTGATGCAAAGCGCCATCATTATCGGTGCAGCAGAAAAACCGGATATGCAATTATTGGAGGCTCCTGAAGTCAAATTGGATTTAAAAAAGCAGAAGGCTTATAACCCGAAAACCAATCTGAACACAGGAAAGCTTATAGAACCGTTAGGACCAACCGAAAAAGAGTTGAAAAAGGCGGCAAAACTGGCACAAGCAAATTTGCAGGCTGCATTTAAAGATGAAGACACATTTACCCCTATGCAAAAAGGAATATTTGATATTACTGATGCAATGAGAGGTTTTACCGGTGCCGTAAATGAAGCTGCTGGTGCCTGGCTGCAATGGGGGAGCAATTTATTGAATACGATATCTCAGGCTATCCCCGCCATATTGCAAATGGTATCAGCAACAATGAGCGATACGGTCGCAACAACGGCGAATGCGAATGCTCACCTGAAAGCCGCCGGAGCTAAGGCCCTTAGTGCTAATGCCGGATTAGGTCCATTTGGATGGATAGCCGGTGTTGCTGCTGTAGCCGCCATTGTCGGAGCTATGATGTCTATCCCTAAACTGGCCGGAGGTACGGTCGCCTCTGCTCCTATGATAGCCATGATCGGTGAATATGCCGGAGCATCCAACAATCCTGAAATTGTTGCCCCTTCCGGCATGATACGTAAAATTGTACGGGAGGAATCCGGAGGTCCAGGAGGGGAAGTTGTCTTTAAAATCGATGGGCTGACTCTAGTCGGGATGTTGAAAAAGATGAACAATAAGATGAATCGCACACGATGAGCATGCAGCTAAGATATAAAGGAGGTTTTTACAGTATCAGTCAGATATTGTATGATGTTGAAATTTGGCAGGAAGGATACTCCGGTCAAGTACAGGATATTGCTTTTTGTGAAGATCCTTTAAATATAGAATGGCCGGAGATAGACAAACTGGAACCGGTACAAAGTAGTAACGCGACCTTACAACTCTACAGCGACAATGATCGACAGTTTATCGATTTATATACGATTGAAGCCGGGAGCATACGTTTGGACGTTTATCGGAATAAAACGTTGTACTGGTCCGGAAACCTTGATCCGGAATTATATGAAGAGCCTTTTGCCTACTTATCGAATTATGGTGTCGAATTAACTTTTGCCGATATGGCCGTTTTGGACCGGCTTGATTGGAATAAGACAGGGTTCATGACTCTTCGGGAAATCATACTTGAAACATTAAGTAAAACAGGTATCCGATACAGCTTCGTTGAAGAATTTATCAGTACAAAACTCTCGGAGTACAGTACGGAAAATATACTGGATGCCATATCGGTGAATCTGTCGAATTTTTTTGACGAGGACGGTGAACCCATGTCAATGCGTGAAGTGCTGGATGAGACATTGCGTCCTTATGGACTTCGTTTGATTCAAAAAGGAGGCCATATTATTTTATATGATTTAAATGAGATTTACACCGCGTTTAAGCCTGTACCTGTAATATGGGAGTCTAACGATGCAGTATTAGGGGTCGACAAGGTATACAATAATGTCAAGCTAACTTTTTCTCCTTACGAAAAAACAGAATTAATTAACGGAGAGATTGACCCTAAAACCGTAGGAACCGGACAAAAATTGACAACGAAAGTCTATACCGAGTCCAGTAGTAAAGAAATAGGCTTTTATACTTACCTCTCCGATGAAGCCAAAGGACTTGTTAAAAATGAGAAGGCTAAATTCTTTAGAATAGAGCCGGAGTTTTCCGGATCTGAAGAAGCCGGTATTGCTTGGACTATAGAAACATTTGGGACAGGAACTGAAACATATCGTAGCTATGTGCAACCGGCTACATCTGTAACCGGCAGTCTGCTGTTTAAAGTTCCAGAGACTCCTTATCTTACTTATATCGGTCTTAACAGAAAGGACTACAAGTTAAAACTAAATATGTCTCTATTGTTTGATGTCAGATATAACCCGTTTGAAGATGCCCAGGTTGAAAATGAAGAGGGAAACTGGGATAGATTGAAGAACTGGTGCAATTTTGCATATGTCCCGTTTATACTTACACTTCGTGATGATTCCGGTACAGCTATTTATCATTGGGAAAATAAGGAAGTGAAAAACAGTAATAGTTTTGCCCGTGACTGTCGCTGGGTAAAGGGCGAAGGGAAATGGGGGGATGCCTGGATGTGCTGGTATCAGGGAAACAGAAAGAGTGAAACCGGTTTAGGAGGCTGGCAAAAGAATAAACAGATCATTGGCTATTATCGTGGAGAGAAGTTACCTGTCCTTTTTGACAAGATGGATCCAGCCGAGTATGTCGACATGCCTGACAAACCCGGCTACCTGGAACTACAGGTCGGTGTTGGAGTACCTTGTTACGATTACGGAGATAAAAACAACTGGGTACTAAGAGATGATATTTACGAACGTGTACGATGGGTACTTTATAAAGATCCTACTGTTTCTATCGTGGATAAAAATGGGAATCAGATCAATGCAGAGGATGTAGAACATAAAGCCTGGATCAATCGTTCGGCAAAAGAAGAATTAGAAATAGACACAATTCTGGGAACGTTAAAAGAATCTTCTCCTGCCGCAAGAGGACAATTTTTTCTGACTTCGGACAAGTCTGTGAAAAATACATTTTACAGGGCAAGTATAACCGATCAATTAGAGCGTCTGCTTATCGGAACCGTATATAGCAATTATGCCTCCCGGCATAATACCTTGTCCGGGACTACGAACATTTTACCTGCATTCGGTATATATACAGACATCAATGAACCGGGCAAGTATCTTTTATTAAGTGAAATACAACGATTATATGATGATGAAAGTGAGATATTAATGGCTCAATTTGATCTTGATAATTATGAGGGGGTAGAATTTAATGAGTAAACAATATACTTACATTGAAAAAAAATACCCGGCTTCACCACGCAGCAAACGGCGTAGAGAAACCGGTGAAGGAGCCTCTTTGGGAGGGGCAACTGTTTTGGCATCGACTTCAACTGGAGGAGTCGGGGTAACAGACCATGGAGAACTCAGCGGAATAGTCTCGACGGGGGATGAATACTCCGAGTTTGCCCGTGATATCCATTTAACTGCGGCTGATGCCGAAGCTTTGAAAAGGGTTTTCAATCTTGAAATAATTGAGTCAACCGACGAGGAAACGATCCCAACGGATTTTAACATCTATTCAGCTTTAAAGTCAAAACTGGAAGATGACAAGAGGGTCACAGAGATGGAAGAGAAGTTTATCCGTAAGGATAAGCCTGATGGAACAGATCACCTCCTGACAGCCAGAGGAGGTATTAATATTGGCGATTTTATCAGCGGCCTTTTAGGATCCGGAGCCTGCATAAACGAGAAAGGAGAAATCGAAGCCCGTAGCCTCCAACTATGGGAATTTCTGAATGTTCCGGAACTACGCTTCAATCGCGTAGATGTTATCGCAGGTGAAACCTGGAATGCCATAGCATTCGGCCTGATCGAGTCCGTCGACACGGTGAATCAGATCGTAACTCTAAAACTTGAAGACGGCGAGTTGTCTGGCATGTATTTGAGTGACTTCTGCCGTGGTATCTTCCACAACCTCACAGGGAACGAGGTGGCATCCGGTACGGACAGTGCCGGATTTAAAACCATGGCCGGATTCTCGACGGCTTATTTTACCCCGGTGGAGATTATAGATAACGCGCATTTCAGATATGAGTTAAAGCCGGGAACGACGGTGCATCCTTGCGTATCGATGAAATATGTGGTATACGGTAACCCGATCATAAAAGAACGCCAGCAATCCTCTTATTCTACCAGAACTTATATCAGGTTCCTTCGCAACGTCAATACCTGGGAGATACACCCTGATAAAAATGTCTCATCGCAATGGGGTGACCTGTCGGATCTGACAATAAACGGGGAATCGTTAAAGGAAGGATCTATTTACCTGAACAATGTTTACTTCGGCGGCAATGTGTGGAGTGTTCCGGGATTGGATAGCGGACTGAAAGGGTTGGACGCTTATTCTGTCACCCTGTCAACATACAGTGCCGTATATAACACGAAAGACGGTTTGACGGAGCAGGTCGATGTTGTTTCCGGAGGCAATAACGTAGTAACCGGCTCTGACCAGGTTGTTACACAGGACTTCCGTATCACCACTAAGATACAGGTAACGAAGGGTACGGAACTGCTGAGATACAGCACAGTGCTTGGAACCGGTAAATACCTTGTAAACGCCGTAGGTACCGGGTGCACATTTACTGTTACGGACGGGTTGGTTGTTGTACATAGTGTAACAGAAGAAAAAGCTGAAATAAAGCTGGAGATCAACTGTGAAGGGCTGGCAACCTATGAACAGGTATTTACCATTGTTCGTGTGATCGACGGCGTAGACGGTACCGATGTAGAATGGATATTTAAGCGATCACTAGCGGAAACAGACAAGCCTTCCCGGCCTACTGCATCTGAAAATGTAGCTGATTATGTACCTGCTGGCTGGACTGATGATCCTACAGGTCCGGACATTAACAACCCGTTTGAATGGTCATGTAAGCGCGAAAAGAGAAACGGTCTATGGGGCGCATTCTCCGATGTATTCCTGTGGTCTAAATGGGGGAAAGATGGAAAGGAAACTGAGAGTGTATATGCTCAAACAAAAATACTGGCTACTCCGTCATACACATGGAGCGACGTTGACAATTATGTCCCGTCAGGCTGGACTCCCGGACCGCAAGGGGTAACATCCGAATATATATATGAATGGATCATGCAGCGGAAGAAAGTAAACGGCAGCTGGAGTTACTGGAGTGCGCCTGCCATATTCGCCAAATGGTCTAAAGACGGGACAGATGGAACGGACGGGACAGACGGACTCGATGGTTGGTCTATATTCCGCTGGTATAAAATATCAGCATCCCGCCCGTCAACACCTACATCGGCTCCGCCATCCGGATGGTCTGTTGACCCTCCAACCGGAGAAGGCATAGTATGGGCGACGGAATGCCATGGACGTATCAACGAAAACGGTAGCGTAACGTATAAGGATGATTTTATTACACCGGTACAAGTGACCGGTCCGAAAGGTGATGAAGGAACAAGGGGGCCTTTCATGACATTCAGGCGCAAATATGATCCGACAAAACAATATACAGGATCAACTACCCATGTGGATGCAGTTTATACGGAGGATTCATCCGGAAATAAAACGTATTGGGTGGCTAAACCTACAGCAGGTATTTTTTCCGCCAAAGTACCTAATACTTCATCCGCTTATTGGGAAGCATTTCAGGGACAGTTCGAGAGTATTGCTACAGGGTTAGCTTTAATCGAAGAGGCCAATATTGCCGGTTGGTGGTTCTCCGACTTGGTTATAGAGAGCCAAAACAGGAACTGTGTCATAGATGGTAATGCTGATGATCATCCACGCATAGCGTTAGGGGCCAATTATGCCAATAGAGATAATGCACCGACAAGAATGTATGAAGATGGCCGTGTTTATTTTGAGAATGGTACTTTCGGAGGAAAAGTTGTAAGTTCACTTAATGGTAACAGAGTTATTATTGACCCGGAAGATCAGTCTTTAAAGATGATAAATTCATATGACAAAGAGGTCTTTAGTGTGTCATTTCAAGATACTGCAGGGCAGCAATCATTTCCGGAAATTAACATGTACATGCATACAGCAGATGGTGATCTAATAAAACATATTCGGCTGAATGCAGGAGGATTTTATATAATGAGTGGAGCCGACGGGTCTAACACAGTATCGCTTACACCATCTTCTTTAACAGTACCAAATCTTCCATCCATTGATCCTAAAGTCAAAGGTATGCTTTGGAGAGATGGCACAACCTTAAAAGTTTCACTGGGATAATTATTAAATTATAAATAATATGGCAGGAACAAAAGATATCAAAGACTTTACAAAATACGCATCGTTATCAGATGACGATTACCTGTTAGGGACAAAAACGAGCCTAAATGGTACTGATGCATCTATAAAGGTAGGGGATCTGAAAAAACAGGTGGCCAGCGATGCAGCCCCAAGTATCAACGATAACGGGTATTGGGTTGTGAACGGAGTAAGTACGGGGAAAAAGGCGATCGGCGAGACCCCTGTATTGGAAAGTGGTACAACAACAACCGGAGATGCCGGTACGGAGGCATCGGCGGAAGTCATAGCCAGCGGTACGACAGAAGGAGGGCAACCCAGATACAAGATTAATCTGGTCATTCCACGAGGCTCAGACGGAAACCCTGGCGAAGACGGCAACGACGGAAAAACCGTACAATTACAGATCGGTGATGTAACCAAAGGCGATACGCCATCGGCTACTTTGACTCCAGGGGGGACTGATACGTCCGGTAATCCCATCTACAAATTAGACCTTGTTTTGCCGAAAGGTGATAAGGGAAATGACGGAACAGATGGTACTGACGGATCTGACGGGAAAACACCGAAGTTCGAAGCCGGTACGGTCACAACGCTTAATCCGGGCGAACAGGCTTCGGCAACGATAACATTTAAAGAAAATGACGCGGATGGGTCGCCCATATATACCATTTCCTTGTCCTTGCCCAAAGGCGATACAGGAGATGACGGTGTTGATGGTAAAACCCCTGTTTTTGAAATTGGGACAGTCGAAAAAGGAACAAACGCATCTGCTACTGTTACGGCAAACGGCACAGACATATCGGGCAATCCGAAATACAGTATCAACCTGGTGTTACCAAAAGGCGATACGGGTAATGATGGAAAAACACCTGTCTTTGAAACAGGCACAGTTACGACCGGTAATCCCGGAACAGCGGCATCAGCCACGGTGGAATTTGTAGGAACAACGGCAGAAGGTTATCCACTGTACAAAATCAATCTAACGGTTCCCCGCGGGCAACAAGGTTTGCCGGGTGAAGGATCGGGAAACGTATCAGCTTCCGGTGCCGGACTTATAATCGGTAGGAAGTACCTGTTTGTCCCTGATTCGGACGGGAGTACATCCGGATCATTTATCGAATATGTCCCCCAGGAGCAGGTACAACCGGATTGGAATGCGACAGATGGGAAGGGGGCTATACTGAATAAGCCGGCCATCCCGGCAAAGACCAGTGAATTGGCCAATGACAGCGGCTATACTACATCCACGGCTGTGGCTGAATTGTTAACAGGGTATGTGCAGAAGGTGGCAGGCAAAGGTTTGTCTACCGAAGACTTTACAACGGAACTGAAGAATAAACTGGCGGGACTGAACAATTATGATGATACGGATATACAAGCTGCCGTAACGTCATTGCAAAACCAACTCGATACGCTGTTGTCCGGCAATGCTTCTACTGCCATCGAAAGTTTCAATGAGATAATCGCGTTCCTTGCAAACGTAGAAGACAGTCAAACACTGGAGGGTATTATTGCCGGTATCAATACGACCATAGCCGATGTCCGGGCTTCCATCCCTACCAAATTATCGCAGTTGACAAACGATGATAACACGGTAAAGGATGCAAATTATGTACATACGGACAACAACTATACAACGGCAGAGAAAACCAAGTTGTCCAGTATTGCAGACAATGCTAATAATTATGTGCATCCTGTTACACCTGGCAATAAGCATATCCCTGCTGGCGGATCAGAGAACCAAATACTGAAATGGCTTGCCGACGGCACGGCTGTTTGGGCTGATGATGAAGGAGGAGGTTCTGCGGTAGAATTTTATAAAGTACCGATTACTGAGTCTGCTAAAGTATTATGGCGTGCCAGTGGAATACTAAGCGCGCTCTCTGATATTGAATCGTTTTTAGGCCCACTAGCCGATTTTATATCTGCCGCTGAAGCTGGTAAGTCTATCTATTTCGTAAGTAATGGTGGAAATGTAACTGTAAATGGTTTAGAAGTATCTGCAGACGGAAGTACGAAAAAAATTACATTCACGACTGAGTGGCCATGTTATAACGGAAATAACAGCGGCGTATTCAAACTGACCACATATTTATCGTATTTATCTGATAGTAACTGTAGTATGTACAACAGAGGTGTATTCAATGGGTTACGCAATCCTTCTTATGCCTCTGGTTCTTGGACGGCTTATATTACCGGTTGCCCAGGCATTATTACTACTCAAACTAACGATATACTAAAATTAACCAGATGGTTTTTTCTCCCGGAACATGGTTCTACAACAACTCTTATAGTATCAAATCTAGGGTCCACAGATATAACTATTACTCTGCAATTGGACGTAAGTGCTTCGGGAGATAGCAGTACACTTGTCGTAGTTGGAGACAACCCTGTAACTATACCTGCAGGTCAATCTGTAGAAATATCCATACTGTGGGCAAATTGGAAATATTACGTAAGATGTTCGGAACCATTTTAAACTTGAAGCTATGAGTACTATAAGGAGAAGATCATTGTTGTATGCATCAAATACCATAGAAGTATCGCAAATAATTACTATTAAAAAGTCTGGTACTTACACTGTACCAAGGGATACTATTCGTATAGATGTATTTATGGTTGGCGCAGGTGGTGGAGGTGGGCTACCTGTCGCCCCAACCAGTAATTATACCGCAGGCCATAAAGGAAAAGGCGGAAGCGCTGTTTATTATGAAAACATACCTTTTACTAAAGGTGAAGAGATAAGTGTTACAATAGGGCTAGCAGGGAAAGGTGCAACTACTGCAAATACTGCCGGTACTGATGGAGGTGATACATTGTTCGGTGATTACACTGTGGCTGGTGGAAAAGGTGGAGCAAAAGGCACTAACACATCAACATCGGCAGGCAATGACGGCTCTATGGCATGCCCGTTTGGAGCTATAGATTCAGAGTCTATTACAGATACCGCCTTATTCGGTGCTGACGGGGGTGATGGCAGCACCACTACTACCGCATTGGCAGGAGGGGCTACTGGAGGCGGAAAAGGTGCCAACCGTTCAACTAATGCAAGTTCAGCAACATTCTATGGTGCAGGCGGTGGGGGCGGAACCATATATAAATCGTGGGTAAGCACAACCATAAGAAAAACAGGGGATGGTCATGATGGTATTGTAATACTCCGGGTAACACGTAAATTAAAAGAAAGTGATATGCCATTAGTAGCAAAATTTGCAATAATAACAGATACAACTCAAACTACTTGGACTGTTCCTGCTAATGCTAAAAAAATAGATATATTTTTAGTAGGAGGAGGGGGATCAGGCGGTGTTAATAATAATCTTGTTGCAGAGGGAGCTGGACATTACACGGGGCCCGGGTATGTAGGAAATATTATTTATAAGGAAAACATACCGTTTAGTAAAGGTGAAGTTTTTACAACAAAAGTAGGTGAAGGAGGTAATAAAGTTTCCGGAACATACAAAGACGGAAATGCTGGGAAATCGACTATTTTTGGACTTTATACTGCAACAGGTGGATTAGGGGGAGAATATGGAGGTTTCGGCTATCCACCTGATGCAGAGGGGACTGTATGTCCTTTCGGTAAAGTCTCAGATGAGCTAACCGCAGACTTGAAATATGCTGCTTCAGGAGGATATTATAGGTACAATATTGCAGGTAGCAATGAAATTGATTATAGTTACGGTTACGAAGGGGGCGGTCGTTCAGCTGGTGACGATGCGACATTCTACGGATCAAGTGGAGCGGCAAGTGCAACAGCTGATAGTTCTAATACACTTACTAGTGGATCTGGTTATCAAGGTATAATAATTATACGATACTGGGTCCATGAATTTTAAAGTACTTTTTTCATGTGTAAAACAACCTGCCGGTCCCACCTGTGAAGGCCGGACCGGTTAAACTAAAAACAGCTTATGAAAGTAATATACAATAGCCTGATCCCCTTTAAAGGATTCATCGCGATTAATCTATTCGGGATAGTATTTGCCCGGAAAGAATACAAGGAGTTAAGCCGCAGGACACTTAACCATGAGGCGATACATACCGCACAGATGAAAGAAATGCTGTATGTGTTCTTTTATTTATGGTATGTAATAGAATGGATTATTAAGCTATTTAGATATGGTCATAATGCTTATGAAAACATCTCATTTGAAAGGGAAGCGTATGCGTTTCAATCCGATCGGTGTTATTTAAAGGTGAGAAAGCATTATGCCTGGCTAAAGGTTTTAGTTTAAATCGCTTAAAAAACCACCCCCAAGGCTATCACTACAAGGAGGTGGTTTTAATTCAAAAAATATCATATATGCATGATTACGTGACAAAGATAGCAAAAAGATAGGGTCTTTGAATCAACCTGACAGTACTACTTACTTGTTATTTATTGCTTCTAGTAGAAATTTTCCAGGTTTAAACTTTACCGTTGTTCTGGCCGGAATTTGAACCGGGGTGCCGGTTCTGGGGTTACGAGCCAGGCGACTTGTTTGAAGTCTCGGTATCAGAGAACCAAAACCTACAAGAACGACTTCTTCATTTGCCGATAAAACTTCGGTTGCGATTTGCATGTAAGCTTCCAATACCTTTTTTGCATCCTGTTTTTTTAATCCAGTCCTATCAACTAAGGCCTCGATGAGTTCTGCTTTGTTCATAAGAGTAAAACATTTTAAAGATTAATAATAAATTGATTAGTTTCTACAATAAAAGCAATTGTCGAAAACTTTGCAAATATATGAAATTTATAATATGTGCAAAGTTTTATGATATTTTTCGTACTTTTACCCCAAATTACTTATGTAATTGCTCAAATGGGAAAGGACACTAGGATTATGGGTTGCCGATGTGTCCTTTTCTTGGAGTATAGCTCACAAATCATTTGAACACTATTTACACAAAATTTAGGAGCCAATTTTTTTATACTTTTCGTTTTAAAAAACTGTACTTTTGGTTTTGCCAATTATAAAAGCTATGCACAGGTCGCTAAAGAATTAAAAATCAGCATCAATACAGTTGACGTACAATTACAAAAGGCTGTAACCCGACTACGGGATATGTTATCACGCTACCTGAAGCCAGACAAGAACGGATCATAATCTTAACTTATTTTCACCAAATCAGCATAGTGAGTTCCAGCGTACATCTCTGTCTTTATTTATGAAAGCAATAATTAAACAGATAAAGAAAAGATGACACCTGAAAACGACAACTTTGATAAGATTCTGGAACAACTGGTCGCCTCTACGCGTTCACCGAGAGGACGCTTCTCCGCTAAAAACAGTTGGAAAATACTGGAAAGGCGTATCTCTCCTGCCAGTGGAAAAATAAAATTTCTCCGTATCGCAGGAAGCGTTGCAGCCTCCATACTCATCTGCCTGGCCAGTTGGTATACATATGATTATATCCAATCGGGCACCATACAGACTATTTCTACCCTGGCTGAAATACGGGACATAACACTACCCGACCAGTCTGTTGTCACCCTGAACCGTTACTCAACACTTAGCTTTCCTTCCCGTTTCAGAGGAGCCAAAAGAGAAGTCCGGTTAACCGGAGAAGCCTATTTCGATGTAGAAAAAGATACCAGGCACCCATTCATTGTAAAAGCAGAGTCCGTAAACGTACAGGTACTGGGAACCCAATTCAATGTGGAAGCCTATCCCGAAGACCCCGAAATAAAAACAACCCTGATCGAAGGTTCCGTTGCCGTCAGCATACCGGAAGAAAACCGGCGAATCGTCCTTTCTCCCAATGAAAGTGCTATCTATAACCGGTTACAGAAAAGTTTACAACATGAAATAAATCCAAAAAGCAGCAACGATATTGTCTGGCGAAACGGCCATTTCCTATTCGATTATCTGCCATTGCAGGAAATAACCCGGCAACTTTCACATGCATTCAATGTAAAAATAGAAATTACCGATCCCGAACTCCGGAGTTACCATATACGGGCTAACTTCACCAATGGCGAAAGCCTGGAAGAAATGCTCGAATTATTAAAAGGAGCCGGCAATTTTAATTACACAATAACAAACAATACTATCATTATCAGCACTAAGCTTTAGTAAATTATGAACTATTCTATACATTACCCGCTTTTCCGCATCAGCCTCATATGTCTCTTGTGGGTTATTTTCGGGAGAACTCCTCTTGATGCCCAAAATAAAGACACATTATTAAATTTCAGTATCCGGAATGCTGCTTTAGACAAATTCGCAAAGCAGTTGGAGGATTCTACCGGCTTCTCTTTCATCTACGGAGAAAAGATACAGCTTAAAAAGCCTGTAACCCTGGATATGACTCAATCTCCTATCACGGATATTCTACACAGGGCTTTCGAAAACGAAGCAATCGCTTTTAAGATCTCTGGAAAATATATCTTATTAGATAAACGGGAAACACCCGTTAACCGCAAATATACAATCAGCGGCTATGTTACAGACGGGATATCATCGGAAACACTGATCGGTACGAATATCTTTGAACAAAACAGAAGGATAGGAACTTCGACCAACCCTTTCGGATTTTATAGTATTACGCTTCCCGAAGGAGATGCAGCACTTTCATTCTCCTACCTTGGTTATGCCACTCAAATATGCCGGTTCCGGTTGGAAAAGGACACCTTGCTGAATATCCGGTTACTGACCGACAATCAGTTAGAGGAAGTTGTCGTCCTGTCAAATAAAAGAGAAACCGGAATCCATGCCACTGCGATGAGTGCCCTTGATGTCCCGATGAAACAAATCCGCAACACACCTGTTGTTTTGGGAGAAGCTGATTTACTGAAGACAATCCAGCTGTTACCCGGCGTACAGGCGGGTATGGAAGGATTCAGTGGTTTGCATGTGCGTGGCGGCGGACCGGACCAGAACCTGATCCTGCTGGATGGTATTCCGATCTACAATGCAGATCACCTGCTGGGCGTATTCTCGATCTTCACCCCGGAGGCCATGAAAAAAGTGACTCTCTTCAAAGGCTCCTTTCCTGCCCGTTATGGCGGACGATTATCGTCTATCATCGATATCCGCACCAATGACGGCGATATGCAAAATTATCATGGAACGATCAGTGTCGGCCTGCTAACCAGTAAGCTGCATTTTGAAGGACCGATCATAAAAAACAAAACTTCTTTCTGTCTGACAGGACGCCGCACCTATCTGGACCTGGTGGCAAGACCTTTTCTGCCGGAAGATAAAAAATACAACTATTACTTCTATGATATCAATGCTAAAGTAAACCATAAGTTTTCCGACAGAAGCCGACTCTTCCTCAGCTTTTATAAAGGAAAAGACCATTATGATTACAAACGGGATAAGGAATACGACGGTTATGACGATGGTCCGCGCCTGTATTTCTATAACAGCAAAATCAATATCAACTGGGGGAATACTATTGCAGCCGGACGCTGGAATTATGTATTCAACAATAAGTTGTTCAGTAACACGACTGTAGCATACAACCATTATCAGATGTCAATGGCTGACAGTTATAAAAAGGAAGCCACCGGAACCGAGAAAAAGACCAATACCGATCCCATGCATAACGAAACCTATACATATAATTCCGATTATAGGTCAGGGATACACGATGTTAGCCTACATTATTCATAGTGGATTCATTTCAGGTTATCAAAACAGATATGGGGA
>ERZ791830.424-NODE-424-length-43516-cov-2.994501_pt1 | contig 43516 bp, 28 predicted proteins | sample MGYA00509945_ERZ791830 | MGnify/ENA primary metagenome ERZ791830 (study PRJEB30046, sample SAMN00792021) | human gut metagenome | study: EMG produced TPA metagenomics assembly of the A metagenome-wide association study of gut microbiota in type 2...
ATTTATATTTTAGAATATAGTAATAATACTACAATTAGCGGGCGATTAAAATCGCCCGATTTTTGCTACTATTACTGTCATATCGTCTTTTTGTTTTCCATAATTGTTATCTATTGCTTCTGATAATATTATATCTGCTATTTTTTGTGCATCTGTTGTTTGCATGTCTTCTAATAAGTATTTTATCCATAATTCTTTGCTTATATATTCTGTATTTGATTCTATTACACCATCTGTGCACATTACTATTAGGTCGTCTGGTTGTAGGTCATAGTCGTATACTACTAAGTCCATATTTTCTACTATTCCGGTTGGCAGTTCTAGCGATTTTAATATTTGTATTTCTTTTCCTCTTTTTATAAATGTTGGACATGCTCCATTTTTTATAAATTCTAAGTTTCCCTTATACAAATCTAATATTGCTACATCTAATGTTGCATACATGTCTTCTTCCAAATTTGCTATTAATGTAGAATTTATTAATTTTATTGAAATATCTTTGTCAAAACCTGCTTCCAATAATCTTTCTAACATTTTTATTGCTATTTTACTGCTTTTTCTTGCTTCTGGACCTGAACCCATTCCATCACTTAGTGCTAGCAAATATTTTCCATCTTCTAATTTTGTCTGTAAGTTACTGTCTCCCGAAATTGGTGAATCTGCTTTTGTTGTTTTTGCAACACCTATTTGTATATTATATTTGTCTTGTAACATATATGTAAACTTGCATTTTGTTTTATTCTCTCTTAGCCCACATTCTTGATTTTGTATTATAAATTTATCATCAAATGCCTTGTTCAATATCTTTCCAATTCTCTTTATTTCGCATGAGGTTCCATCTAAATTATCACAGATATCTGTATATACATCTACAACATATCTTCCTGATTTTTGCTTTTTAATACTTATATCTTTTATATTTATTTCTTTTTGATTTAGCAATGTTTGTATCTCTTGTTTTTTTTCTTCATATTCATCAGTTTTCTTATTCATCTCGTTTGCCAGTTTAGATATTGCCTCTGAAACTCCTTCTAACTGGTTAGATACATTTTTTTTGCTTTCTTCCATCTTCTTTTTCCATATAAAGTTTAGTTTACTAATTCTATATGAATAATTAATTACTTTTGTAATTTTAGAAACTTCTTCTTGTACTTTTTTATTTTTCTCTTCATATCCTACTATGTAATTATTATGATTAGCAAAAATTTTAATCAATTCCTTTTCTACCATAACTTCTTCTTTTAGTAAATATTCAAAAACATCTTTTAAAATATCTTTATCGTTATATATATCATCATACAGCATATTTTCTTCTAAACCGCTTAAGTTTATTCTTAGCTCATCTATAAATATTTTTTCATTAGAAAGCTCTTGTTCCTTAAGTTCTTCTTCTGAAACAATTGTAGCTGCTGCTTCTTGATAAGTTTTTGCCATATCTGATATAGTTTGAGACATACTTGTTAATTTATATATTGTATCCTTATTTTCTTCTAAAGTTTTTTCTGTTGTTTCTGGAAGCATCTTTGTTTTACTTACTAAATCCTGAATATCTATTTTAATATTTTTAGGCACTGCTAAAAGTCCAAGAGAAGCTATTAAAATTTCTTGTATTAGTATTATAGGCACTGTATTTCCATTTGCAACATATGTTAATAACACATTTCCTATTATAAATCCTAATATAACCCCAATTTTTCCAAATTTGTTAAATATACCTGCTACCATTCCAGATATTGCATATGAAGCTATCATAACAGGTTCATTATTGCATATTATTCCTAAAACAACTCCTATTGTAATTCCAGAAGTTGCTCCTACAAGTATTCCATTTTTCCAACCTAATATTAGTACCAATAATATACTTAATATGTTTTTTAAGTTATATCCAAATATTGTTGTATCCCCTAATGTAGTAAATGCTATGGCTAAAAGCAAGCTCGTCCCCATTACTTCTTCTATTGAAAATACTTTTTTTACTCCAGCTTGTCTAATAACTGTTATTGAATTTGAAAATATTTTGTAGAAAATATATGTACAAATACTTAGCATTATTGATGTTAATAATTCATATAATATAAATGTCCTAAAAAACATTGGAATAACTTGTACTAATAAAGTAGATACAAATAAGTGCATACCTAATCTTTTTTGTTCATTGACTTCATCCTGTATTTTTGGTTTTTTTATTAATATTGCTACAAAGAATACTAATGTTGTTAAGATATATGTCAATAAACTATTTGGCCCAAATTTTATAAAAGTAGATATTAAAGATATTAAATACATTATCCCTACAGGCATATTACAGCTCAGAGCTGCTGCTATTATTGCTAATCCAAATGGTGTTATTGTAAACATTATATTATCTGTACTAATTCCCACCATTGAAATCATAAAAGTTATTGTATACAAGATTATATTTTGCACTGTAAATAGGTTTTTTAATATAAACTTTAATCTATCTTTTTTATTTACTTCTATTTTCTCATTAATTTTTTGTTCTCTTTCTTTTGAAATGTTTTGAAACATTTTTACCACCCTTCACTTTTTTTATTATGTTCTATTTTAATACTTTGTTAAATATTTTTTTGTCGTTTTAGATACATAATTTAAAAAAGTTTTTTACATTATGCGTTTATTTTTTTTATTTTACTTTTTTATAAAACATTTTCTTTTTATAATTTTATCGTATTCTGTAGTAAAACACAACAATGTAAAGAAAAAAGGACGAAAACTCATCCTTTTTTCTTTTTATCTTAAGTACAATTTTTTATTTTACAAGAACTTTCTTCTTAATAAAGATTATTCCTACAACTAGCATTCCAGCTATTACAATAGTAAGTACATAATAGAATACTTGACCTATACCAAATGGTGGCATTACTGCAACATCTTCAGCTTTTGCTTCATCATTTTCCACTGGATCATTAGCAGGGTTAAAGTTACCAACTATACTTGTTTCCATTCTTCTACCCACTGCATTTTCTAGTTCTACTATTTCTACTTTACATTCATATCCACCTTGTGCACTTTCTTTTGTAATTAATTGAGAAATTGTTAGCATGTTGTTGTTTAAATAAGCATTGTTTATATTATCTGCTTCTATTTTGCTTATAGTGTTAGATTGACTTGATATAGTGTCTTTTAGTCTATAATTTACTAAGTTATTATTAATATTTTCACCATCTTTTTCTTCTGCTGGTATTATTTCATTAATGTCTGTAATTGCGTTCCAATCCCCACTTTGAGTTTTATTAAATTGCATTTTATTAGGAATATAACATACTAATTTTTTAGCTTTTGATTCTACTTTAATTCCGGAATTTGTACGACCTTTTGCATAATATTCTAATCCCTCATATTCTACATAATCATCATTTTTCTCATTGATTTGCATTTTATACGTAATCTGTATTGTTGCACCATACATTAGCTCTTCATCCAAATACAATTGTATAAATCCTCCTGTAATTCCTTTTGTTGTACTTCTATTTGATTTCCATATTACGTTCTTTGTTTCATTTCCTTTTGTTGCTTCTGCTGTTTGTGTAGCATCAAATACAATGCTTCCATCTGATAATGTAACCTTAACATTTTCTACATTATTGGTAATTTGTAATTGTGTTTTTGGTCTTTCCACTAATCCTAAGTCAACATTTGGAATTCTTTCACCATCTTTTACCTCTGTTACTTCAATTTTTGGAGTTTTTGCTATTTTCCATGTATTAGTAGTTAATTCATCAACTAATCTTCCCATTAAATCGCTTCCATACTGTTCGCCCAAATATGTAGGTACTTTTGTTGGAGATGCTAATACTTCTGCTATATGGTTAGTTTGAATTTTAGAATATTCATTTACTTCTTTTACTCTCTCCCAGTCATCTATTGCATCTGATACATATTTATCATTTAAATTCTTATCGTATTCTTTTATTTTCTCTAAATCGTATTCTCCGTTTTCTAAATTTGCTTGGAATATTGTAGACTTGTAATCTTGACCATTATATGATTTTGTATTTGAGCCAGTTTTTCCCAATATTTTGTTTGTTTCATTTTCTTTGTTATTTGTTAAAACTGTAGCATCGTCAAGTCCATACCCAAATAATACATAATAATAACCTTTTTCCACATCCTTAAATCTGTATTCACCATTTTGGTCTGTTGTTTCTTCTTTTACTACCTTATATGTATATTTATTATAATTTTTTTCATTATAGCGTTGTATCCAGTCAACCTGCTTTTCTCCTGTACCTAATTGATCGTTTATTCTTGTACATAATGCAACTTTTACACCCGCTATTTTTTCTTCACCTGAATCTCTTATACCATTTTTATTATTATCTTCCCATACACATCCACTTATTATATTTGTAGAATCTATTGGTGTATTGGGATCTGGTGGTGTATCTGGATCTGGTGGTGTTGGGTCATCAGTTATGGTTAATGTAGCTGTTGTTTTGTCACTATCGTCCTCAAAGTTTATTACTCCATTTGTAATCTCTTCTATTGTTTCTAAGTTACCTGGTGTTGAATTTACATCTACCAATCCAGCTACTGTAGTATTATTTCCTATAATTGCTCCATGTCTATTTGGAGTTGATGTATTTGCTGAATAATATGTTTTATATCCATTTATTTCTGCTATATTAGTTTTTTCTCCAATATTTATATAGCCTTCAAATCCTTGTAAAGTCATCCTTTTAACTTTATAAGTTAAATCAATTGTTATTCCTTCTCCTGTTGCTAATTGTTTATTTTGTAGTCTTATATATACTTTATTAAATCCTGGAAATGATTTTTCCGTCACTTGACCATATATACTTTCAGATACCGCTGAAGATTTATCTTTAGAAATATTTTTTCCATTAGTATTTACAACAGCTGATGTTAGCTGTAAAGAATCATCATAATAATCTACAACTTCTGTAATTTGTGTTTCTAGACTTTGTGATAAATTATATACTGTTATTCTATATTTAATCTCTACTTCTAAGTTTCTCTGACCCATATATTCTGATTGCTTTATAGGTCTATCATAATATTTATTATAGTAATATTGTGCATTTAATCTATTTATATATATACCTTGTTGTGAATCTGCATATTGTTTTGCAAGATTTATTTTGCCATTGTTATCTTTTATTGCATTTGTATAGTCATTCATATAGTCTTTAATATTATATAAGGCTTTTTCTTTACTATTAAATGGTGTTGTAAGTGAATTTCCATTGCTTGTAGTTGTTACTTCTACTACGTCTTTAGTTAACTGTGCATTAAATTCTTGTCTTCTCCATAGTCCTAAGTTAACATAGTTTGTCAATAAATCTGTTCCAAATGTTGCGTTTTTATTAGTAGGGTAATATTCTATACCACTATTAAATGGTGATTTTGTTAATGCTGACATTTTGCAATCTTCTATAAATTGTAATTTATTCCATGCCTCATTATCATTCATATCTCCAACTATACTTCTATATATTCTTACTTTTTCAGCTTCATTTGGATAATGTCCATTTGCCACAATAAACTCTTTTATTTTCTGGCTAATTAAACCTTCTGACCATTCGCTTGTTATAGCTCCATTGTCGTCATAATCTAAAGTTCCATATTTATTATATTTATAACCATCCACTAATTGTATTTTATCTTGTACATATGCTACACCTTTTGATGTTTTCTTTAAAGTATATCCCATTAGTTCTAATCTTGTGTAAGACTTATTATAATATATTCCTTCTTCTTCAACTAAATATGTACTTATTCCTAAAGTGTTTTTGCTTATATAGTTCTTTGGAGATGCTCCAATTTCTGCAAATCTATTATTAAATGTTTGTCTTCCTTCTATTGTAATTCTTCCAGTATTTGTTTCATATTCACTTGCCTTTGAATTTGCTTTCCATTTTTCAAACCATTCTGTATTTGTTTGGGTATTTTTACCTGAACCCGTATTGGTTCCTGTTCCAGTGTTTTTTCCTCCTGTGCTTCCACTATTTCCATTATCTCTTCCTGTACCAATATTAGTTAGTTCTCCCAACATTTCTTCTACTGAATTATAGTTTTGAATTGTATCGCCAGAAATTCCTTTTGCCAGGTATTCTGTTGGCATATATACTTGACCATCATATTCAAATACAACATAATATTTTTTGCTTTCGTCTACACCTTCAAATTTGTAATTTCCGTTTGCATCTGTTAAAGTAGGGTTTATTCTATTGTATATGTTTGTTACACTATCAGCTGGCATTAGCTCTGCAAGTTTCATATCTTCTGTATATAAACTTACTTTTATGTTTTCTAAGTTTTTGTCAACATTATTTGTTGTACTGTTTATACCATCTCCTAAACTTGCTTTTCCAGTTTTTGCATCTTCCCAAACATTTCCACCAATTGAAATTAGTTTTATATCTTTTTGGTTTGGTATAACAATAGATATTTCTCCTCTTCCATTTAGTTCAATTGTAACACCTTCTGGAGCATTTACATTTATTATTCCTGTTATTCCATACTTATCTGTTCCATCTATTGTTATTAATTTTTCCTTTTTAACATCAAATTCTATTGCTCCATTTATCATTTTATATCCAGCAGGAGCTTCTATTTCTTCTATTTTAAAATGATCTTCTCCTTCTGAATTAAGTCCTAATATAGGTGTTTGACCTGATATAACAAGATCTCCGTTTTCATTTGATGTTGCTTCACTTGTTTTTCCTGTTGGCCATGTTATATTAAACTTAGCACCTGCTAGTCCATTTCCTTGTTCATTTACTTTCTTTGCTTTTATCTCATATGTATCAAGTAGGTCATCTGGATTTTCTGGATTTGCCTTAATATTTTTTATTTGTACTGTAATAGTTTGATCTTCTTTATTAAATGTAACCTCTGCATTACTATTTGATGAAACTATTTCAATTCTATCTACTTCATAGGTATTTGTTGTTGAGTTATATACTTTATATACATTAAATACTATTTTTAATGGTTGTACAATATATCCTACTGGTGCACTTTTCTCTTCAACTGTCCATGTTTCAGTTCCTGAAGCATTTATAACTTGATGACCTCTTAATATATATCCATCTTTATCTGATACATATGTTAGAAGACCATTAATTAAAAATTCTGCTCCTTCTAGTCCCTTTCCATTTTCATCAATTTTTCTCATGTTAATAGAATATGACCCCTCTTTTGAAGGTGGTTGAACTGTGCCTAAGTCTAAAGTAAATTCTTTTAGTTTTCTTTCTCCATTAAATTCTGTTAATTGTTGAGTAAACGTAGCTTCAAATTCTATTTTGTTGTTAGCATCAGGTTTTAATTTTGTTTTTCCATTAATTTTCTTTAAACTGTCTTCTGAAATTTGATAACTTATTCCATTTTTTACACATTTTTCTCCTTTAGCTTCCATCCATGTAAAATGTGCATATAGTTTTGCATCAGCTTCTAATTCTGTTTTTGGAATTAAAATGTAAAATTCTTTTTCTGATGAAGGTCTCATAAAATCAGTTGTATGTTCCACATAAAGTCCTGAAACCGGATCACTTTCCTCACATGGTTTAAAGTTTTTTGTATTCCTTTCGTTATCATTTGTTATTATCTTTTCTACTTTTATTTTCTGATTTCCGTTTTGAATATATAATCCAAGCGTTTCGTTATCTACTTTTCCACCAATTCCACCAAATATGATTTTTTCATCTTTGTATTTTCCGTTTACATATTTCATAGTGTATGGTCCGACTTTTATATATTCATTTGAATTACTTGTATAATATTCTGATGTTATATTATCTACATCTGTAAGATTAGTTGCATAGCTCCCACCATTAGAAAGTGCTTTGTTAACTCCATTTTTAAATCTTCTATAAGCCTTTGCTTCATTGTAAAGTTGCTTAATGGCTTCTATGTCGCTCCTTACAAACTCCGCTTTGCTACCATCAAGTTTCAGTTTTGCAATAATAGTTTCGGCATTATCAACATTTATTCCACCAGTTATTTGTAACATCCACATAACAATTTGCTTTCTTGGTGTCCATTGATTACAAGGATCTGCAGTAATAACATATGCTTTATCTGCTGAAATAGTTGTATGATTATTACTACATTTATAATATCCCCTAGTTCTTATTGTAGCTAGCAATCCAAAGTCCTTTACATTATTAATTGCTTTTATTTCATCATCGGTTAATGTTTTTGACCACATTCCATTTGCTGGGTCAAATATATTAGATACTATCTTTGGTCCCCAATTGTAGTAGCTATATGCTGTATTTGTTCCCCTATACATATTTGAATTCATAGCAAGAGTAACGCCTCTTTCAGTACAATATATAGCTCTTCCTTCTACTTTAGGAACTTCAAAACCATTGCTCTGTAAGTTATCAGGGTCAACTTCAAAGCCTGTTTCATTTCCCCAATTCAAATTATCTTCTTGATTAGCATTAAGCATTGCAGAATATATTTCTTTATAATTTGTTTCTGCATCTGGAATACCATTAATTGAATTAATGCATAAAATCAATCCAGCCAATATAACTGTTACTAATAGTATTATTTTAACTGTCCATTTGTTTTTTATCATTTCTACTAACCTCCTTTCCTATATTTTTTTGTCCAAAACTTGTTTTTTTATCTCATATATACCAAATACCAATATTGCTAATATAAATAATGTAAGTATTGTATATCCTACTATTTTACCTGTTACTATTGATACAGCTATATCTGCATTTGACATATCATCTTCTGTTGGTATTTTATTTCCTGCCTTTGAGTCTATATCTTGTAAACCTTGTTCATTATAGCTTTCATATATTTCAGCATTGTTATTTACTATATTTCCTATTAAATCTTCTGTAATATTATAGCTTAATACTAATGTTAGTTCTTTGCTTTGTCCTGGCTCTAATTTTACATCTGCTAATATAGAATTATATGCATTTCCGTCTTTTGCTAAAAACCAATCCTTATTTAACTCAGAGTTAAATTTTGCTTCTTTTGGTAAGTAGTCTACTACTTTTTTAACATATCCTGCTGCTGTTCCTTCGTTAGTTACAATTATTTTGTATTCTACTATAAAGCTACTTTGTCCAACATTCTTGTTTAGAACTTCTACTTTTGATAGTTTTTCATTATTTTTGTTATATACTTGTGTTCCTATTGTTGGTGTTGTTAATGTTATTTTGCTTATATGTTTATCTAATTTTAAGTCAAATTTTTCTGCTATATATAATCCTATGTCTATGTCTCTAATATCTGTATCTTCTATTTTTAATACATCAGATACTGCTACTTTTTTATTACTTCCTTCTATTTCCATTTCAAATTCTATTGCATCTGAGTTTATGCTTGGTTCTACACCCTTCGCATTAAATTCTGTAGCACTATATTTTTCTGTATCATATATAAATACTACTAAATATTCGCCTTTGTCTAGATTTAAGAATTCATATTTTCCATTTTCATCTGTTGTTATTTTTTTAGGCATATTTGTTTCTGAATCCTTTACTAATTCGCCATTTTCTTTATATACTAACATTACTTGCATATTTGGTAATAATGTTTCTGTTTCTTCTCTTTGTCCATTTTTGTTTGCATCTAACCATGCAGTACCAGATATTTTGTATTTTCTGTTTTCTAGTGAAGGTTGAATATAAAATTTCAATTTATTTGTAGCTTGTATTTTGTCTATTGCTGTTGCTGTTAATGTTGCAGGTTCAATTATTACTTCTTTTTCTTGTTGTTCTCCTAATTGTTTTGCAACAAGTTTTACATTTATATAAATTTTTTCGTTTGGTTGTAAACTATTTATATCTATAGACAATATGTTGTCATATGTTGAATCCTCTACATATTCTGTTCCATTGTATATATATTTAGCTTCTACCAATCTTGTTTCTGTTGGAATTTTTATCTCTACTACATTTTCTGTTGAAACTAATTCTCCAATATTTTCTACAGTAACAATGTATTCTATATTTTCTCCTTCTTTTACAGTTTGTTTTTGTCCTTGTTTTACATTTTGTTCTATTTGTAATTCTATTTTCTTTCCATAGAATATAAATTCATTAGAATAATGCTCTGGTACATTTTTTGCACTTACTTTTGAAACAATATTTATTTCTTCTGCTGGTTCTTGTACTCCTAATTCTATTGTTACATATTTAGTTTCCCCTGCTTTAAGGTCTCCTAACAAGATTTTTGTAGCTCCAGATTTTGTTTCGCCATCATTGCTGTTGTCTTTTGTTGATATAAAATCATTATGACCTATAGATTTCATTACTTCTAATCCTGTTGGAATACTCATTTCCCAGATTACATCATTCATATCTTGTTCAGAAACATTTTTTATTGATGTCATAAATTCTATTTTATTTCCTTTTATTAATAAGGTTTGTGGTTCAATTGGTGTTGTTATTTCAACCTTTAATGATGCTTTTTTAAGTGATAATTTGTATTCATTAGATGTTGTACCTGATGCTTTTACCTTATTTAATATTTCTACAGTTTCTGATGAATCTTCTATATTATTCATTTTAAGTTCATATATTTTTTCTACAGACTTTCCTGGTGCAATACTTCCTAATAATACTTTTTTGTTCTTCTCATTTGCTTCTATAAAACTTCTTGTTGAAACATCATATTCAACATGTGTTGTATGCTCTGGTGCATCTATGCTTAATTCAACATTTTCTGCTGTTGTTTCTCCCACGTTTTCTACTATTGCTGTGAATCTTACAATTTGTCTTTCTCTAACTTCTGCTCCTTCTGGCATATTTGATGTTAATGTAACTTTTAATCTTGGTCCTTCTCCTGTTGATATACCTATTATTGGAGAAAGCTTTGTTTCTGCTGATGTTCCAGCTTGTTCGTTATTATCATAATATACTTTATATGTAGTGTATGAAGTATTATTGTATGGTAACTCTGATGGAATTTTTACTTTATAATTGAATTCCACTTTATCGCCTGTGTTTAAATCTGTATCTAATATTATTAAATATGACTTAGCTTTTTCCATGTTATCCATTTCTAATGTCCATGCATTTTCTGCATTTTCTAAATCCTTTGTTGCATTTGCATTTTCTGAATAATATACTTTTACTGTTTCGCTGTTAGCATTTATTTGTATTTTATCTTGCAATGTAGCACTAAATGTACTTTTTAATTCTGTATCTGTATCTATTTGTTTGTTACCTTTGAATGGTAGTCTTCCTAATATTTTAACATTTGAAATACTGTTGTTATTGTTGTTAAGTATAAGTCCGTTAATTGTTGCTACTTTTTCATCTGCACCTACTGCTATTTTTCCAACTTGTGTATCTCCTGACATTGATAAAATAGCTTTTTCTCCATCTGCATAGTCTTTAACTCCGTTAGCTGTTACTACTCCTGTTGGAGCTACAAGATTAATATTTGTTTCTGTTATTCCTATTTTATTTTCTGTTTTATCATAAAGGTTTGTATTTTCATTTGTATAATACATTTTTATTTTTTCTTGCATACTTGGTGTTAGTTTTTCTAATGTTATATCAGCTAATATAGATATTGTTGCACCTTTTGTTGTTGCTTCTGAATTATATTTTGTTTGTGTACCTTCAAATGATAAAGTTAATACTTTATTTCCATTTTCAGTTGACCAATTATTGTTTTTTAATTTCAATTCATTCTCAAACAACAATTTTGCATCTGATATTTCTATTTTTTCAAAGTATTTTGGAAATACCAATTTTATTGTTGGGTTTTTATATAAGCTATTGTTAATATTTGAAGTATCTAATGTTGCTCTTATTTCTACATTTTCATTTACAGTTATTGTAGATAAGTTATTTTTGCTTATTGTTAATTCTGCTTTTGATATAGGTTCTTTTAAAGCAATTTTTCCCTGTTTTGTTTGTTCTGCCAATTCTGTTTTTCCTATTACGCTTGCATTTATTTCTTTAAATGATTTAATTTCTTCTTTGCTATATCCATTTTCGCCTTTTATTGATTTGTCTACATATATATTCAATGTACCTTCTGTTGTTGGAGCACTTGTTTTTAATGTCAATTTGTTTAAATCTAAGTCTTTACAATCAAATGTATATAAACCATCTTTTAAACTTTGTTTATTTATTGTTCCAACTTTTTCTAGGTTTGGATTAAATATATCTATATATCCTTCTGTTCCCAAAATTTTGTTAAATACATTTTCTGAAACGCTTATCTTAGTTGTATAAATTTCATTTTTATTAGAAACTACTGTGCTATATTCTGTTGTTCCATCTTTGTAATTATCTGCCTCTTGAGTAAATTCTATTGCATTAATTAAATTTGCGTATGCAATGTTAGCTGTATATTTTACTGTATATGATGTTTCAACTTTTTCTTTTGCATTAAAGTTTGCATATATATGTCCTTTACTAATTTCCTTTGTAGCTTCTATATTAAAATCCACAATTTCATTTATTTTCTTTGTAATTTCTGCTTTTCCTGTAAATTCTTGTTCCTTTATTGTTTCTATATTATTATATGCTTCTATTTTTGCTGTAAAATCTGTTGATACATTAAATTTTTCTGTTGAATTTACATAGTCATATATTTCTTTTCCTTCGTATTTAAAAGTAACTAAATATTCATCTGTACAATTCTTTTTCCATGTTATGTTGTTATTTTCTAAAATGTTTTCTACCTTTATATCAACTAATTTTGTTTCTTCATTATAGTTCCAGTTAGTTTGTACAAAATCTATTCCATCTTCTTTTCCATTTGTTGCTTTTGTATTGTTTGCCATTACTTTTATATCATTTGGAGTATTTTCATTTATTGTTGGAACTTTTACTTGTAATTCTGTTGTTTTTATTGGTAGATTATTGTTTTCTAATCCTGTTTTAATTTTATATTGTAAAATTACTCCATATTCTTCGCCTAATTTGTAAGGAACATACTTATTAATAGTTGCTTCTGCAACTATTTTTGCTTCTCCATTTAATATTAATTTAACAGTATGTTCTTTTTCTATTGCTATTTCTTTTCCTTTTGCATTTACATATGTACCATCTATTCTAACTTTGCTTTCTTGTATAAAATTGTCTGCTGATACAATATCATCTTTTTTTGGAATTATTGGAAGTTCTATTAATATATTTGAATTTGTATCTAGTTGTTTTAAATATATTTTGTCTTCCTTAATCTCTTGAATGTATTCATTTTCAAATCCTGTTTTCACATTAAAGTTTGCACTAGAAAAACTAACTATTCCATTTTTTAGATAGCCAGCTTCTTTTACTTTAATATTTAAATACATTTTTGCATCTTCTGTATTTACGTCTGATACTATTTCTCTTTTTTCATTTGCAAAGTAAACATCAAATTCTACATTTTGATTACTTGTTGCAGTATCTCTTGCTTCTGTTGCATATGCTATTCCATACATTCCTAATGTTGATAGCTCTGCAAAAAATATTATAAATGTAAGAACTGATGCTAATAATTTTTTTGTAATTTTTTTCATAAAAACCTCCCAATAAAGATTAATATTTTATATATATAATTATGGTTCACCCATATTAATACACTATAATTTTATTATACTCAATTTTAGTTTAATTTTCAAGAGTTTTCCGACTTTTTTCAACTCTTTATGTATAATAATAGACATTTTCATAGTTTCTATATATACATATACTATATTTTAGCATTTTTTATTTATTTTTCAACATATTTTTTACGCCCTTTCTCCCTTAATATGCTTAACACATTACGGAACTACATTTTACTCCTCTAATATTAAATTTATATTACAAATCATCGCTTTTGGGATGTTCTTTTTTGTAATTTTTTGTTGCTTTAGGGACACGCCCTTTTGCAGTCATTGTTATTGTTTTAACTCCATTTCGTAAGGCAACTTAATATTTTATTTTGTTATTGTAACATTTTTTCTTTTTTCTAATATTATATTATAGTATTTTATACATATATTTTATAGAGGTGATTTTATGAATAATGGCAACAATATGGATATGGCTAAGTTAATGTCAATTTTGTCTAAAATGGATAAAAAGGATTTGGAGGCTGGCATTGCAAAAGCTAGTAAAATTTTAAACTCTAAAGATAAAGAAACTATTATAAATGAAATTAAAAACAATAATAATAGTAATCATTAAGTCTTACGGGCGATTAGCTTCGCCCTATTATTACCTATATAGAAGGAGGAGATTTTATGAGTAACGATATGTCTGATATTATGAACAAATTAAATAGTATGCTAAAAAACAATGAATTGCCTGATGATATTAAAAACATTGTAAATAATTTCTCTAACTCTGCTAAAAACGACTCAAGTACTTCTTCTAATAATGATACCTCATTTGATACTTCTGGTATAGATTTTGATACTATTTTAAAAATGAAAACAATTATGGACTCCATGAATAATCCTCAAAATGACCCTAGGTCTAATCTTTTAAAATCCTTAAAGCCTTATTTACGAGATAGCCGAAAGTCCAAAGTAGATCAGTACATAAAAATTTTTAGTATGGGCAAAGTTTTTGAAGTATTTAACCCATTAGGTGGTGACAAAAAAAATAATGTTTAATTTTCCTTTTTATCCTTTTTACAGAAGAAATTACATGTCTCCTTACGGATATGCTAATTATCCGTACAATAATCTAAAAAAGATAATGCCTACTTGTACAACGCAGAAAGAAAAGGCAACTGCAAATCAAAAAAAATCCGCAGAGCCTAAGCCTACGGATTCAAAGGACGAGGATATTCTATTTGAAATTTTTGGTATAAAATTATACTCTGATGATATACTTCTTATGGGATTACTTTTCTTTTTGTATACCGAAAAAGTTGATGACCAATATTTGTTTATTGCTTTAATTATGCTGTTACTTAGTTGATTTACTCCATTGTTATTTTGTCATCTTTTTCTATGTATGCATATGTTTTTAGTATATCTACTTCATCTCTTTCTATCTCTTTAACTATATTTGCTATTCTTATTTGTAAAGTTTCTATTGAGTTAGCAGCTATTATAGCCGATTTATTACCATTTGCTCCGGCATGTGCTAAGCCTCTAAGTGTTCCTAATATTACTACATTACCACCTGCTATAACTTCTGCTCCCCCTTTTACATCTCCTAATATTACAATACTTCCCTCAAATTCTAGTCTTTGCCCAGATCTTAAAGAACCCCTATGGAATTTTGTTTCAGAAGTAGAAATTTCTCTACAATAGGTTTCTTGTATTCCATATAGCCCTAGAGCTTTTGCCCCCTCAAATCTTACCTCTACATCTATTGCATCTTGTATTAATGTTTTAATTTCGTTTTTTTCTTTTGTTGATAATATTTTACCTTTTATTAATATTGGTGTTTTGTCTTCCTTATATAGCTTTTTCAACTCCGGAATCTTCTTTTTTAGATTTGCCATAACCTTTTTGTGGTCTGCTGTTACATCTATTTTTATAATTACTTCATTTTTCTTTAGTGTTACATTAATACAATCTTTAATTCCCATAATTGTTTCCTTTCTAATTTTGAATTTCTGTACTTGGCATTGCTGTTAAGTCCTCTTCAACTTTTTCCATATTCATTCCAAAATATTCTTGTAATATATCTCTTGCAACTTCTGCCGTGTATGAACCAGAACCGGCATTTTCAACTAAAACTACTACTGCAATTTCTGGTTCTTCATATGGTGCAAACCCCACGAACCATCCATTTATTTTTCCTTGTACGTCTGTTTGTGCAGAACCTGTTTTTCCACCTAGTTCTATATTAAAGTTTGCGAATGTACTATATGCTGTTCCGCCTTCTTCACTTGTAACGCCTTTCATTCCTTTTAATATTGCATCTATATTTTCCTTTTTAATATTCAAGTTTTCCTTTTTTTCTTTTGTCAGTCCAAGTTTAGCATTTACAAATTTGGTTATATCTTCTTTTGAAACTTGATTGCCATTTACATCATTTATTGATTTTACAATTGTTACATCTATTGGTTCTCCACCATTTGCCAACATACTTATATATTTTGCCATTTGTATAGGTGTATATGAATTATAGCTTTGCCCTATAGCAGCTGAAAGAGTTTCTCCAATTTGCCATTCATCCCCTCTTTCTTTTGCTTTATCTCTTGTTGCAACAATTCCTTTCTCTTCCATTGGCAATTCTACATTTGTCTTTTCTCCCAAACCATAGTATTTTGCATATTTTGCTATATTGTCTATTGTTGCTCTATATCCTACTTCATAAAAGAAATAATTACATGAATGTGTTATTGCTTCTGTAACATTTAGCCATCCATGACTCATTCCATAGCTATTCCATATCCAACATGCAGGCTCGTGTGCTTTTTTATAAACTCCTATATCGTTTATTTTTTCTGTTGGTGTTATTACACCTGTTTCTAAACCTGCTATTGCTGTAATCATTTTAAATGTTGAACCTGGTGCATATACTCCACTTATTGCTCTATTAAATATATTATCTCCTTTGTTATATTCATCCAATTTTTTCTGGCTAATTCCATTTACAAACAATTCTGGTTCATAGTCTGGGTAGCTTGCCATTGCTAATATTTCGCCTGTTTTAACGTTCATTACCACTGCAGCCCCTGCTTTTGCGTCACTTCTTTTGCTAAAACCTCCACTTGCAATTTTCTTTATATTGTTTGCTAATGCTTTTTCTGTTGCCGCTTGTAAATTTGCATCTATTGTTAATATTACATCAGAACCCGCAACCGCTTCTTGTGTAATATATTCATCTGTAATAGTTCCATCTACAGACATATCTAATTGCTTAATTCCATCTTTTCCTCTTAAATATTCCTCAAACACATATTGTATTCCAACTTTACCAATTACGTCATTAATTCCATATGTATCTTCTCTACCATCTAATTCCGTTTCCGTTATATTTCCAACATATCCTAATATGTGTGATGCCAAGCTTCCTGACGGATAAGACACCATAGGCTCGTTTGTAGCAGATATTCCTGGGAAATATATGCTCTGTTCTCCCAATTTTACTGCACTCTCTCTGCTAACATCTTTTGCTATTGTTACTGGTCTTATACTGCTATATCCATTTCTAGATATTTCATATCTTACTACCATTATTTTATATGCTTCTAAAATATTATCTTGTTCTATTTTATATTTTTCTTTTAATTCATAAAAGCATTGTTCCGGTGTAGCATCTTCTTTAATGTCATTTTCTTTTTTCCAATTAACTTGGCTTTCTTCATCATCTATTGTAAATTTAAATGGTTCTATTAATATTGGCAGATTATTTATATATTTATCATTATTGTTTTCTAAAATTTTTATAGTATTTAATATAGTTTTGTTTAATGTAGTTGTATTAATTTTTGTTTTATACAATTCTATATTAAATCCCATTTTAGTTGTTACCAACAGGTTGCCTGTCCTGTCTTTTATTGAACCTCTAGCCGCTTTAATTACAGTCTCTCTACTTAATCTTGTATTTGAGGTTTCTCTATATTCTTTCCCATTAACTATTTGCAAATTAAACAGTTGAACAATAAGAACAATTCCAACTATGTATACAAGAATTGTTATTAAATTGTATCTTAAATTAGTATTTCTGTCATCATTATACATTTATTGTTCCTTTCTTGTTAAAAATACATTCCTCTTGTTTGCGGTTTAAACGTACTTTCTAATTTTTCTCCTAGTCTCTGTATTATTGGATACATTATAATTGTAATAATTGTATTATATATTGTTTCTATTGCTAGTATTTTTAAAAATAATGCTAACTCTATACTTGCATTTAATTTTATAATGTTTATTATATATATCCCTACTTCATATATTATTGTTGTACTTGCCACCATAAGCATTAATGTAATTCTGCTTTCTTTCGAAAAACTTTTATCTAAATATTCTCCTAGTAACCCTACTATTCCAAGCATTAAGGCTACTTGTCCAAATATTTTTCCATTTACAACATCTATATATAATCCCAGTACAATTCCTAAAGCTAATCCAACTTTTTTTCCAATAAAGAGCCCTATAATTAATACTAAAATTATAAACAAATTTGGAGAAACTCCGTATATATTAAACCAACTAAACAAGTTTATTTGCAAAAAATATATTACAAAAAAAGTTATTAATATAAGTATTATTGATAATGTTTTTTTCAATTAGCCCTCCTATTATTTTATTACCAAAACTGTTTCTAATTTTGAAAAGTCAACTGCTGTTTCAATTATTGCGTACCTGTCTGTTATATTTTTTGTGTTTACTATTTCTTTTATTTTTCCTATTTTTATACCCTTAGGATAAATTCCACCTATTCCAGACGTTTCTACAGTATCGCCTTGCAATAATTTTGCATCTGTTGGTATATATGTTGCCTTTAAATTATAGTTTTCATCTAATGTGCCTCTTACAATAATGCTATCTCTTGAGGTACTTATTGTTGCACTTACCGCTGTTGCTGTATCTATTATTGTTTGTACCTTAGAGGTGTTGTTAGTTGTAGATATAATATATCCAACTAAACCTTTGTCAGAAATAACCGTCATGTTTGGCTCTATTCCATCTTTTTGTCCTACATTTATTATTAGAGTGTTTCCAAAATTACTTATTTCTTTATTTATTACATATCCTGGTATACTTTCATAGTCACTATATTTTTCTTTTAAGTTCATATATTCTTTTAATGTTTCATTTTCTGATTTAATAATTTCATATTCTCTTAATTTTTGCTCTAACTCGCTATTTTTTTGTTTTAGGTCATCATTTTCAGCTTTTAGCTTATCTATATTTTGAAAAAAACTATCATTTCCTTTAATTTTATTTTTTAAATATACAAGGCTATTTTGTATTGGCATAACAATAGTATCAAAGGCTTTTTCTAGCCCTGATACCTTATTTGTTTCCACATTTGTTAATAAAACTATAATTATTAATATAATAATTGTTATTATTATACCTACTATTCCGCCTTTTTTATTTTTATACATGTTCTCCTCCGGTTATGTTATCTTTTCCTTCTAGAGTTTATTAAAACTGATTTTAGTCTTTCTAAATCGTCTATTGTTTTTCCAGTTCCTTTAACTACGCAGTCTAATGGGTCTTCTGTGACATATACTGGCATTTCTGTTCTTATTGATAATAATTTATCAAAATTTTTGATAAGTGCTCCACCGCCAGCTAGCACTATTCCTTTTTCCATTATATCAGATGCTAATTCTGGTGGTGTTTTTTCTAATGTTTGCTTTACTATATCTATTATTTTTTCTATTGAATCTTGCATTGCTTCCTGTATTTGTGTAGATGTTACTGTTACTGTTTCTGGTAATCCAGTTCCTAAATTTCTTCCACTTACTTGCATACTTGTTTCAGACATAAGTGGCATAGCACATCCTATTTCTATTTTTATTTGCTCCGCCGTAGTACTTCCTATGGCTAAGTTCATTTCTTTTTTTATATAATTTACTATATCTTCATCAAGTTCATCTCCCGCTACTCTTAGCGAATTGCTTACAACAATGCCACCTAAAGAAATAACAGCCACTTCTGTAGTTCCTCCGCCTATATCTACTATTATACTTCCACTTGGTTCTGCTACATCTAAGTTTGCTCCTATTGCAGCTGCCATTGGTTCTTCTATTAAATAGACTTCTTTAGCACCTGCTTGTAATACAGATTCCTCCACTGCTCTTTCTTCAACTTCTGTAATTCCAGATGGTACTCCTACTACAACTCTTGGCTTGCCCAAGTTATGTCTTTGTACTATTTTTTGCATTATATTTTTTAGCATTAATTGAGTAGCTGTAAAATCTGCTATTACTCCATCTTTCATTGGTCTAACAGCTTTTATATCTCCTGGTGTTCTTCCGTAGCATTTCTTTAGCTTCATGTCCTGTTGCTAGTATCGCCCCTGTTTTTCTATCTATTGCTACCACTGATGGTTCTTTAAGTATTATGCCTTTTCCCTTTAAGGTAACTAAAATGTTTGCCGTTCCTAAATCAATACCTATATCTTTTGAAACAAAATTAAAAAATTTCATATTTTATATTCTTCCTTTCGTGTATTAAAAGTTGACTCTTAAATAATTTTATCCAATTTTACCATTAGTAAGCATAGAAACTATACTTTTATATTTTCCATCTCCTAATACTACATGGTCTATCATTTCTATTTCTAGCATTTTTGTTACTTGAATCAGCCTTTTAGTAAGTTCTATATCCTCATCGCTTGGTGTTGGGTCTCCACTTGGATGATTATGTACTAAAATTATTTTAGGTGCACCTATTTTTATTGCCTCTTTTAACACATCTTTTATTTCAAAAACAGCAAAGCTTGTACCACCATATGCCACATCTTGTATTTTTAAAACATTATTTTTAGAATTTAGCATTAGTACCTTTACTATTTCTCTTTTTTCATATTTCAATTCATTTATTAGTAAATTTGCTACATCTTGGGGAGATTTTATTTGTATATTAAAGTTATTAATTGGTCTTGATATTCTTTTAGTTAATTCACACACTGCTAATAGCTGTATTGCCTTTACTTTACCAATTCCCTTTATACTCATAAATTCTTTTATAGATATGTCTTGTAAAAATCTCAAACTGTCTTGTGTATTTTTTTGCATAGATAGTATTTTTTGTGCTAGCACTATGCTACTTTCTTCCTTTGTTCCACTTTTGATTATTATTGCCAATAATTCTGCATTTGAAAGTGCTTGTGCACCATACATCTCCAATTTTTCATAAGGTCTTTCTGATTGGGGGATTTCTTTGATATTCATATTTCTATCCTTTCTTCCCCCGTAAAATTCTTTAGAATAAATTAAACTTTTCTATATATAAATATTGCTAATATTAGCCCAATAATAGATGAAATATTTATTTTAAACATAAATCCTATTGTAAGTTTTATAATACTTAAGTCTATTGTTACAGGTGATGAAATTCCAAATTCTTCGCCATATGACACCCACCACAAGAAGTCAACTTTTGAAGCAAGCTCTCCTAGGAATCCACCTACTACCAATCCGCATAATATGAACAATAACAATATTAATACACTTTTATTCTTGGTTGCCATTTTTCTCCCTCCCACTTTTCTTTTGTTCTACTGTATTATATATGCAATATGCTTTTTTTTCAATATGTATAGGAAAAAAAATAAGTTATTTATTTTAACAAGGCAAATATGTCGAGATTTTCAAGAAGCTATATAAAAAATCACATTTTTTATGTAATAACCCCAGAAATTAATATGAGTTATATATTTGAAAAATGTGATTTTTTGTTTAATTTTGTTTGGTGTTTTGTGATTTTTTGTATTGAAAACGTTGGAATTTTGTGATAAGCTATATACTCAAATTTGTCGGAATATATCCTTACTTTTTAACATTTCTATTAAAAAGTTTTTAAAAGAAATGTAGCGTAACTTTTTTTCCATTTTTTTATCATTTAATTTTATTTATATATGTGCTATAATTATTTTAATAATTATTAATGATGTATCATATAGTTAAGGCAAATTTATTAAATGCAAATGTCGAATTTGTATTTACCAATATTTTTTGTATTTACTATTCCTTTTTAGATTGTTTTGTGTTATAGTAAAAATTGTCACAATTATATGGATTTATAATATTATATGTAGTAGTGATGTTTGGAGGCTGTATAATGAAGTTTGAAAAACTTAGTGAAAATAAAATTAAAATTACCCTAACTTCTCAAGATTTAAAAGATAAAAATATTGATTTTCATTCTTTTATGTCTAACCCTTTAGAAAAACAAGATTTATTTTTGGATATTCTAGAAGAAGCAGAAGAAGAAATTGGTTTTGAATTTAAAGATTATCCTGTACGTATAGAGGCTTTAGCTATGGCAAATGGGGAGTTTATTGTTACTGTTACAAGGGTTGTACCCGATTCAAAAAACCTACATAAAAAAGTATCTGTAAAAAGAAAAAATACTAAAATAGATTCAAAATATGCTATTTATAAATTTGCTAGCTTTGATGATTATTGTAATTTTGTTAAATACTTAAAAAATCACAATCTTTCTTTAAGTTACAAGGTTGCAAAAAACATTTTACTATATTTGTACAAAGAAGATTACTACATTGTTTTTGATAATATTAATCTTAAATATTCTAATATTGCCAAATTCAATTCTGCTATTATTGAATTTGCAAAGTTTATTAGCAATTCAAGTCTTTTTATTTGTAAATTGCTTGAAAATGGCGAAATTATTATGAATAACAACGCTATTAAAACAGGAATTAAATATTTTAAATAATTTGCTCATATAAAAAACCTATGTATTATCTACGTATGCATAGGTTTTTATTTTATTCACAATATTTTTTATATAATTCTTTTAAATTCTTTTTATTTATCACTTTGTCTATTCCTTGTTTGCTTACCTGTACATATACTTCATCAAGCATATTAGCAATTCTTGGATTTATCTTTCTTCTGTTTTCTACATTTCTCCAATATTTTAGTTGTGTATCTTTTCTCCAATTTTTTCCATTATATGTTATTCCTGCTGCCAATTGGTCACATATCATTTCTACTGTATATTTATATGGTATAACAGGCACTTCATCTGTAGTTTCATAGTCATACCAGTATTCGTGATGATGTTTATTTCTTCCTTTGTGATGTAACCATGCTTTTGAGTACCCGCGTTCTCTTTTGCAATTTGTTATTGGACTGCTTTTACCATCTGTATAATACTTAGCCGATTCCCAAAATTCTGTAAAAGAATATTTGGAAAAGTCATGTAGAAATCCTCTTACTGGAATACCCGCTTTTATACTTAACCTAAAAACATAATATTTATGTTTTGTTACTGTCAAAAAATGTTTGTATGCTTTTTTTAGCATTTTTTTACCTACTTTCTTTATTGTCTATTATTACATTTTACAACAATTTTCGAAAAAATCAACCGTTTCTAAGGAATTCATGGCGGGCGATTAAAATCACCTCTACAACAACATTCCTTTTTCCTGATATTTCACTTTTAAAATCAAGTTTTTTATAATATATAACGCTATTTTGTTGATTTTTTTATGTGTTTAATATATAATTTGCTTAGTATAATTAACTCGTCAAAATTGTGTTTATATTTTGTCGTTTCGTGTCGAATATGCACTTTTTTTGACTTTTTACGTTAAAAGTTTTGCTTTTTTGCCTTGATTATTATACAATAGAGAAAATTTTAACAATGGGGGAAAGTTTATTATGGAAAAAAAATTCTATAACCTAACAAATCCACAAAAAAATATTTGGAACATGGAGCAATATTATAAAGGAACGGCTGTAAATAATATTGGCGGTACAGTGCATTTAAAAACGCAGTTGGATTTTTCTGCACTTTCTAAAGCTGTGTCTAATGTTATTTTGGCACATGATAACTTCCATATAAAACTTACTAAAGACGGTAATAATATCAAGCAAATTTTTGTTAGTTTAGAAAACTATTTCGTCGAAATTATTGATTTAAACGACATGGCTGAGCTATTATTAATTGAAGAAAAAATGTGTCAAACTACTTTCTCTATAGAGAATTCTAATTTATTTTGTGTCAAAATTTTTAGATTACCAGACGGCACTGGTGGCGTTATCTCTGTTATGCATCATATTATTTCGGACTCTTGGACAGTTGGCCTATTTTGCAAGGAAATTGTTCAGGAATATACCAACTTGATAAAAAATACTAAATCTGATGATGTAGAATATTCATATATTAATTATATAAAAAAAGAACAAGAGTATTTAAATAGCCCTCGTTTTGAAAAAGATAAAAAATATTGGGCTGAGGTTTTTAATACTGTACCTGAACTTGCTACAATTCCATGCTTTTCAGCAGAATCTTCTAATCAAGTTTCTTGTACTGCTAAAAGGCAAAAGTTTGCTATTTCTAAGCAAGTTATGGACAAAGTTTCTGAATTTTGTAAGAATAATAGAATTTCAATATATAATTTTTTCATGTCGATTTTTTCGATTTATATTGGTAGAGTATCAAATTTAGATGATTTTGTTATTGGTACGCCAATTTTAAATAGATTAGATTTTGCGGATAAGAACACTAATGGTATGTTCATTAGTACTGTTCCTTTGCGCGTAAATATTTTAAACGACTCTTCTTTCGTAGATTTTAGTAAATCTATGGCTAGAAGTTGCCTATCTATGTTAAGACACCAAAGATACCCATATCAAAACATACTAGAAGATTTAAGAAAATTAGATTCTAGTATTCCAAATTTATATAATGTTGTTTTATCTTATCAGATTACAAATACTGTAAATGATGAGATTGATTGTGATTCTCATTGGGTATTTAATGGTACTTGTGCTGATGATTTGCAAATTCATATGGTGGATTACAACTCTACTGGCTTAAATGTTTTTTATGATTACAAAACATCAAAATATGATGTAAATGACATTAATAATATACATAATCGTATTGAAAACATGATTCATCAAGTATTATCAAATAACGAGATTAATGTTTCCGCTATAGAAATTGTAACTCCAGAAGAGGAAAAACAGATTTTGAATGATTTTAATAATACTACAATGGATTATCCTATGGACAAGACTTTGATTAGTTTGTTTGAGGAACAAGTTTCTAAAAATCCGGATTCTGTTGCCGTAGTTTTTGAAAATCAAACTCTTTCATACAGAGCACTTAACGAAAAATCAAATCAGTTAGCAAATTACCTATCTTCAAATTCAATAGTAGATTCTTTCGTTGCAATATATATGAACAAATCTATAGATTATATTGTTACTCTTTTAGGAGTCTTAAAGAGTAAGAACGTGGCTGTTCCTATATCCACTCAATATCCAGTTGATAGAATAAATTATATGTTACAGGATATAAATGCACCTCTTGTTATATCTCATAAAAATTATAGTAACAATATAAGTTCAACATATAATGTTTTTAATATAGAGAACCTCGATATATCTATGTCTACCGAAAATTTAAACATAGAAACGTCAAGTGATAATTTAGCATATGTCATTTTCACCTCTGGCTCTACAGGACAACCTAAAGCAGTCGGAGTTTCTAACAAATCTCTAATAAATCATGTATATGGTATTCAAAATCGTTTTAATAACTCTATTTGTCACAATGATGTAGCATTAAGTATTGCCAACGTTGCTTTTGACGCAAGTATGCAGGAGATATTTATTCCTCTTCTATTTGGTGCTTCATTACACTTATTAGCTGATGATAGTATATTTAATGCCGAATTGCTTGGAGATTATATTTCTAAAAATGGTATAACTTTTTCATTTATACCTCCTAATTTATTAGAAGCTGTATATAATATCTTGGCCTTACGAGACTATCACGGACTTGCTAAGCTTTTAGTTGGCGTACAAAGTATTTATAATACAACTTTAAATAAATACCTATCTCTAAATCCTGATATGCAAATTCATAATGGATATGGTCCTACCGAAGCCACGATATGTTGCATATCTAAGATGTATATTTCAGAAAATTCTGATACTTCTTTTATAATACCAATAGGCCGTCCAATGCCTAATTGTCGAGCTTACATTTTAAGTTCTAATAACATGATTCAACCAAAATGCACTATTGGAGAAATTTGTGTTGCGGGCGATTGCCTTTCAAAAGGATACATAAATTTAGAAGCTAAAACTGCCGAAAAATTCATATATATTCCTTCAATAAATGATACTGTTTATAAAACAGGAGATTTAGGATATATGCTCCCTAATGGGGACCTTCAATATGTAGGCAGAAGAGATAAGCAGGTAAAAATTAATGGATACCGAATTGAATTAGATGAAATCAACTCAGTTTTATTAGAATTTCCTGACATTGTTGAAAGTGTTTCTATTGTTGACAAAAACAAGATCTTATCCTTTGTAGTTTGTAAAAATACTATACCTTTAGAAGATGTTAGAAATTATATAAAAACAAAATTGCCTTATTATATGGTTCCTACTAAAATAATTTCTATTGAAAAAATTCCTATCAACTATAACGGAAAATTGGACTCGAAAAAACTACTTGAGTATTATTCTAGTGCTTCATCTACTGATAAATATTTTGCAAAAGACGAAATTGAAAAACAAGTCGAGCTTATCCTAAACAAATCTCTTTGTTTAGATAACTCCCCTGTTAATTTGTATGACTCATTTTTTGAGCTTGGTGGAGATTCTTTATCTGCAATTAAATTTTCAACCTTATTGAATCAGCACTTTAATACCAACATCACTGTAAGAGATATAATCAGTACTAGTAATGTAGAGGCAATTTGCATGCTAGTAAAGGATAACTCTTCATGTGTCTACGTTCATAGTTCAATTGTTCATGAGCAAAGCAAGGATAACATATATCCTCTATCTTCTGCTCAACGAAGAATTTATTACTCTCAAAAAATGTCGGGAGAAAATAGCATATTGTACAATACTCCGGGTGCTATAATAGTACACTCTATTTTGGATAGAGACAGAATAGAACGAGCATTTAAGCAAATCATAAAAAGTCAAAGCTCATTTAGAACAACTTTTATTATTGATGATGCGGAAATAAAACAGAAAATTTTAGACAATGTTGATTTTGCGGTCGAAACATTTAACAATACAAGCAGTGAAATAGATTCGCTAGTAAACAATTTCGCTAAGCCTTTCGATTTAGAAAAAGCACCTTTGTTAAGAGCTGAAATTCATTATATAGATAACAAACAAACCTTATTATTATTTGATTCTCATCATATTGTTATGGATGGTGTTTCTCTAAACATATTAGTAAATGACTTGTTTAAGCTATATAATAGTGAAAGCATTGAACCTCTTGAAGTGGAATATACAGATTATTCTGTATGGGAGAACACTTTAATAAATGAAGATAAGCTTTCTGATGATAAAAAGTATTGGTTAAATTGTTTTAAGGATTTCGATTTTGAAACTTTGAATTTGCCTTTTGATTATACTGTGCCAGCAAATCAAACTTATACCGGCAATAAACTTTATAATCATCTTGAGCAGTCTATAATTGACGAAGTTTCAACTTTTGCAAAAGAACAGCACGTATCAACTTATTCTGTATTTTTAACAGCTTTATTTGTTACTCTTTATAAATATACTGGACAAACAGATATAGTTATCGGAAGTCCTGTTGCCAACAGAAGTATTGAATGCTTACAAAATATTATTGGCATGTTTGTTAATAACATTGCTTTGAGAACAAAAATATTAGAAACTCAATCAGTTTCAGATTTAATTACTTTTGTAAACAATACTGTTACTGGTGCCTTAGATCATCAGATTTATCCTTACGATATGCTTGTTAAAGACTTGCAAGTTACTGTTGATCATTCGAGAAATCCTTTGTTTGATGTAGTTTTAACTTATCAAAACCAGGAAGATACATCTACTTTGACTAACAACAAAGCTGAAATACTTCCAACTGTAACTAATACTGCAAAATTTGCTATTACATTAGAAATTGCACCTAAGTCTAATCAAATAAATCTTGAATATAGAAGTGATTTATTTAAAGAAAATACTATGACAAGTTTCTTAAAACATTATCTATTTGTTCTAAAACAAATAATAGAAGGATTTAATGATGATGTTCAAAATGTTAATATTATAACTGATGATGAGCAAAAGTTATTAGATAAATTTAATAATACTTATGGTAAAATTAACAGAGCTCCTGTTTCTAAAATTTTTGAAGAGCAAGCTGTATTGCATGCTAATGATGTAGCCGTTATCTGTGATGATAAATTTTTAACTTATAAGGAACTTAATGAAAGAGCAAATAGTTTAGCACATTACCTAATATCTAAAGGTGTAAAACCTAATGACATTATTGCAATAATGACTAATCGTTCTTTAGAGACTATTGTTTGTATGCTAGGAATATTAAAAGCTGGAGCTGCATTTTTAAACGTAGATCCTACCTACCCTATTGACAGAACCGAATATTATATTAACGACAGTAAGATAGAACGTGTTTTAACTCAGAAAGAACTGCGTGAAAAAGTTGCGCAAATTAAAAATTCTATAGAAATAGACTTAGATAATACCGAAATCTATGGTAAACATACTTCTAATCCAAATGTTTCTGTTAAAGAAACAGACTTATCATACATTATATATACTTCCGGTTCTACAGGAACACCAAAAGGTGTAATGCTAAATCAAATAGGAATGTCTAATATGGTACAGGCTATGACAAAAGTATTAGATTATTTAAAAGAAGGCAACAAGCATGCTATTGCTTCTGTAACTTCTACACCTTTTGATATATTTGTTTATGAAATTATCGTTTCCTTAACACATGGTTTGAAAGTTGTTATGGCTAATAATGCAGAGCACAGAAATCCAAAACTTTTAGATGCATTAATAAAAAAATACAATGTTGATGTAATGACTGTTACCCCAAGTTTAATGAAAATAAACTATGATAATAGAGAACCTGATACTGCTCTTGCAAGAGTTAAAAACATGGTTTTTGGTGGAGAGCCTTTGCCAGAAAAATTTGTTCAAGACCTAAGAGCATTAGCAGATGACATAACTATATATAACATATATGGTCCTAGTGAGATTACTATACTTTCAAATGTTCAAAACCTAAATGGAGAAAAGGAAATTACAATTGGTCCACCTATATTGAATACACAAATTTATATATTAGATAAAAATATGAAACAGGTGCCTATTGGTGTAATAGGTGAAATATATATAGGAGGAATACAAGTAGGAGATGGCTACATTGGTAAAGCAGAATTGACTGCCGAAAGATTTCTAAAAAATCCTTTTGGTTCTGGAAAGATATATAAATCTGGTGATATTGGCCGTTGGACATTTGATGGTAAAGTTCAGTGTTTAGGCAGAATAGATAATCAAGTAAAGTTAAGAGGACTTCGTATTGAGCTTGGTGAAATAGAAGATGAGATGTTAAAAATGCCAGGAGTTACTTCTGCAATAGTTAATAAAGTTTCTCTTGATGGTAAAGAATCTTTATGTGGTTACTACGTAGCAGATAATAACTTAGCTGAGAATATAGTTAAGGAAAATTTGAGGAAGTTCTTGCCTCCTTACATGGTGCCTACTTATATTATAAAGCTTGATAAAATGCCTTATACCATTAATAGAAAGGTTGATAGAAAAGCTCTTCCTCTTCCTGTTGTAAACAAATTTGCTTCTGCAACTGTTGACATTAGATCTCTTAATTCAAACGAAGAGAAATTATTAGAAATTTGGAAGAATATCCTTAAAACAGATAAGATTTCTGTTGATGATAATTTCTTTGATATTGGTGGAGATTCTATCCTTGCAATTAATATGCAAATAGAGGCTTTGAAATATGGCTTGGAATTTGAGTATGCAGATATATTTAACTTTCCTACTATTAGACAATTATCAAAGAAATTGCCAAGCCCTGAAGAACATTTTATGGCAAATTATGATTATTCTAAAATCAATAATCTTTTAAAAGCAAACTCTATTGACAACTTGGATAAAATTGAAAAGTATAGTTTTAGAAATGCCCTTATAATAGGAAGCACTGGATATTTAGGTGCTCACATACTACATTCGTTCTTAATACACGAATCAGGTACAGCTTATTGTTTAATCAGACCAAAGAGCAATATGTCTCCAGAAGATAGAATTATCAGTTATCTAAATTTCTATTTTGGAGAAGATTTCTATAATAATTGTAAAGATAGAATAAAAGTTGTTGCAGGAGACTTGGTAAAAGAAAATTTAGGCTTATCTGAAAGTGATTATAATGAAGTTGTGTCTAATGTTGATGTTGTTATCAACTCTGGTGCTATTGTTAAGCATTTTGGATTAAAGAAAGAATTTGAAGATATTAATGTAAAAGGTACTCAATATATAGTAGACTTGTGTAAGAAGAATAATAAGAGATTAATTCATGCTTCGACTATTAGTATATCTGGTTTTGGAGAAAAAGAGGAACTTACGACTACTCCTGAAGAAGAAGGTTCGAAATTATTTACTGAACATGATTTATATGTTGGTCAAAGTATTAAAGGCATTTACAGTACAACTAAATACAAAGCTGAAATTTCAGTTTTAGAAGCTATTGAAGATGGATTAGATGTCCAAATTGTTAGAATTGGTAATATCACTAATAGATATTCTGATGGAATGTTCCAAAAAAATATTAAAGACAATGCTTTTGTTAGAAGACTGAAATCATTTATTGAAATTGGAGCTTTCCCAAAAGAAACTTTAAAGCATGCTCTTGAGTTTACTCCAGTTGATTTATGTGCTGATGCAATAATAAAAATACTAGAATATAGCAGTCCTTGCAATGTATTCCATATATACAATCCGAATTTAATGCCTGCTCCTTTATTGTATAATACTTTATTAGATAGAGGCTTTGAGATTATTCCTGTTACTGATGAATTAATGTCATACATTATAACAGGTATATTGGAAGACAATAAAAAGAAAGATACTATTTCTGGAATCATACAAGATATTGACAAAAACAAAAAGTTCACATATACTTCTAAGGTTAGACTAGATTGTGACTTTACAAATAAATTTTTGAATAAAGTCGGTTTTAACTGGGTTTCTTATGATAGTCTCTATATCAATAAATGTTTTGATTATTTTAAGAAAGTACATTTTATAGAAGGAGATAAATAAATGCTAGATAAAATTTCTATACCATTATTTTTATTAATGTTGTCAGCCTTATCAATAGTCATTACTCTTATATATGTTCTAAGGACAAAAGGAAGATCCCAATTAAAGACATTTTTTTGCGTAGATTTGATCTGTGTATTGGTTATTTGCCTAGGTGTAATATTTCAAGATATTCTAAGTAAAAACTTTAATTGGGATCCTTGGAACTTTGAAAAGTTTATTTATATAGGAACTTGTTTTTTGCCAGTCGCAATCTTTTTTACAGGATTAATTTTTGCTAAAACAAAAATTACTTTTAAAAAAAGATATCTGCTATTCTTTATAGTTCCTGCATTATCACTAATAGTATTATGGACAAATGATTATCATCATCTTTTTTATAAACATTATTCCATCAATATAAATGAAGGTGTCCCTGGGAGTTATATGATTGTTCACAATATTTATTCATATTCATTATTATTGCTTGGGGTTTTCCAAATGATAAAAGCAACTTCGAAAAATTCTGGTTTCTTTTCAAAGCAATCTTTATTGCTTATCCTAGGAATCAGTATTCCTTTGGTAACTAATATATTAGGAACTTTTAAGATACTTCCTATGACTGTTTATATAACTCCTATTTCCTTTGCACTTACTATGATCTGCTTTGCATTTGCAATTTTTAAATTTCAATTCTTAGGAATTGCTCCAATTGCAGTTCAAATAATTGCAAATAGGATTTCCGATAGTTATCTTGTATTAGATGACTATTTAGTTATGTCAGATTTCAATGAGACTTTTTTAAAAACTTTCAGGTTGCATGATTATGACATTAGAGGAAAAGATATTTTTACATTTTTTAAAGAACATAAAAAATATAAAGTAAACGTAAAGAGATTTCAAAACGCTATTCAAAAAGCTATGGCTTCTAATGAAACTGTTTCTTTTGAAATTCACATAGAATCACTAGACAAATATTTTACAATCGAAATTTCAACTTTATATAACAATGATATTTTTCTAGGTACTTTATTACTATTTAAGGATATTACTCAGCATAAATTAGACATGCAGGCTCTTAAAGACAACCAAGATATTTTAATTGAGAGGGAACGTTTGGCTTCTCTTGGTCAATTGATTGGTGGTATTGCTCATAACTTAAAATCTCCTATAATGTCAATTTCGGGAGCTACAGAGGGTCTTACAGATTTAATTAAAGAATATGAGGAGTCTATAGTTGACAAAGATGTTACTATTGATGACCATTTGGCTATTGCAAACGATATGAAGGATTGGATTTCTAAGATAAAATCATATTTAGAATATATGTCAGATATTATTACAGCTGTTAAAGGTCAAGCTGTTGCCTTATCTGAAAATACTGTTGATTCATTTACGGTTGAGGAACTTACTAAAAGAGTTGACATTCTTATGAAACATGAGTTGAAAAAAGCCTTAATTACTTTGAATTTAGACCTTAAAGTTCCTACTTCCCTTATGATTCATGGCAATATAAATGGTTTGGTTCAAGTTATAAATAATATGATATCAAATGCAATTCAAGCCTATAAAGGTAAAGAGGGGCAAACAATAGATTTAATTATAACTCAAGAAAAAAATGATGTTATTGTTTCTGTTAGAGATTATGCTGGCGGTCTTCCTAAAGAAGTTCAAGAGAAACTATTTAAAGAAATGATAACAACTAAAGGTAAAGATGGAACTGGAATTGGCTTATTTATGTCATATTCAAATATACGTGCACATTTTAATGGAGATATTACATATTCTACAGAAGAAGGAAAAGGCACAATATTTAATATTATATTACCACAATAGTTAAAATAGAACTGTAATGTAAGTAAAATTTTACTTTTATTACAGTTTTTTTCATTTTTTTCATCTTTCTTATTGATTTTTTCCCCACTTTATAATATAGTATTGTTTAATACAGAGGTGATATTATGAGAAAGCATATTCAATCTAATACCACTACAGGATATAAAATAATAGCAGTTGATGATGATAGCGGTGTATTAGATTCTTTATCTGTCCTTTTGAATAGAAATGGTTATAACTTTGTAGGAATAACTGATCCAATTCAAGCAATAGAACGTGTAAAAAAAGAACATTTTGATTTAATGCTATTAGACTTTATGATGACACCTATTCATGGAGATAAAGTTGTTGAGGAAATAAGGAAATTTAATAAAGAACTTTACATTTTATTACTAACAGGACACAAAGATTTAGCTCCACCATTAGAGACTATAAGAAAATTGGATATACAATGTTATTGTGAAAAAAGCGATAAATTTGACCAATTGCTTCTATTAGTTGAGGCTGCAATAAAATCTGTTGAACAATTAAATGAAATAAATCGTATAAATAATGAATTATCAGATGCTTATAGTGATCTGGAAAAGGCATATTTAGACATGGTTGAAACACTTAGATTTACAGTTGAAGCAAAAGACCCTTATACTAGAGGTCATTCAGATAGAGTATCTGCATACTCTGTTTTAATTGGTCAGCATCTTGGTTTATCTGACTCTGATATTAATACTTTAAAAATTGGTGGCTTATTTCATGATATCGGCAAAATAGGAATTCCAGACAGCATATTGCTTAAAGATAGCAAACTTACAGATGATGAATATTCTGAAATTAAAAATCATCCATCTATTGGTGCACATATTTTATGCAATGCAAAAGTATTTCAAGATATTATACCTATTGTAAAACATCATCATGAAAGATATGATGGAAAAGGATATCCTTCTCAACTAGCTGGTGAAGATATTCCATATTTCGCCAGAATAGCTGCTGTTGCTGATACATTTGATGCTATGACATCCAAAAGAACATATAGAGATGCTTTACCTTTAGAGGTAGTCAAAGCAGAAATAGAAAGGTGCGCCGGAACACAGTTTGACCCTAAAATTGCTAAAGTATTCTTAGATATTTTGAATAAAAATTATGAAGAAATACAAAAAATTCAAGAACAATATAGGTAAATACGGACAAATAAATGTCCGTATTTACCTATATTATCAGTTTTTTTAGATTTTCATTGATAATTGTGCTTTTTTCCTATCTTCATCTATTCCTATTATTTTTACTTTTACTACATCTCCCACAGATACTACATCTGAAGGATTCTTCACAAAACTATTGCTTAATTGTGAAATATGTACTAGTCCATCATGTTTCACTCCAACATCTACAAATGCGCCAAAATCTGTTACATTTCTTACAGTTCCTGTTAGTATCATTCCTTCTTTTAAATCTTCAAATTTCAATACATCTGCCCTTAATACTGGTTTTGGCATATCTTCTCTTGGGTCTCGTCCTGGTTTTGAAAGCTCTTGCATAATATCTTTTAATGTTATTTCCCCAACATTTAGCTCTTTTGCTGTTTCCTGCGTTTTTATTTCTGATAATTTATTTTTTATTATAATTAACTTTTCTTTATTTAATAAATCTTCTTTTTTAAAGCCGATTATATTTAATAGTTGTTCTGCAACTTCATAGCTTTCTGGATGAACAGCTGTTATTTCTAATGGATTTTTTCCATCAAATACTCTCATAAAACCTGCACATTGTTGAAATGTTGCTTTTCCCAATTTTGGAACCTTTAGTAATTCCTTTCTTTCTTTTATCTTTCCATTTTCGTCTCTATATTTTACAATATTGCTTGCTAATGTTTTATTAATTCCAGATACATAAGACAATAAAGAAGGTGTTGCTGTGTTTACATCTACCCCAACTTTATTAACTGCGTCTTCTACTACTCCTGTTAAACTCTCTGATAATTTCTTTTGATCAACATCATGTTGATACTGACCCACACCTATTGATTTTGGATCTATTTTTACAAGCTCTGCCAGTGGATCTTGTAATCTTCTTGCTATCGAAATTGCTCCTCTTAAAGATACATTTATATCCGGATATTCTTCTGTTGCAAGTTTTGATGCAGAATATACAGATGCTCCTGCTTCACTTACTATAGCATAATGAACATTGCTTAACTCCTTTATCATATCTGACACAAAGTTTTCTGATTCTCTTGATGCTGTTCCATTTCCTATTGCAATAATGTTAACATTGTATTCTTTTATTAGTGCTATTAATTCTTTTTTAGCTCCTTCTACATCATTTTGTGGTTCTGTTGGATACACAGTTGTTGTAGCAAGTAGTTTTCCGGTTTCATCTATTACCGCAATTTTACAGCCTGTTCTATATGCTGGGTCAAACCCCATTACAGTTAGCCCCTTTAGCGGTGCTGCTAGCAATAATGGTTTTGCATTTTTTCCAAATACTTTTATAGCCTGCGTTTCTGCCTTTTCTGTTAAGTCAGAGCGTATCTCTCTTTCTATTGATGGCTCTATTAGTCTTTTAAAGCTATCTTCTATTGTTTCTTCTAACATTTTAGTATATTGCGTAGAACCTTTTATAATATCTTTATTAATCATTTCTAAAATAGTAGTTTCTGGTTTTTCCATTTTAACTTTTAAAAATTCTTCTTTTTCTCCGCGATTTATAGCTAAGATTCTGTGACTAGGTATTCTGTTTACTTTTTCATTAAAATTATAATACATATCATATGCCGATTTTTCTTCTTTTGTGCCTTTAACCATTATTATTCCTTCTCTATAGCACATTCTTTTAATTTGTTTTCTATAATTAGGATTATCTGATATGTTTTCTGCAATTATATCTTTTGCACCTTTAATTGCCTCTTCTACGCTTAAAACTCCTTTTTCTTCATCTATAAATTCTTTTGCGATTTCTTTTATATTTCTTTTATTATTTTGCTCAAATATTATTTGTGCCAATGGCTCTAGTCCTTTAGCCTTAGCTATTGTTGCTCTTGTCTTCTTTTTTTGTTTATATGGTCTATATATGTCTTCCACTTCTGAAAGTGTTTTGGCATTTTCCAATGATTGCACTATTTCATCTGTAAGTTTACCCTGTCCATCTATTGATTTAATTACCTCTTGTTTTCTTTCTTCTAAGTTTCTTAAATATTTAAGTCGTTCATCTAAATCTCTAAGTATCTCATCACTTAAACCTCCTGTAACTTCTTTTCTATATCGTGCTATAAATGGGATAGTATTACCATCATCTATTAATTTTATAGTATTGGTAACTTGCTCCTCTTTTACATTTAATTCATCTGCTATTATTTGAATAATTTTATTCATCTTTTTTGCTCCTTTTTACATTTTTCGAGTTTTTTCTTACTACTTTACTTGATTTTTTCATATACTTAATATATCATAATATTATAAAAAAGGAAAGGAGATTTTATATATGAATTTATCAAGTTTTAGAGCAAAAGCTCGTGAAAAACTATCTGGAAAATGGGGAAAAGCAGCTTGTATAACTCTTGCATATATGGCTATAAATTTTATTTTTAATACCATTTTAAGCTATTCATTCAATGGCCTTAATACTATACTTTCTATCGGTTTTGCTATTATAAATGTTCCTTTAGCATATGGTTTATTAATCCAATTTGTAAAGCTTTATAATGGTGAAGATACATCAGCATTTAACTTTTTTACATTAGGATTTAATAATTTTGCTAGAGCTTGGAAAGTAGCTCTTAATGTGTTTTTAAAATTATTAGTTCCATTTATACTTTTAATAATCTCTTCAATACTTCTTACTTCATTAGGTATAGTCTTTTACTGGACTCAGCCTGCAAACCTTACTGTATTGGTCATTTGTTTAGCTATTATTTGCCCTGTTTCTTTAATATGGCTTATAGTAAAATCATACTACTATATAATGTCTGATGTGATATCTATTGAAGAAACTGAATTACAACCAAAAGATGCAGTTGCAAAATCAAAAGAACTAATGACAAATAACCGTTGGAAATTCTTTATACTTGATTTAAGCTTTATTGGTTGGGCTCTATTAGCATCTTTAACCTTTGGTATAGGTATGCTTTGGTTGTTACCATATATTCAATTAACTCATATAGCATTTTATAAACATATATCTAAAAAAGAGGATGTTATTTAATTAACATCCTTTTAATATACATAATTTTGTGGATCATATCTTACGCCATTTACTCTTACCTCTAAGTGTAAATGATTTCCTGTTGACCTTCCTGTTGTTCCAACTTTTGCAATTACTTCTCCCTGACTTACGCTTTGCCCTGTTGATACTAATATTTGACTACAATGTGCATATGCTGTTTGAACTCCATTTCCATGTGATATTACTACCAAATATCCATAATCATCTAACCAACCCGCTGTTGTTACAGTTCCAGATGCTGCTGCCATTATAGGTGTCCCTCCTGGTGCTCCAATATCAAGTCCTCCATGGTTGTTTCTTGTTCTTGGTCCAAATCTTGAAGTTATTATTCCAGATACAGGTTGTATTAAACTAATTCCTATATCAACTTTTGCATTTGAATTTCCAGAAGCATATCCTGCAACACTTGCGTATACTATCTGTGGTGGCGGTTCTACATATAATTTAGCCACACATTTTTCAACATCTGTGAATTCTTTTAATTCTGTCTCGTATTTTTCTACAATTCCTAACTCTTCTTTGTTATCACTATCTTTTTCCTTTAATTCCGCAATAACTTTTTCTGCCTCATTAAATGTCGCCACATAAGCCTTTTCCTCTTTATCATCTGTTATTGCGTAATATTTATAATATGCTGTCCCATCTTCTATAGCCTTTGCATAAATTTCTTCGTCGTTACAATTTACATTTTTCTTTAATAGGCAAAGCTTATATTCTGGCATTTGGTCAACTTGAATAAATGCAACATTTGATTGTTCTTCTGCATTTATATATTTATTTATCTTTTTTTGCATATTACTTTTGTTATCTGTATATCCAACAAATTCTCCATTTAATGTTACTGCATATGTCGGTTTGTAGTAAAAAAACACAATACTGCCAATAAAAATAACTGCTAATGCCACTAAAACAAGAATTTTTATTGTTTTTCTTGAGTATATAGCTACATTTTTTAGTATATTAATAATAAACACTCTCCTATCATTATAATCTGTATTATTTTATACCATTTTTATTTATTTTACAATAACAACTTCAACTTGAATTCTTTCTTCTACGTGCTTACATAGTGTTTTACTGTCTTTTCCTCATTTTTATACTGTTTTTCTTCCATTTTTATTCAATTTATTGTATAAAATGAATATTTAATGTTCATAATATCTTTATATTACTTATGAAAGGAAGGGTGAAAATGCCAAATTTAAGTCAAGTAGAATTACAGAATTTAAGACATTTGATAGGAGCACACGAAACATCTTATCAAAAACTAAACACATATGCTTCACAAGCAGTAGACCCACAAATTAAGCAAATTTTTACAAAATCAGCTCAAGATGCATTAAATACTAAACAAAAATTAATGTCATTTTTAAATGGATAGGAGGATTTTTTAATGGATGAAAAAACAATGGTTAACGACGTTTTAGACGGAGTAAAAGCAAGTCTTACAACATATCAAGGAGTCATTTCAGAAGCAGAAAATATGCAATTAAGACAAACTATACAACAAATACGCAATAGTGATGAAAGCTTTCAGTACGAGCTATTTAAAATAGCACAAAACAAAGGCTATTACAAACCTGCTCAACCAGCAACAATAACAGAAATACAAACAGTAAAAACAGAACTTCTCAATTAGGAACAGTCCCAAATTGTTCCATTTGCACAATTTGGGACATCCTTGTTTAAGAGCAGTCATTCTGTGTACTGAACTGCTCTTATTTACATATAACTCAATTTGTTTATTCTATTATTTCTAATTCCGCAAATTTTGCCATTAACCTTTTATGTCCTACTTTATCAAACTGTATGTCTAACTTATAATCTTCGCCTTCTTGTTCTATTTTATTTATGGTTCCTTCTCCAAATTTTTTATGATAGATTCTTTGTCCTTCTTTATATTTAGTTATATCCACTTGTCTATCACTTGCCTTTTTATTTAATGAATTTAAAAAGCTCTCTGCCGTTCTAAACTGAAATGCCCCCACTTTTTCTTTAACTTCCGGTATTTTCTCTACATTGTCAAATTTATATGTTTTAACTTTTCCTGCATAATTTGTTCCATATTCCCAACCATAATTTGAGTCTTTAAATGAATTATTATCTTCATTGTCTATTTCTTCATAACCGTCTAATAAATCTTTTGGTATTTCTTTTAAAAATCTTGACATCTGGTTGTAGCTTGTAGAACCAAATATTGTTCTTCTTTTTGCACAAGTCAAATATAAATACTGCATTGCTCTGGTTATTCCAACATAGAATAATCGCCTTTCTTCTTCTAATTCTTTAATTTCTCCTATTGATTTATATCCTGGAAATATTCCTTCTTCCATTCCTACTAAAAATACCACTGGAAATTCTAGCCCTTTTGCACTGTGCAAAGTCATTAAAGTAACGGTATCTTCGCTTTCTTCCATATTATCTATGTCGCTTGTTAGACTTATACTTTCTAAAAATTCTGCCAATGTGTTTTCTGCCATTTGCTCCTCAAACTCTATTGCTACTGTTAAAAATTCCTCCAAGTTTTGTATTCTACTTTCCGCTTCAATTGTATTTTCATTTTCTAATGCTTTTACATATCCTGTTTTATTTAATGTCAATTTTATTAGCTCTGATATAGGAATTTGGTTTACTTGCTTTCTTAGCTCTTCTATTACTTCCACAAATTGTATGCTATTTGCCTTTACCCTATTTAGCTCATATTGTTCTGCATATTTTATTATTTCATACATTGACTTACCTGTTTTATCAGATATATCTTGTATATTATCTAGGCTTGTTTTTCCTATGCCTCTTTTAGGTTCATTTATAATTCTTTTTAGTGATAAATTATCTGAAGTATTAAATATTAATCTTAAATATGCAATTATATCTTTTATTTCTTTTCTTTCATAGAATTTTAGTCCTCCAATAATTTTGTATGGAATATTTTCTCGTCTGAATATATCTTCTATTGCCCTTGATTGTGAATTCATTCTGTACAATATTACAAAATCAGATAATTTTAAATATTCTTCCATTTTAAGCATATTTATTTGCTTTACTATGTATGATGCTTCATCATATTCGTCTTCTGCTTTATAGATACAAGGTAGTTTTCCTTCTTCATTTTCTGTCCATAATTTTTTATCATATTTGTTTTCATTGTTTTTTATAACTGCATTTGCTGCTTTTAATATATTACCTGTACATCTATAATTTTGCTCTAGTTTTACTATTTTACTACCCGGAAAGTCTTTTTCAAAGTTTAGTATGTTTGTAATATCTGCTCCCCTAAATGAATATATCCCTTGGTCATTATCGCCTACAACTGTTATATTTCCATATTTTGAGGCTAATATAGATACTAACATAAATTGTGCTTTGTTTGTATCTTGATATTCGTCTACAAGTACATATTTAAATTTTTCTGTATAATATTCCAAAACATCCGGATTTTCTGTTAATATTTTAATTGTGTAGTTTATAATATCATCAAAATCTAGTGCATTGTTTTCTTTCAATTTTTTTTGGTATAATTCATATACTTCGCCTATTTTTTCTTTTCTAAAGTCTCCATTATATTTTACTTGATATGCTTTTGGTTCTAACATATCATTTTTTCCGTTACTTATTTCAGATAATACACTTCTATCTGTAAAAAGCTTATCATCTAATCCTATTGATTTTATACATTCTTTTACTAATGTTCTTTGATCTGTCGAATCAAAAATCAAGAATGTAGTGTCAAACCCTATTCTATCTATGAATCTTCTTAATATACGTACACAAATAGAGTGGAATGTTCCTAGCCACATTTCTTGAGATGCTTCGCCCACTAGTTTTTCTACTCTTTGTTTCATTTCGTTTGCCGCTTTATTTGTAAATGTTATTGATAGTATATTCCATGGTTTAACATTTTTTTCTGACAATAGATATGCAATTTTATGTGTTAACACTTTTGTTTTTCCGCTTCCTGCTCCCGCTATAACTAGGCATGGTCCTTCTGTTGCTAAGACTGCTTCTTTTTGTTTATCATTTAATCCTTCTATTAGATTCTGCATTTTTGTTTATATTCCTTTCTTAGAATTATTGTCTATCAGCATTTCTAAACATTGCTTTATTTCTTCTGCACATTGTTTATATGTTTCTATATTGCACCCCCATGGGTCTTTTATGTCCATATTTTTTCCTTCTTTTCCAATTCCAACATATTCTTTCAATGTATATACCTTACCAGTTAATTCAGGATACATATTTAGCACTATCTGCTTATGAGATACTGTTGCACATAATATTAAATCCATCTGCTCAATTTTTGTTTCTTTAATATTTGTTGCTCTATGATTATTCATATCAACACCATATTCTTTCATTACATCTATTGCACTATATGTTGCTGGTTCTCCACTATCTGCATATATTCCGCAAGAATATACTTCTACATTATCTTTTTCTTTTATCATTTTTTCAAGCATATGATGTGCCATTGCACTTCTACATGTATTTCCTGTGCACACAAACATTATTTTCAATTGTTTCACTTCCTATCTTTTTCTTTAGTATTAATATTATAACATTTATATTTTTTATTTTTCAACATATTAGGTAATATTTAATGCTATTATCCCCAATAATAATCCACAAATGTTACCAATTGCTGTCATTCTACCACTATATAACTTATTTGCTTCTGGTGTTAGCTCTCCCGAAACTACATAAATCATTGCTCCTGCTGCAAATGCTAAGCATAGCGCAATTATAGCTTGCGATATTGAACCTATTAATCCACCAAAAAAGGCACCTACTCCTGTAGTTATTCCAGATAAAATTACGTAAAAAACTACTCGTATTGGGTTCATACCACCATTTTTCATTGGTACTGCCATAGAAATTCCTTCTGGTTGATACAAAAATAGGCAGTTTAACCTTTTATTTAAGACTAATCTATTATTTAACATTAAATTAGCCTTATATTTTTTCTTTTAAGTTATTTAATTGTTTAAAATTGAAATATAAATCTACTTGTTTATCTTGATGTATCTCAATTCTATTAATAATTACTTTCATAAATTCTGGTGTTAGTTCTTTTAACTCTAGAAATTCTTGTACAACACTTTTTATCTTCTCAGTATTATCTTGTTTTGATTCTTCTTTTTGCTGTTTAATTTCTAGGTATTCGTTTTCTTTTTCCCCTATTTCATTCTTAAATTTCTTCAATAATCTTTCATACATTTCTTCACTTATTTTATTGTTTAATTTGTCTACATACATTTGGTCAATATTATTATTTATCAATTTTATCTCGTTTCTTAGTTTTTTAAGTATTTTTCTATAATCATATTTTGTCATTCCATTTTTTACTTCTAATTCTACTTTTTCACTATCTATTTTTTTAAATAAATTTTTTATATAGTTAATTATAGTCTCTTCTAAATTAGAATAGCTAAAACCATGTGATGTGCAAAGTTTTAACTTTGAATTTCTGCGATAATTATTACATACCATATAATAATTGCCATTTTTTTTTCCTCTTACTCCTATTTTATGTTTGCATTCATAACAAAAAAGTAAACCATCTAGCAAAAAGGTATTTTTCTTTTCATTTCTATTGTAGTTTTGAACTATTACAATTTTTTGCACTCTGTCAAAAACATTTTTATCAATAATTGGTTTATGTGTATTTTCTACTATTTGCCACTGTTCTTCTGGATTTGCTCGAAGTTTCCTATTTTTATAGCTTATCCTACTTCTTTTGTTTTGAATTGTAACACCAACATATACTTTGTTTTGCAATATGAGTTTGACAGTTTTATTTTCCCAAAATGTTGCTTTATTATATCTAATTTGATTCGTTGTTGGAATATTGTTGTTATTTAGATAATCTCTTATTTCACCCACATTATTTCCAGAAATAGCCATACCAAAAATAGTCTTAACAATTTTTGCTTCCTCTTCACAGATAACTAAATGGTTCTTATCTTTTGGATCTTTCATATATCCTAAAGGTGTTTTACCTCCAACCCATTTTCCTTGTTTTTGCATAGTGTGTAATGCTGTTTTTATTTTTTTAGACAAATCCTTTGAGTACATATCATTTAATATTGATTTAAAAGGTGCAATATCATTATTTCCATTGTTTGTAGCAAAAGTATCTATATTATCTGTTACAGAAACATATCTAACATTATTCTCTGGGAACCATTTTTCTATATATTCTCCAGTTTCTATATAATCACGGCCAAGACGAGATAAATCCTTTGTTATAACCATATTTATTTTGCCCAATTCTATATCTCTAATCATTCGTTTAAAATCTGGCCTGTTAAAATTCGTTCCTGTATATCCAGGGTCTATGTAAATATCTACAAGTTCATATTCCCATCCTAACTTTTCTACATATTCTATTAATAATGCTTTTTGATTTGTTATACTTTCGCTCTCGTCATATCCTTTATCCATATCTTCTTTTGATAATCTAATATATATTGCAACCTTGTATATTGTTCTCTTTATTTTTTCAAGCATTTATCCTCCTTCCCATGCTTGATAAAAACAATTTGAATTCAATTTTAATTATATCTATTTTTTCCTTTTAATACAATGTTCAACATATTTATTTTTTATACTATTTTATGCTAACTTTTTGAATTCAAATTTTAGGTTTTTTTATTGCATAGGAAATTTCGTTAGAAATTTCCCGAGCAACAAGGTTAAGTTTCCTTAGGCCGTGCATATTCGCGAATCGAAATGCTACAAAAGTCAAAGCCACTTTTCTTATAAAATCTTATTTTTCTTAATAGTGGAATATTTTTCTAACTGACTAATTAAGAAG
>ERZ791830.432-NODE-432-length-42976-cov-11.690291_pt1 | contig 42976 bp, 29 predicted proteins | sample MGYA00509945_ERZ791830 | MGnify/ENA primary metagenome ERZ791830 (study PRJEB30046, sample SAMN00792021) | human gut metagenome | study: EMG produced TPA metagenomics assembly of the A metagenome-wide association study of gut microbiota in type 2...
CGCGCGGGTGCGACGCTCCGGCTGATGGCGACGGTGCAGCCCGCGAACGCCACGGTGAAGCGTGTGACGTGGGCGGTCAACTGCCCCGCGAGCGTTGCGACGATTTCTGGCGACGGGAAGCTGCGCGTGTCCGCAAACGCGGAAACACAGATTATCCTCGTCACCGCGACGGTGAATGACGGTCAGCGGGTGAGCGCGGCATACCCGGTGTACATTCAGGGCAAAGCCCCGGTGCCGCCCACGCCGACCACCCCGGATGCGCCGGAAAAGTAAGCAAAATAAAGAACAGACCAGCATGGTGTGATGCCGTGCTGGTCTGTTCTTGGTGATGGATTGAAGAGGATGTTCGGGGAAAGCAGACAGAAACGGAAGTCAAGCAATTCGGTCGCGCCCATTTGGCGCGACAATGTGCAAGTGGTTGGTAGAGCAGCTTGGGGGCGCTCCTGCGGGAGCGCGAAGTTACTGGCAGGGACGCTTCGCTGCCTGCGCCTTGTTGACTTCTTCCTTTGAGTAGGCTTGACGAGAAACAGTTGGGGCGTTGCCCCAAACCCCACAAGGGAGCTCCGCCCCTTGACCCCGCAAGGGGCAATTGCCCCTTGACCCCTTTTCGCGATTGAGTTGGTCTCTTCTTCCTACTTCTTCCGCGTGTTTATCCCTTTAGCCCTCGAAGGCGAAGGGCGCGAGCGGAAGACCGTTCCGCCCAAACAAAGCGACCTTCCCCCAATTCACATATGCATACCTTACCTTCGTCGGGTGGAGCACCGCCACGCTCCGCAAGCGCATCTCCGTCCCATCCAGCGTCACCGACTGCACAGGGTGATACGCCCCGTCCTCCCCGGCAATCTCCAGCAGCAGTTCGCCTGTCTCCCGGCGCAGCACAGGTGCGCTCAGCGTGACAACGAGCGTATCTCCCTGCGTATACTTCCCCAGCGCGCGGGGGGATTCCGGCGCGTCCATGCCATAGACGACGCGCAGGGCAACGTCGCACAGGCGCTCACCGGGGGTACGCTTGTCGGTCGGGTGAATGTTATCGAACTCGCCGCAGTCCAGCAGAATCGCCAGACCGCCGGGCTGGAGGGCGCTTGCCGCCCGTGCCTGTGCGAGACGCAGGCGCGCCCAGTCATGCTTATCCTCGTCGCCGGCGGCAATCCACATCGGCAGCTGCACGTTGAGGAAGGGGAGCGAATCGTCGCGAAAGAGCTGACGCAGGCGCATCACCATTGCGGTCAGCAGCACGTCGTAATGCTCGGTTTTCGCGGTGTCATCCTCACCCTGATAATACAGAATGCCGGTCAGCGTCGCGGGAACGACGCGCTTTGTCATCGTTTCAATCAGCCCGCCCGGACGATACGGCGAACCGGGGCCAACCGGCGGATGCCAAGGGCAGGGACCGACGGTTTCGTTGATTTCTGGCCACGAGATACCGGGATTGTCCTTCTTCAGCTGAGCAACATGCGCATTCCATGCGTTCATTTCAACCCAGAAAGCATCTTCCTCCTGCCGCCACTGGTCAAAAGGCTTGTCGCCGCCCTGCTCCCGGTAGCGGGTGATGTAGCGCTGCCCCTCGGCGGTTGCTTCCAGCGCTTCCTTGTCCATCCAGCAGGTCACGGACGTACCGCCCCAGTAGCAGTCAATAATGCCGATAGGGCAGTCAATCGTCCGCGCGAGTTTGCGGGCGAAGAAGTACGCCACGGCGGACATATCCCGCGCATAGCCGGGGCGGACACGCTCCCAATGAGACGCGGCTTCGGCTGCAATCGCGTCGTCATCCCAGACGCTCTTTTTCGGGACGTTGAAGTAGTGCACCAGCGGGTCGTCATGCGCCGCGATTAAATCTTGCCCCTCGTCGGCGTTTTGCAGTTCCAGCTCCATGTTGCTCTGCCCGGACGCGAGGTAGACTTCGCCAATCGAAATATCGGTGGATGTGCACGTTTCTGCCCCGCAATGGACAGTCAGCGTGCAGCTGGTCGCCTGTTCCATCGGCGGAAGATGCAGGAGAAAGCGTCCGTCGCGCGCTGTGCAGATGCCTTCGGAGAGAATCAGCCCATCCGCCGTCGTTACGCGCCCGGCGACAGTTTGCCCATCCGCCGCCGTACCCCAGACGCGCACTTCCTTGCGGCGGCACAGGACAGCGCCATTGCCAAACAGGGGCGCAAGTTTGAATTCAATTGCCATTAGTCGTCCTTCTTTCCCATAAACGCAAGGTTGTGCGAGATGAGCAGGCAGCGCTGGCGCACGCAGTCCGGCGAACGCAGCGGGTCTTTGGGCGTGTGCAGCAGATAGTCGCACAGGCGGTCAATGTCCGTTTCGGCAACGTGCAGGCGCGTGTCCGACGAGGCATAGTAGATGTACACCTTGCCGTCGTCATCCGCAATCGCGCCGTTGGAAAACACGACATTGCTCACGTCGCCCACGCGCTCGTGCCCCATCGGGCCAAGCAGCATCCCCGACGGTTCGGCAATCACGCGCGACGGGTCATCCAGCGCCGTCATGAAGGCGTACAGCACATAGCGCAGACCTGCCGCCGTGTTGCGAACGCCGTGCGCGATGTGAATCCAGCCCTTGTCGGTGCGAATTGGCGTTGCGCCCGCGCCGTTTTTGCTCTCGGTGATGGTGTGGTAGCGGCGCAGGGAAATGATTTTCTCCTCATCAATGACGGGGTGCTCAATATCCTTGCACAGCCCGAAGCCGATGCCGCCGCCCGAACCCGTCTCGATGAAATCATCCATCGGACGGGTGTAGAAGGCATATTGCCCGTCCACAAATTCGGGGTGGAGGACGACATTGCGCTGCTGCGGCGAACGGAGCGTCTTGAGGTTCGGCAGGCGCTCCCAGCTCTGCAAGTCCTTCGTGCGTACGATGCCCGCCGCCGCAACCGCTGCGGACAAATCGCTGCTGGTGCGGTCTTTGCTTTCGGAGCAGAATACGCCGTAAATCCAGCCGTCTTCATGCTGCGTCAGGCGCATGTCGTAGACGTTTGTTTCCTCCGCGCAGGTATCGGGGAGAATGACAGGATAATCCCGGAAGCGGAAGCCCTCAGTGGGCTTGTCGGATTCCGCGACGGCGAAGAAGGACTTGCGATCCATCCCTTCGACGCGTACGACGAGGCAGTACTTGCCGTTCAGCTTGATTGCGCCGCTGTTCATGGTGGCATTCACGCCCAGCCGCTGCATCATGAAGGGGTTCGACGCGGGGTCAGCGTCGTACATCCAGAAGGGCGGGATATGCTCGCGGGTGAGGACGGGGTAGCGGTAGCGGGTATAAAGCCCGTTATAGAAGTGGTCATTGGCGGGGTTCGGGCGCGCGATGAGGCGCTCGTAGGACTCCATCAGGGAGGAAAAACTGCGGATTTGCATGGCAGTGGTCGCTCCTTTGCATTGTTTGTTTAGTACAGGTGCTAAGGGAATTTATTTTGATTGTGGCAGGGGGAATCGCCTCTGCGGAGGCGACAAGGGGGCTTTGCGGTCGCCCCCTTGACCCCTTCGCAGTGCACACTCCTGTTTATTGATTTGTATTGCTGCTTAGGGACGAACGGCACACCAACTAAATTTGTTTCGATAAAGCTCAACAAACTTAGATGGGGACGCGAAGCAGTCCAGAGGGCGACCGCAAAGCCCTCTGGTCGCCTCCGCAGAGGCGAAATCTCTGCATTAACACGCGGACATAGCTTGAAAGTGTCACCAACTGAATCGCGCGAAAGGGTCAAGGGAGGGGACTTCGTCCCGTTTCATTCTCCCTTGCGGAGTCCAGAGGCAGCGCCTCTGGCGCCTCCTCCTGCACAAAAAGAGGGATGTACGCACTCGTACATCCCCGCAAAATCAGAAATCGTCCTGCGCGATGTCGTCGCCCCATTGGAGCTTGGAGTGCGCCTTGATGTAGGTGACAACCTCGTCCACGGTGGTGAACGCCAGACCAACGTTGGTGTCCGCCGCGCCGTAGTAGATGGCGATGCGGCCGGTATCACCGTCCTGCAGGGTAGCGCAGGGGAAAACGACGTTCGGCACGAAGCCAGTCGTTTCGTAAGGCTCTTCCGGCGTCAGCAGGTGGTTTTCGCAGCGGTACAGCACCTTCGACGGCTCGTTGATGTCCAGAATCGCGCCGCCCATGGAGTACACGAAGCCGTTGCAGGTGGTCGCGACGCCGTGGTAGAACAGCAGCCAGCCTTCGGTCGTTTCGATGGGGGCAGCGCCGCCGCCAATCTTGACGGACTCCCACCAGTTGCTGCCGCGGCCCATCACATGGCGATGGTGTCCCCAATACTCCATGTCGGGCGATTCGGAGATGAAAATATCACCGAAAGGCGTGTGGCCGGAGTCGGACGGACGGGACAGGAGCTTAAACTTGCCGTTCACCTTGCGCGGGAACAGCACGGCGTTGCGGTTGAAGGGGATGAAGGGGTTCTCGATGCGCGTGAAGGTTTTGAAGTCCTTCGTCTTCGCCATGCCGATGGCAGCACCGTAGAAATCGGTGCACCAAATGATGTAGTAGGTGTCATCCACCTTCACCAGACGCGGGTCATAGGCGTAGTGCGGCATTTTCGGGTTGCCGTTGTCATCCACAAAGGGCACTTTTTCGCGCTCGACGTCCCAGTGAATGCCGTCCTTGGAATGTCCGAGGTAGACATATGGGATGCCGTTGACCTGCTCGCCGCGCAGAACGGCAATGTAGCCATCTTCCCACGGCACAACGGCGGAGTTGAAGATGCGGGCAATTTCCGGCGTGGGATTGCGCCCCATGACGGGGTTCTCGCTGTAACGCCAGACAGGGGAGGAAAGCTTGTAGTCAGCCGGCTTCTCCTGCCACGGAATGTTGGGAAGGGAGGGGACATTGAGCATCTTGACAGCCATGTGTACATACCTCTTTCTTGGTTGTTTAATGGAAAGCAGTTGCTCTCCGGGATTAGTGAATGACAGACACCGGCGCGGCGGAATCGCGGAAGACGCATTCGCCGCCAATCACCACGCGCCCGATGGTTTTGCGGTCGCCCGCGCAGCGCTCGCCAATCAGCTTGACCGCCATGCGGCACATCGCGGGGCAATTGACACGGAAGGTTGTCAGCGGCGGCGTGTTTCCAGCGGTCGGGCAGAAATCATCAAAGCCCACGACGGAAATGTCCTCCGGCACGCGGTAGCCGCGGCTTTGCAGGTCGGTAATCAGCGCCTGCGCGGACATATCGCAGTTCACGACGAACGCAGTCGGCATTTTCTCCGGCAGCTGGAAGGTGTGGAACATGTTCCCTTCCGGGCTGCGGTCGGAAAAAACGCATTCGGGGCGCACGGGCAAATCCTTCATCAGCATTGCGGAAAGGAAACCGAGGTAGCGTTCCATGATGGAGGACGTTGCCTTGATATCCCCGACGAAGCCGATGTCCCGATGCCCCTGCTCAATCAGCCAGTAGGTCAACTGCGCCGCGCCGAAAGCGTTGTCGCTGACAATGGCGTCAGTGGTGACAAAGGGGTCGTGGAAGTCCAGACAGATGACGGGCATTTCCTGCCGCGTCAGCAGCTGCATATACGGGGAGGTTAGCTGCCCCAGACAGATGAGCGCATCGACGTGGCGCGAACGCAGGAGATTCGGCAGGGTCAGCGCGGTCTGCATGTCATGCGTGACCAGCTCCATGATGCCGAAGTGCCCCGCGTCGGTCAGCGCCTGCACGAGCTGCTTGTAGAAAGTTGCATAAAAGGACACGACGGAGAAAAAATTCTCCGGAATGAGGATGCCGACATCCAAGCCGGATGTGGTTGTGGCTTGCGGCGCGTTGGGGTTGACATAGCCGAGTTCGGATGCGCGGCGGATGATTTTCTGCCGCATTTCCTCACTCACGCCGGATTTTCCCGCGAGCGCCTTCGACACGGTGACGGCGCTGACCCCCAGCTGCCGCCCAATGTCACGCATGGTGATACCGCTCATGGTGAAATAAAACCTCCAGATTTGTGGATGTTTGCGAGGGCAAAGTCCGTTTTTGATAGCTCTTGTTTTCTTTTAGACTTCTGGAGTATTGCTGCAGGGGTTTCGCCTCTGCGGGGGCGACAAGGGGGCAATGGAAACAGACGAAGTCTGCGGTTGCCCCCTTGACCCCTTCGCAGCGTACACTCCTGTTTATTGGTTTGTATTGCTGCTTGAGGGAACGAAAGGTACACTAACTAACTGAAGTAACAATAAAAGTCTACTATGCAGGAGTGCACCGAAGGTTTCCAAAGGGCGATCGGAAAGCCCTTTGGTCGCTCCCGCAGGAGCGAAATCCCTGCGCAAGGCGAAAGCACATTCAGAAAGGTAAAAACAGCATGAATGCAAGCATCAGCGCGATAGCCGATGGAACATTACGCCAGATGCTCCATCACCCGCAGGCACATGCGGCTGTTGTGGTACGGACACTTCCACTCTTCCACAATCGGCTTGTCCGTCGGGACGCCTGATTCGGTCAGCGACCAGAACCACTCGCTGTTCGGACGCGGGTCAACGAAGGCGCGGCGGATGTAGGCAAACTGTGCTTCCGCCTGCCTCAGCCAAGTGGGTGCGCCTGTCAGCTCATAGGCATTCAGGAAACCCAGCACCGTCTCCGCCTGTACCCACCAGACACGCGTGTGGTCAACTTTGCCCTCGACGACTTCGTTCTCCAAGCCGTGGTCGGTGAATGCGCGTTCGCGGACAGCTTCCGCCAGCGTCAGGCACATGTGCAGATACGGCGCGCGGTTTGATTCGGGCAGCAGCGTCTCTGCCGCGTCCCAAATCAGCCACGAGGCCTCAATGTCGTGCCCGAAGGACTGCATGTCCAGCAAAGAGCGGTAGTTGCGGTCGTAGAAGACCTCCAAGCGGCGCTTGCCCGGATTGTACATCACGTTCAGGAAACGCTCTAAGCAGACTTCTCCGGCGCGGCGCACAGCTTCGTCCGGCATGGCGCGGTATAATTCCGCATAGCACTCCAAAACGTGCAGCAGCGTGTTCATCGTGCGGGACGCCGTCTCGTGGCGCTCCATCAGCTTCGGGTTGTCAGACAGCTTCTCGTTGCCGACGGGGGTGAAATCCGGCTCGTAGGCCTCGCCGTAGCCGCCTGCGTCGCTGCACTTCGTCTCGATGAGGTTGAACAGCGCCATCGCCTTTTCGCGCGCGGGGGCGTAATCCGGGTCGCTTTCGCCGATGGCGCGCATGTACGCCGCTAAGCCGTAAATCGCGAACGCCTGACAGTAGGTGTGCTTCGTCTTGTCCAGCGGCTCACCGTCCGCCGTCACCGACCAGTACACGCCGCCGCGCTCGGTATCCTCAAAATGCGGCAGGAATGCGAACGCATGGCGCGCATAGCGCAGCAGGGATTTATCGCCCGTCACGCGCGCCGCCGTCGAGAACGTCCACAGAATGCGGCTGTTGAGGATGCAGCCCTTGTGTGCCCCGCGCTCCACGGACAGGTCATGATTCACATAGCCGAACCAGCCGCCGCGCTCCCAATCGGTCAGGTTCTCCCAGAAAGGCAGAATGGTCGTAAGCAGATGGTGCGAACAATCCTGGCGAAACATGAAGCATTCCTCTCTTCCTGTTAGCTTAACAGTTAGGTATATGGGTATTATAACCCGGAAAAATGTCCTTGTCAAGCGGCAAAAAGAGAAATAAGCTGATAAATATGGCGAAATTTTCACCGAAAGGAACAATAAAAGGAAACAACGTAAGGCTAACGTGTAAACTAATCAGCTGGCAGGAAAAAAAGCCGTGCAGGGGCTTGCTTTCACGGCGGAAATGTGGCACAATATAAGGTAGCATTGTGTGTAAACATGGTGCTGCTTTTGCAATTTGAAATTTGAAACTGGGAAAGAAATAGTGGAGGAAATCAATCAATGGCGGAAACACAGAAAATCGTCATTCTGAATTTCGGCGGACAGTACACGCAGCTGATTGCGCGGCGCGTGCGCGAATGCCATGTGTATTCCTGCGTCCTGCCCTATGACGCGAGCCTGGAGACGATTCGCGCGCAAAACCCCGTGGGCGTGATTCTCTCCGGCGGCCCGGCGAGCGTGCTGGAACAGGATGCACCCCGCTGCGACGAGGGCGTGTATCAGCTGGGCGTGCCGGTGCTGGGTATCTGTTACGGAATGCAGCTGACGGCGTATTTGCTGGGCGGCACGGTGGAAAAGGCGGCACAGCGCGAGTATGGCCGAATCACCGTGACGATGGACGATAAGACGAGCCTGCTCTCCGGCATGTCGGATGCTTCCTCCTGCTGGCTGAGCCATACCTATCAGGTGAAGAAGTGCCCGGCTGGTTTCCACCCGATTGCGCACAGCACGAACTGCCCCGTTGCGGCGATGGCGAACGACGACAAGCGCATCTACGGCGTGCAGTTCCATCCGGAAGTGACCCACTCCGACGAGGGACGCGCGGTCATCGAGAACTTCCTGAATATCTGCGGCTGCGTGGGCGACTGGTCGATGGAAACCTACGCGCAGACGGCGATTGCCAACATCCGCGAAATCGTGGGCGACAAGGGCACGGTGCTGCTGGGACTTTCCGGCGGCGTGGACTCCTCCGTCGCGGCGGCGCTGATTTATAAGGCCATCGGCGACCGCCTGACCTGCGTCTACGTTGACCACGGCTTCATGCGCAAGGGCGAAACCGAGCAGGTGGTGAATGTGTTCACGCACACTTTCCCCGTGCGTCTGGTTGCGTCCGACGCCAGCAAAATCTTCTATGAGGACTTGAAGGGCGTTTCCGACCCCGAAACGAAGCGCAAGATTATCGGCCGTGACTTCCTGAAAGTATTCAAGGCGGAATCCGAAAAGCTCGGCAAGCTGGACTACTTCGCGCAGGGCACGATTTACCCGGACGTTATCGAGAGCGGTCAGGCGACGGGCGCGGCGGTCATCAAGAGCCACCACAATGTCGGCGGCCTGCCCAAGGAACTCGGCTTCACACAGCTGATTGAGCCGCTGCGGATGCTGTTCAAGGACGAAGTGCGCGCGCTGGGCGAAACGCTGGGTCTCCCGCACGATCTTGTCTGGCGTCAGCCGTTCCCCGGCCCCGGTCTGGCGATTCGTGTCATCGGCGACCTGACCCCGGAAAAGGTGGAGATTGTCCGCGAGAGCGACGCGGTGCTGCGCGAAGAAATCGCCAAGGCCGGTCTGGACGCCGATATCCACCAGTATTTCACCGTCCTGACGGGCATCCGCTCCGTGGGCGTCATGGGCGACGAGCGGACGTACGACTACACCGTCGCCATCCGCGCGGTCACGACGGACGACTTCATGACCGCCGACTGGGCGCGCATCCCGTATGACGTCGTGCGCACGATTTCCGCAAGGATTGTGAACGAAGTGCCGCATGTGAACCGCGTCGTGCTGGACGTGACAACCAAGCCGCCGGCGAGTATTGAGTGGGAATAATGAAAAAGTGGATGTGAAGGGCTGCAAAACCTTGAAAACACGCACTTTTTCAAAACAGGATTGCCTGTTTGGTAGCAAGATGATAGCAGACGCGGCGTTCGTGCTATTCTGATGTGTCGGATGGCGCGAATGGCTTGCGGGTGCTGGAATATAACTTTATAGGATGAAAAAGGCTCTGCTGACTTCCGTGAAGGAAGAACGGCAGAGCCTTTTGCTGTTACTCGGATTGATTTGTGGGAAAATTGGTGAATATATCGGGGGGATATGGTGCCAGTGACCGGTACATCATTTGTGCGGTGTTGCCTTAAAAATTTTACCATTGAGAGTATTGACAAAATAGAGGAACTTATGTACACTAAATATGCAATTAACTGTTTGAATTTAACAAAAAGATGGAGAGATACTATGAAAAAGTGGTACGCGAAGTCGAAGCGTCCCGGACGCAAGCAGGTGGAGGTGAAGGAACATCTTTGCGCGGTGGGAGAATTGAGCAAAGAGTATGGAAGACAACTGGGCATGGAAAAAGAAGCGGAAATGGCAGGAACGGTTCATGATGCTGGCAAGCTCACAGATAAATTCCAAGATGTTTTGGAAGGAAACGCATCCAGAGTAGACCATGCAAGGGTGAGCGCTGCGTTTTTGCGGTGGTTTCTGATTGCTACACAAAAATGCACAAGTAAGGAGATTGCAAGTACCAATTACGCGCCCATTTTAGAGGCAATCAATGCACATCATGGAACGCTGCTCTGCTACGACCAGCTGAAGTATTCGCTGCGTGAATGCATGACAGCGCAAAAGTGGTTGGAAGGCAATGATGGAAAGGAGGTTGCATTAACAGGAAAAGAAAATTACCGTGTGCTTGCGGAGATATTTCATGAAGAACTTCCGCAGTGGGAATGTCCTGAACCTAAGATCATGACGCTTGGGGAAGAAGAACGGATGCTTTGGTCGCGAATGCTGCTTTCTTGCTTGGTGGATGCAGATTACACCGCATCAGCGGAAGAGGATGGAGAAATCATCCCGGAGCCGCCGAAATGTGATGCGGAAAACTGGCTGGAGCGCTTAAATGCGCATCGGGCGGAATTAGCAAGAAACTCAACGGCTGATAAAAAACTCAATGCACTGCGGAATGAGTTGTTTGAAACGTGCGGCAGGGCGGGGGATTATGCGCCGGGGATTTACACCCTGACAGCGCCTACTGGCACAGGAAAAACGCTGGCCTTGCTGCATTTTGCGCTGCGCCAATGCCGCAAGAACGGTCAGCAGCGAATCATCATTGTGCTGCCGTTTATTACGCTGACGGAACAGAATGCAATTGAATATCGGAAAATCCTTGGGGATGACGTTTTGCTGGAAGATCATAGCCAACGGCAGCTGACAGAAGAGCAGCGAAAGTTTGCACAGCGCTGGGATATGCCAGTCATTGTGACCACATCAGTGCGATTTTTCGAGGGGCTGTTTGCGGCAAAAGCCCCGAATCTTCGGAAACTGCATCGGTTGGCGAATTCTGTAATCATTTTCGATGAAGCGCAGAGCTTGTCTGCAGAATTGTTTCCTGCGACGCTCAAAACCATTCAGGCGCTTTGCAATCTGCCGAAGAAAAATGTGACGATGCTCTTTTCTACGGCGACACAGCCGGATTATCAATCAATCCCTAATCTTACTTGGCATGCTACGGAGATTTGTCCGAACCATGCCGATATGTATCAGCAACTTCGCCGCGTTCAGGTGACATGGCGAGTTTTGCCGAATGAGAGAATCTCGTGGGAAGAAATTGCGCAGAAAATGGCGGCACAGCGGAGCATTTGCACCATTGTGAACATGAAAAAGCACGCGAAGAAGCTGTTCGATGCGCTGAAATTGGTATGTGAGACGGAATCAGTATTCTACATCACGACGGAATTGTGTCCGGCGCATCGGCGCGTCGTGATAGAGCAAGTCAAAAAGCGGCTGCGCGACGGCTTGCCTTGCCGTGTGGTTGCGACGCAGTGCATAGAGGCAGGTGTGGATTTGGACTTTGACAGCGTTTTCCGCGCGCTGGCCCCGCTGGAATCAATCATTCAGGCGGCGGGAAGATGCAATCGAAACGGCCGCCATCCCGAAGGCGGGCAAGTGCTTGTGTTCCTTCCGGATGAAGAAAGGCTATATCCTGATACATGGTATGAAAAGGCGGCAATGCTGGTTAGTGCATTGCATATTGAGAAACCGATTGACCTGATGAATCCGAGTGACATTCAGCGCTACTATCAGAAGCTCTTTTGGAAGTTGAAAGGGGAGAAGAAGCTGAGCGAGGCCATCCAAATGCAGGATTATGCAGGGGTCGAGAAAAACTATCGCATTATCAAGAATGACGGCGTGCAGGTGCTTGTGCCATATGAACCTGAAAACAAGCTGTTTGAGAAGCTGAAGGAAGAAGCCTTGGAAAACGGCGTGACGGCGAAGTGGATGCATGAGGCGGCAGCGTTGTGCGTGACTGCATATGCGAATGATGACTTCAACTGTTATGTGGAGCAGCTGTATTTTGCGGGAAAGCGGAATGAGAGCAGGCAGCCATCCGGCTATTGGGTGCTTCGCAGGAAGGGGAATTATCATATGGATACGGGGATGCAGTTGAAAAATAATGCCTATATGTGGTGAAAAAATTCTTATATACCAGATTTGCCATTGACAATTCAGACGCAGTACATTATACTTACATTGACAGCACTGCTTGACGCTTTGTTTAGTACGCGAACGGGCGGTAAGCTGAGAATTGAAAAAATGTAAGGATAATGCTATCCTCTCTGCTGATTTGGCAGAGAGAAGAACATGGAGGTGATGAAAAATCATGGAGATTTCAGTGACCGTTTGGGGTGACTTGGCGTGCTTCACTTCGCCGACAACGAAAGTAGAAAGGCTTTCGCAGGCAGTCCCAACACCATCAGCAGCACGAGGCATACTGTCAAGTATTTACAGCAAAAGGACAGAATTTTTTTGGATGGTGACAAAAATTGAAGTGCTGAAACCTATCCGCTATATCAGCGTCAGGCGCAACGAAGTGAAGTCCATATTGGGCAATAATATGGAACCAATCAGCGCAGAGGATGAGCGGACACAGCGGCAAACGGTTTTCCTGTATGATGTCCGCTACCGCATTACCGCGCAGATTGTGCCGAGGCCGGATTATCATGGTACGGCAGAGCAACTGTATGCACAGGCTGAACGGCGAATTAAAGGTGGCAAGTGCTTTTGCCAGCCTGCGCTCGGCTTAAGGGAATGCGTTGCGTACTTTTCTGAGAGCGATCCGAACGAAAAGCCGATTCAGCAAGACATGGATTTGGGCTTGATGGTGTACGACATTTTTGACCTGCATGACGCGGAGGTTCGCAAGAAAACGCGGACAAGGCTGTCCCTGTATCATGCGGTGATGAAGCAGGGCGTCATTGAAGTGCCGCCCTATGATAGCCCGGAAGTCTTGAAGGGGGATGCGATATGCTGAGACCGCTGTACGATTATGCCATGCGTTACCAGCTGCTGCCGCCTCCGGGCATGGTGAAAAAGACGGTAAAGGCATGGGCTTGCCTTGGCGCAAATGGCACGTTCCTTGGCGTGAGGCAGGACGGCGAGGATGAATACTTTTGCCCTGACATTGGCAGCTTGGCGAATGGCAAAGACAAGTGCAATGTGCTGGTGGAAAAATACGAGGTTGTTTTCTGGAAAGATACGCCGGAAAGCAAAGTTGAGCAAAGAGAGGAAGGCAAAAAGCCGAAAGACAACACGCTCAAGCATCGATACTTTCTTGCTTCTCTTCAGCAGGCAGCGCAGAAAGCCCCGGAATTGTCCGCCTGTGTGCATTTGCTGGAGGACGAAACTTGCTGTGAGCAGGTTCGGCAGGAACTGCTGCGGCTGAAGCTGAAGCCATCAGACCGCGTTTCATTTGAAATTGCAGGAACGCCTATTGTCGAAATTCCGGAGGTGCAGGAATGGTGGCGGGAGTTTCGTCAGCAGTTCGCGCAGCATGGCGCGGCAGAAAGCTTGTGCCTGATTACTGGAGAAAAAACGATGCCGGTTGCTACCCTGCCGCCAATTAAGGGACTCTTGCAAGTTGGCGGACATGGACGCGGTGATGCGCTGTTTTGCTTTGACAAGCCAGCATTTTGCTCGTATGGGCTAAAGCAATCGGCGAATGCGCCTGTTTCTGCGGAATCAATTGACGCGGTGAAAGCGGCGCTTGACCATCTCATGTCAAGCGAAACGCTTTCGCCAACGTTGGCGGGAATGCGCTTTGTCCATTGGTTTGACTGCTATGTTCCTGCGGAATGCGACCCGATGCAGCAAGCACTGGAGGGCGATCCTAAGAATCAGGGAACAGAACAGCAGACGGAAGATGATGATGGATACGACGACGATGAAGAATTTGATGAAACGGTAGAAGCACCGTCAAATCCTGATGCTAAACGCGATATTGCAGCCAAACGCATCGAGAGCATTGAAAGCGGAGCAGCGACAACCGCGATTCCAGCCAGCACGCAGTATTACATCCTCCTGCTGTCTGGCGTTACAGGGCGTGTCATGGTTCGCAGCTACGACCACGGGAATTACGGCAAACTGGAGGAGAGCATCCAGCAATGGCGCAATGACTTGCAAATGGTCGATCTCGGTGGAACGGGATTCACAAAAATTAATTCGCTGAAAGCAATGATGATTCGTCTGATGCCGCGGCAAAAGAGCGAAAAGAACGTTTTCAAGCGGATGGACAAGGAACTTTCAGGAATTACGCCAGCGGTGCTGCACGCAATCTTGACGGACAGTATGCTGCCGGATTCCGTGGCGGTTCGTGCGCTGCGATACATTCGCAATCAAATGGCCAGTGCCAGTGAAGAAGATAAACATGCGCCCGTGCCCGATGCAATGTGCTGCCAATGGCTGAAAGTATGGCTGATTCGGAAAAACAATCGAAAGGAAGGCGTGATAGAAGCTATGTATCAGGCGGAAAATACGAATGTTGCATACCGCTGCGGCGCGTGGGTCGCCGTGTATGCGAGTATGCAGCAGTTTGCAATGAGAGATGTTCAGGCAGGTATTGTGCAGCGCTATTATGCATCTGCTTGTCAGATGCCGGCGCTGGTGCTGGGGCAGCTGTCAATTCTCTCCGTACCGCACCAGGACAAAATCAAGGGCGACTATCTGAAGATGTATCTGGAAATGCTGGATAAGGTGACTTGTGACATTGGGGAAATCCCCACCATGCTGAACTTGGAGCAGCAGGCTTACTTTGCACTGGGGTATCGCCAGATGACAGCGGAATTGAATCGGAAACTCAATGAACTGCGGAAATTGAAGAAAGAACAGAAAGCTGCGGCAGAAACGGACGAGGAGGAATAAGAAAATGGCACTGCAGAACCGTTACGAATTTATGTACTATGTTGCTTGCACCAATGCCAACCCGAACGGCGACCCGGATATGGGCAACATGCCCCGGATTGACCCGCAGACCATGCAGGGATTTATCACCGACGTGGCCACGAAACGCCGCATTCGCAACTATATTGAGATTGCTTATCCGGGCGTGCCGGGCATGGGGATTTTCGTGCAGAAAGCGGTGAATCTGAACAAGCAGATTGCGCTGGCAAAGCGCGAAGCAGGGATTGAAGGTGCGAAAGAAAAAAACCCGGTTTATGCGGCGCGCAGAAAGGCGTGCGAACTCTTCTACGATGTGCGCACCTTTGGGGCTGTGATGTCTACTGGCCCCAATGCGGGGCAAGTCCGCGGTCCTGTTCAACTTGCTTTCGGCAAGAGTTTGGATTCGGTACTGCCGCTGGACATATCCATCACGCGCATGGCGGCGGCATTGGGCGGAAATGACAAATCCTACGAGGAATATGAGAAAGCGGAACAGGAAGCGTCTGAAGATAAGCTGCGCACGATGGGACGCAAGCAGATTATCCCCTTTGGTCTGTATGAGGTGCGTGGCTTCATCAGCGCGAATCTTGCAGCGGAAACGGGATTCGATGAAGCTGATATGAAGGCGCTGTTTGAGGCGATTCTCAACATGTATGAGCATGACCGTTCGGCGAGCAAGGGCGAAATGGAGGTTGTTGCTCCGCTCATCATCTTCAAGCACGAAGGCACGGATACGAATCCTGAACAGCGCGCACGTCAAGCCAAATTGGGCTGTGCACCGGCGCATAAACTCTTTGAACTGGTGACGGTGCAGAAGAAGGTGGATTTCCCCCGCAATTATCGTGACTATGAAGCAAAGGTGGCGCTGGATAAGGTGCCTGCGGGGGTACGGATGGGCTTCTTGAGCAATCCTTACGGGGAGATTGTCTGGGATGAACTGCCGCAGGGAGAAAGCTGGTTTACCCGTGGATGACGAGCAGGAGTATCTTCCGTTATCGTGGCTGTCGCAGGCAGATTACTGTCTGCGGCGCGCCGCGCTGCTGCTGAATGAACGTGTATGGGTAGAAAATGTCGAGACGGCGAAAGGTCGCGCCGAGCATGAACGGGTTCATACACAGCGCGTGGAGCGGCGCGGCGATTTCGTGAAGCTCTACGAGAACAGTGTCTTTTCGGACGAAATGCAAATCAGCGGAAAATGCGACTGCATTGAAGCGGTGCGGGATGAAAACGGCTGCACGATTCCCGCAGTGGATTTCCCGGTGCGGCTGCTGCCGGTGGAGTACAAGCATGGGAAGATACGCGATGAATCAGAATACAAGATTCAGCTTTGCGCGGAGGCGATGTGCTTAGAGGAAATGTATCACACGACGATCCCGGCAGGTGCGCTGTTCTATATTACCGCGCATCGCAGAGTGGATGTGGAACTTGATGAAGCGCTGCGTGAACAGGTACGGCAGACTGTGCAGAAACTCTGGAAAGTCCGCTGCGAAATGCTGATTCCGCCGGCAGTTTACGGCCCGAAATGCAAACGTTGCTCGATGCAGGAATACTGTATGCCGAAGGTAAAAACATCCGCGAAGGAATATTGCAAGGCGCTTCTTCTTGAAGCAGAGAGGGTGGAGACGGAATGAAAAAATTACTGGAAACCCTCTATGTGACAACGCCAGACAGCTACCTTTTCTGCCGCAACGAGAATATTGGCGTGAAAATTGGCGGCGAAGAGAAAGCAAGCGTGCCAGCGGTAATGCTGGACGGAATCGTGTGCTTTGGGGAAATGACAGTCTCTACACCGCTGATTGGTTTCTGCGCTGAGCACGGGATTACGCTGACGTTCCTATCGTCGAATGGACGCTTTTACAGCCGCATTTGCGGGCCGGTCAGCGGCAATGTACTGCTGAGAAAAAAGCAGTATCAAGCGCTGGATGATGATGACTTCCGCATGAAATTCGTGCAGAACCTCCTGGTGGGCAAGCTGCTCAACGAGAAAAATGTATTGATGCGCGCGGCACGGACGCAGGATGCGGCAACAGCAGAGAGTCTTCGAGCAGCCTGCCAGTCTATTAGCCAGTATGCAGCACAGCTGGAGACATGCGCAGGTGTTGACCAAATGCGCGGTATCGAAGGAGCCGCCGCAAAATGCTACTTTGCGCATTTTGACGACATGATTTCCCCACAATGCCCCTTCCAGTTTGTGGAGCGCAGCAGACGACCGCCGCGCAATGAAGTGAATGCAGTCCTGTCGTTTATGTACACGCTGCAAACGCGGGACATTCAAGCGGCACTTGAAACGGTAGGCTTAGATCCAGCGGCTGGATGGCTGCACACGCTTCGACCGGGACGGCCGTCGCTGGCGCTGGACTTGCTGGAAGAGTTCCGAGCGCCGCTGTGCGACCGGCTGGCGCTGTCGCTGTTCAACAAACGTCAGCTGACGGATAAGGACTTTGAGTACGATTCGCTGGCTGTTATGCTGAACGAGCGCGGGCGCAAAACGGTACTTACCGCATGGCGTGACCGAAAGCAGGAAGAAATCACGCATCCGTATCTCGGAGAAAAAATCCAAGTTGGGCTGATTGCTTATGTACAGGCCATGATGCTGGCGCGTGTCTTGCGCGGGGATCTTGATTGCTATCCGCCGTTTGTCTGGAGGTGAAAAAATGTTGGTTGTTGTTACTTATGATGTGAATACAGCAACCGAGGCGGGAGCAGCGCGGCTTAGGCGTGTAGCGAAACTCTGCGAACGCTATGGACGGCGTGTTCAGAACTCTGTATTTGAAGTCCTGCTTGATGCAGCACAGCTGACGGCGCTCAAGGCGCAATTGGCAGCGACAATTGATACAGAACATGACTCCGTTCGCTTCTATCGCCTTGGCAATAGTTACAAGGAACGCATTGATGTGCTTGGTTGCACTGCGCGCATTGAAGCTGGAGAACTGCTGATGTTATAGCGGAAGCTGAAAACACTCTTTTCAGCGCATGTGAATCATACATGAATGGCCGACCGTCTCGCGCGGCGTGATGTCAAAATTCAAGCGATGATTCTATGAAATATCACCAAAATAATCTCGACAAATTGCGTGGCACGATTGTTAAGCCATGCTGATTTGTAAGGGTTGAACAAAAGATTTGCAGAAATTGCATATCTTTTGCCGTCGCCCCTCGCGGAGGGGCGTGAATTGAAATATGAGGTGCGGCGCTGTACTGTGCACTGGCGTGGAAGTCGCCCCTCGCGGAGGGGCGTGAATTGAAATATGTCCGCACTTGGAGCAACTGGGACGGCACGTCTGTCGCCCCTCGCGGAGGGGCGTGAATTGAAATTTGCCGTCCACGCTGAATGTGTTATTGATGGTTGTTGTCGCCCCTCGCGGAGGGGCGTGAATTGAAATGCAGCTTGTCCGCGAATGCCGCTTGCCACGTTACGTCGCCCCTCGCGGAGGGGCGTGAATTGAAATATAAACGGTCTGCCGGGGGTATATCCTCCCGGCATGTCGCCCCTCGCGGAGGGGCGTGAATTGAAATATGTCGTCCGGCGTGTTGATGCCCGCCATATTGCGTCGCCCCTCGCGGAGGGGCGTGAATTGAAATTGCCTGTGCCTCGATGACGGTTTGCGCCTCGCCTGTCGCCCCTCGCGGAGGGGCGTGAATTGAAATTCGTCGGTGTCCAGCATTGTCTCACTCTCCATCCAGTCGCCCCTCGCGGAGGGGCGTGAATTGAAATCTCCTGCCTTTCCGTTGCGCTGGCAATGTGGTGCGGTCGCCCCTCGCGGAGGGGCGTGAATTGAAATTTGCAGTGCATCCAGCAATGTAGCGTATTTGCGTCGCCCCTCGCGGAGGGGCGTGAATTGAAATGCGTCCCCACCAACGCAACAAAGCGCATCGCGCATGTCGCCCCTCGCGGAGGGGCGTGAATTGAAATGTCTCGGCGGTTCGCAAGCCAGACGTCGTTTGCGTCGCCCCTCGCGGAGGGGCGTGAATTGAAATATTCTCAACCCACTGCGACACCATCACATAGCGGGTCGCCCCTCGCGGAGGGGCGTGAATTGAAATATCCCATCAGGAGAAACCCTGATAGCCCTCGCCGAGTCGCCCCTCGCGGAGGGGCGTGAATTGAAATTCTCCATGCTCTTTCTGCGCTCGAAGAAGTTCGGGTCGCCCCTCGCGGAGGGGCGTGAATTGAAATGTCTCGGCGGTTCGCAAGCCAGACGTCGTTTGCCGTCGCCCCTCGCGGAGGGGCGTGAATTGAAATGCGATACCGTCAGGGCATTTCTTGAATGGCTTCATGTCGCCCCTCGCGGAGGGGCGTGAATTGAAATGATTACAGCCGAAGCGGAACGGAACGACGTTGAGTCGCCCCTCGCGGAGGGGCGTGAATTGAAATTAACACATCACAGTATAGCTGGGAGCACCTCGCCGTCGCCCCTCGCGGAGGGGCGTGAATTGAAATCACCGCGTAGACAAGCCCCGTGTGCTGGAAGCCGTCGCCCCTCGCGGAGGGGCGTGAATTGAAATGCGTTCCCGAAAACCTTGGCGCTCGTTGTTACGCGTCGCCCCTCGCGGAGGGGCGTGAATTGAAATACAAAGGATACAACTGCCGCCCAGAACTTACGGCGTCGCCCCTCGCGGAGGGGCGTGAATTGAAATCAATCTCCTTTGCTTCGGGGCGCGGTGCTTTGCGTCGCCCCTCGCGGAGGGGCGTGAATTGAAATTCTGCTATATCAAAAAGTTTAGGAGGGGGGGAAGTCGCCCCTCGCGGAGGGGCGTGAATTGAAATAGCATCGCCACGGAAGAAGAAGTCAGACAGCCACGGTCGCCCCTCGCGGAGGGGCGTGAATTGAAATTTGTCATTGCAGTTCGTACCAATCGAGGAACGTCAGTCGCCCCTCGCGGAGGGGCGTGAATTGAAATATATAATACTCATCATCTACATACAGCCCGCACTGTCGCCCCTCGCGGAGGGGCGTGAATTGAAATAGTACGGGCGAACCGTCGTGGCTTCGGCGGCGAGTCGCCCCTCGCGGAGGGGCGTGAATTGAAATCAATAAAAGCGACAGCAACCCTAACGGCTGGGGTCGCCCCTCGCGGAGGGGCGTGAATTGAAATAATCGCTTCATCAGGCACATTCAGGGCTTTCAGGTCGCCCCTCGCGGAGGGGCGTGAATTGAAATCCGTCCGGCTCAAAAACACGCGCCATCAGCGGCGTCGCCCCTCGCGGAGGGGCGTGAATTGAAATTAAGACCGCCGCCCAAACGGGCAAGGCGCTAATGGTCGCCCCTCGCGGAGGGGCGTGAATTGAAATGACACCGGGCGGGCGGTTACCGTTGGGTCGCATCCGTCGCCCCTCGCGGAGGGGCGTGAATTGAAATTTTTATGGCCTTATACGCCCAATCCAAATTTTCCGTCGCCCCTCGCGGAGGGGCGTGAATTGAAATTCAATAGCCAATCCAAACACCTCCTTTCAAAACGTCGCCCCTCGCGGAGGGGCGTGAATTGAAATTTGTACACCGTCACGCCGTCCGGCTCAAAAACACGTCGCCCCTCGCGGAGGGGCGTGAATTGAAATAATCTTGCGAATGCTCATATTGTACTGCATCGACGTCGCCCCTCGCGGAGGGGCGTGAATTGAAATGTACAAGGAGAAGATGCGGAAATGGACGATTTGCTGTCGCCCCTCGCGGAGGGGCGTGAATTGAAATCAGTTCCTCGTACAAGTACGGAATTAAATCCGGTCGCCCCTCGCGGAGGGGCGTGAATTGAAATAAGAACAGAGAAACGATTGAAACATTTGCGCCGCCGTCGCCCCTCGCGGAGGGGCGTGAATTGAAATTACGAATCCGCTCATTCCTTTTCCCTCTTTCGGGTCGCCCCTCGCGGAGGGGCGTGAATTGAAATATCTTGTCCTGCGGAAAATAGCGCTTGGTCGTGCGTCGCCCCTCGCGGAGGGGCGTGAATTGAAATAGTTCAGACACGTCCAGCGCCATATAATCGCGGTGTCGCCCCTCGCGGAGGGGCGTGAATTGAAATGCTTTCTTCTTTACCTTCTTCCCGTCGGCGGTTGTCGTCGCCCCTCGCGGAGGGGCGTGAATTGAAATATAACCCAGCGCACAAAGCGCCGCATAGGTGCTTCCGTCGCCCCTCGCGGAGGGGCGTGAATTGAAATTTCTACCGGGTGGCAATTTCCAGCGCAGTTGGGTGTCGCCCCTCGCGGAGGGGCGTGAATTGAAATGTCGTCAAGCTCGATTGTATCGGGGAAGTTGATTTGTCGCCCCTCGCGGAGGGGCGTGAATTGAAATAATCTCCCCCGCTTGATACCGTCCCGTCTCGGACGTCGCCCCTCGCGGAGGGGCGTGAATTGAAATCTTGCGTCAACCATTCGTGCCACCTCCCAGCTTCGTCGCCCCTCGCGGAGGGGCGTGAATTGAAATGGAAGCGGCTGTGAAGAAGATTGCGCAGGATGGTGTCGCCCCTCGCGGAGGGGCGTGAATTGAAATTTATTAAGTGATATAAAGCTGTCCTATCGGCTTTACGTCGCCCCTCGCGGAGGGGCGTGAATTGAAATTATGCAGACGCGAATAAAGAAGCACAATATTATGTCGCCCCTCGCGGAGGGGCGTGAATTGAAATTTGTCTGGGGTTCAATCCGTTGACCGGTCGTCAAGTCGCCCCTCGCGGAGGGGCGTGAATTGAAATCGTGATGCTGTTATCCGAGTACTTGCCGCACACGGTCGCCCCTCGCGGAGGGGCGTGAATTGAAATGGGAGGGGCGTACCATCCTGCGTGCTTTTGCCGCGTCGCCCCTCGCGGAGGGGCGTGAATTGAAATACAAGGTCGTCGCGGTCGGTGCTGACAGTTGCGCGTCGCCCCTCGCGGAGGGGCGTGAATTGAAATCTGTGTCTGCTGGCGGCTACGGTATGTGTTGCTTGCGTCGCCCCTCGCGGAGGGGCGTGAATTGAAATACCGTCGCGCCCGCGCCGTCGCTCACGCTGATGGTGTCGCCCCTCGCGGAGGGGCGTGAATTGAAATTTCGTCCGTGCTTGCAACGCTATCCAGCCTGATAAGTCGCCCCTCGCGGAGGGGCGTGAATTGAAATCAAAATCATTCCTTTCCCCGCCCCCGCCGCACCGGTCGCCCCTCGCGGAGGGGCGTGAATTGAAATTGGTTTTCCATGCGGATTCTCCTTTCAGCGGGCGACGTCGCCCCTCGCGGAGGGGCGTGAATTGAAATGATAGGACAGCCTTTTTGCAGTGTTCCGCCGGGGGTGTCGCCCCTCGCGGAGGGGCGTGAATTGAAATTTTTCGTGCTGCGCCACAAATTTCGCACGCAGGTCGTCGCCCCTCGCGGAGGGGCGTGAATTGAAATCAGATGTAGCTACAACGGTATTCTATGCTTCCGAAGTCGCCCCTCGCGGAGGGGCGTGAATTGAAATTGGCATTGCCGTCTGCTGCGCGTTATAATACGGGTCGCCCCTCGCGGAGGGGCGTGAATTGAAATGGAACTGTGTCCAAGTCCGCGCTGTGCGTCATGTCGCCCCTCGCGGAGGGGCGTGAATTGAAATGTCTTTATCGTAATTGATAACAAGGAAACACTTTGTGTCGCCCCTCGCGGAGGGGCGTGAATTGAAATTCTGCTATATCAAAAAGTTTAGGAGGGGGGGAATGTCGCCCCTCGCGGAGGGGCGTGAATTGAAATTTCGAGGGCTTTCTTCTCTGCGTCAACGGCGGCTTGTCGCCCCTCGCGGAGGGGCGTGAATTGAAATAATAATAGGCGGTATATCGTAGGTCAACCGCTGGTCGCCCCTCGCGGAGGGGCGTGAATTGAAATAGTCCATCAAAATCACAATACCCTTTTCGGTGAAGTCGCCCCTCGCGGAGGGGCGTGAATTGAAATTGGGCTTGGTGCATGACCGCCCTGCCACAATGCAGGTCGCCCCTCGCGGAGGGGCGTGAATTGAAATGCTCTGCAGGATAGTTATATAAGTGTTGACGCAGGTCGCCCCTCGCGGAGGGGCGTGAATTGAAATATAAATAAATGAATGTATCCGACATTTTGACGTGTCGCCCCTCGCGGAGGGGCGTGAATTGAAATAGGAGTTGACCGCAACGACCGTGATGCAGGGTAGCGTCGCCCCTCGCGGAGGGGCGTGAATTGAAATAAATGCAGCGTTCAACCAACGCGCAAGTTTGCAGTCGCCCCTCGCGGAGGGGCGTGAATTGAAATTGCCGGAGTGGCTTCCATCGGCTCCGGCGGCGCTCCGTCGCCCCTCGCGGAGGGGCGTGAATTGAAATCTGTCCGCCGCCGCTGTTCGCACCCAGCGCGGGGTCGCCCCTCGCGGAGGGGCGTGAATTGAAATATGAGGTTCACCGCCTTTATTCGCGCCGCAGCGCCGTCGCCCCTCGCGGAGGGGCGTGAATTGAAATTCAGACGCGCCGATTGACCGCGCTTTCGCGCCCTGTCGCCCCTCGCGGAGGGGCGTGAATTGAAATATTTTGATGGTAAAGCGCTGTGCATCCTTAAAGCCGTCGCCCCTCGCGGAGGGGCGTGAATTGAAATAAAAAGGGCGAACACGCCGCGCTGGCCGTGAGCATCGTCGCCCCTCGCGGAGGGGCGTGAATTGAAATAGTGAGGAAGTCGCAGCGTACCGCGTACCATGCAGCGTCGCCCCTCGCGGAGGGGCGTGAATTGAAATGAGTTCACCCATGCCGAACATCTTGAACTGCGGGGTCGCCCCTCGCGGAGGGGCGTGAATTGAAATGCGCAAGAATCTGTCGGCATGGTACGCGAGAAGATGGGTCGCCCCTCGCGGAGGGGCGTGAATTGAAATGTTGCGGTTATTAGATAATCGGAACCAAGGAGGACGTCGCCCCTCGCGGAGGGGCGTGAATTGAAATAACCTGCGAAATGCGGTAGATTTGCGCCTGCGCTTCGTCGCCCCTCGCGGAGGGGCGTGAATTGAAATATCGTGGCGTCGGTATCGATGGTAAAATCCACCGTCGCCCCTCGCGGAGGGGCGTGAATTGAAATCCCCTGAGCGCCCGGACGCCGGGCGTTCGCGGGAGTCGCCCCTCGCGGAGGGGCGTGAATTGAAATAGCGGGTCGATTGCCACAAAAACCGCTTCAAGCGTCGCCCCTCGCGGAGGGGCGTGAATTGAAATCCCAATGATTGCGTCCGAAGTCAAATCCACGTAGTCGCCCCTCGCGGAGGGGCGTGAATTGAAATGCATCAGCAGGATAACAAGGACAGACAGCCAAGGTCGCCCCTCGCGGAGGGGCGTGAATTGAAATTCCGTCACCGTGCCGTACACGCCGTCGATGGACGGTCGCCCCTCGCGGAGGGGCGTGAATTGAAATACAGAGGGAAAGGATAAACCGAAGGAGTAACAGTCGCCCCTCGCGGAGGGGCGTGAATTGAAATGCGTCCGTGGCGGTGGAATAGTCAAAGTTGGCAAGAGTCGCCCCTCGCGGAGGGGCGTGAATTGAAATATAGTACAGGTCGCCGATATGCACACCGTCGGCGGTCGCCCCTCGCGGAGGGGCGTGAATTGAAATAGGAGGTGAGAAAAATGGAGAACCTGACGGCGGGTCGCCCCTCGCGGAGGGGCGTGAATTGAAATAACGCCGGATGTGTTTTTGACGGAAATCGTTGGTCGCCCCTCGCGGAGGGGCGTGAATTGAAATACGATGCCTGAGCCCTCACGATGGACGATGCAGCGTCGCCCCTCGCGGAGGGGCGTGAATTGAAATAGAACGTAACCGTCTACGGCAGAACCCTGTCCACCGTCGCCCCTCGCGGAGGGGCGTGAATTGAAATACAAACACACTGACGGCCTTCGGCGTCTGTCCACTGGGTCGCCCCTCGCGGAGGGGCGTGAATTGAAATCGTTCTGAAAGCGTAATCCTCAACGAGGTTGGCCGTCGCCCCTCGCGGAGGGGCGTGAATTGAAATCAATTATGGCACTCGTTTTAACGATAACGAGATGTCGCCCCTCGCGGAGGGGCGTGAATTGAAATTTTTTGATGGGAGCGGAGGTTTTCCTCTTGCGGGGTCGCCCCTCGCGGAGGGGCGTGAATTGAAATAATGCCATTAGCCCACCTCCGTGTACATATGGCGTCGCCCCTCGCGGAGGGGCGTGAATTGAAATGGGTGGCTATCGCTGGGTTGCGATCCGTTTCCGGTCGCCCCTCGCGGAGGGGCGTGAATTGAAATTTTGCGGATCTCGTCCAGCATCGCCGCGATTTCTGTCGCCCCTCGCGGAGGGGCGTGAATTGAAATCCGCCCCCCTGCCGATCCCGCCGTGGGAGTCCGGGTCGCCCCTCGCGGAGGGGCGTGAATTGAAATAAGTTTGAAGCATACTACCACGTCACGAGCGTTGGTCGCCCCTCGCGGAGGGGCGTGAATTGAAATATGAACGGTCTGCCGGGGGTGTATCCTCCCGGCATGTCGCCCCTCGCGGAGGGGCGTGAATTGAAATACTACATAACGCCATTCGCCTTGCCCGTGCGCTTGTCGCCCCTCGCGGAGGGGCGTGAATTGAAATTCAGAGCAAACGGCAATTAAAGCAGCGGATTGAGGTCGCCCCTCGCGGAGGGGCGTGAATTGAAATGATGTAGGGAATGGCGTTCGCCATCTGCTCAAATGGTCGCCCCTCGCGGAGGGGCGTGAATTGAAATGCTGTGGGCTTCCACAATTGCGTCAATCGCTTCGTCGCCCCTCGCGGAGGGGCGTGAATTGAAATATATAATAGATTCTGCCACATTCCTGACAGTAGAGTCGCCCCTCGCGGAGGGGCGTGAATTGAAATAGTCGCCGGGGGCGAGAAATCAGCATCACGCCCAAGTCGCCCCTCGCGGAGGGGCGTGAATTGAAATCTTTGCGCCTTTGATTGTTTGCGGAAATGCGGTGGTCGCCCCTCGCGGAGGGGCGTGAATTGAAATGGCGTACACGTCGCCCATCGTGTTCCGGATGTCGTCGCCCCTCGCGGAGGGGCGTGAATTGAAATAGCACGGCGAAACTGGCGGAGCGCTACGGTGTAGTCGCCCCTCGCGGAGGGGCGTGAATTGAAATACGGATGCCACGCCGTCGCTAACCGCGCCTTGCAGTCGCCCCTCGCGGAGGGGCGTGAATTGAAATCTTTACAACGTGCCTGTTGGCTTGCGGCTGACGGCGTCGCCCCTCGCGGAGGGGCGTGAATTGAAATTTGGAGTTCTTGGTCAGCGGTTGTTCGCGCTGAGCGTCGCCCCTCGCGGAGGGGCGTGAATTGAAATAGCTTGTCGCAAATCTCTGTGCTATGGCTGCATTGTCGCCCCTCGCGGAGGGGCGTGAATTGAAATATCGTGCCACTTGTCCCACTCTTCGCGCGCCTTTGTCGCCCCTCGCGGAGGGGCGTGAATTGAAATAGGTACTCAAAGTGTCCTTCGACGTGGCGGAGGGCGGTCGCCCCTCGCGGAGGGGCGTGAATTGAAATAACTCAATGCCCCGATACACGCAGCCGCGGATGGTCGCCCCTCACGGAGGGGCGTGAATTGAAATCACCGTTGCGATTGCCAAAGCCTCCCCATCCGGTCGCCCCTCGCGGAGGGGCGTGAATTGAAATTGGGCGGGCGCGGCTTCCTCTTCGCCCGGCTCAAGTCGCCCCTCGCGGAGGGGCGTGAATTGAAATGTTATTGCCGGTGTCCTTGCGCAGATGGTGAACGTCGCCCCTCGCGGAGGGGCGTGAATTGAAATTTGTCCGGGGTTTTCTTGCGCAACCTCTACGTGCCGTCGCCCCTCGCGGAGGGGCGTGAATTGAAATCTGCGGCTTGCGGAGGATTTCGGCATCCGGGTGGAGTCGCCCCTCGCGGAGGGGCGTGAATTGAAATATACGGGCGGCGGCAGGTCGCTTCTGCCCGTTTGGTCGCCCCTCGCGGAGGGGCGTGAATTGAAATCGTGTGGATAGTCTCGCCGTTATTCCTGCGGATGTCGCTCCTCGCGGAGGGGCGTGAATTGAAATGAGATTTTCCAGCGCTTCTTCCCCCATCCACGCGAGTCGCCCCTCGCGGAGGGGCGTGAATTGAAATCCGCAGCTTTTCCGCTTCCGGCGTGAACGTCGGCGGCGTCGCCCCTCGCGGAGGGGCGTGAATTGAAATTACACGGGCAAGAACGTCTATGCCGCATCCACGCTCGTCGCCCATCGCGGAGGGACGGGAATTAAAATAGGACTTTTTCCCGATTTTCGTTTTCAACCCTCCCCGTCGCCCCTCGCGGAGGAGCGGGGATTGAAATAAGCCCGCCGCCCCCCAGCTGCTGATATGCTCCCTATAAAGCAAACAGTGAAAAACTGCAAGCAGAATAGGGGGGCATATTTATATGGGAAGAAAGAGGATAGAAGCAAGAATCAAGAAGGAAGCCGTGGAAGCGGTAAAAAGCGGCAAGCTGACGCAGAGCGAGGCAAGTAGAAGATTAGGAGTTGGTAGAACAAGCATACGAAGCTGGATATCAAGGATAGAAAACGAAGGAGAAGCAGGGATTGAAAAGGCAGAGCAAAACCGTGTGTATTCAGTTCAGCTCAAGCGGGAAGCAGTGGAAAGTTACCTGACAGGGGATTACAGCTTGCGGGAAATCTGCGAGATGTTCAAAATTCGCGATAAAAGGCAGCTCCGAGCGTGGCTAAAGGTGTATAATAGCGGTGGAGACTTCAAGAGAATGTCAGGAGGAAGCCGCATGAAAAGCACGCACAAGGTCACGCAGGAGGAACGAATCCAAGTAGCCAAGGAATGCCTTGAATCAGGGAACAACTATGGAGAAGTTGCGAAGAAGTATGGAATAAGCTACCAGCAGGCTCGCACATGGGCGCTGAAATACAGGGAGACAGGCGAATCCTGGCTGGAGGATCGCCGCGGTAAGCGCAAGCATGAGCAAGAACTGCGGAGCGAACTGGAGCAGATGCAAACCCGAATTGCGCAGTTGGAGCACCAGCTGTACATAGCAGAAATGGAGAACCATCTGCTAAAAAAACTGAAGGAAGTAGAGAGGAGAAATGCCTTGGGCAAGTAAGACAGGTTAGGCAATATACCAGCATTAAGGAGTGCAACGAAAAATACGGAACGCCCGTATCATTCGGCTGCGCTTACTTCCATGTCTCGCGTTCAGCGTATTATGCATGGCTTTCGGGAAAGCTCAGCAAGAGAGAAGAAGAGAACCAAATGATTGCGGAAAAGATGGAGCAGATTCACGGGAAACGGTCTGACAAAGGCTACCGTCGCATCCAGGATGATTTGGAACACGACTTCGGCATTGATGTGAGCGACAAGCGTGTGCTGCGAATCTGCCGCGTGAAGGGAATCAAGTCAACAATTAAGTACAGCAGTCACGGCTGCACACGCAATGCATCTTGTCCGCAGCATGTGGCAGAAAACAAGCTGAACCGGGATTTCCATGCGCAAAAGCCGAATGAAAAATGGCTGACACAAGTCATGCTTTTCACCACATGCTGGAAGATGCGGGTATGACACAGAGCATGTCGCGTGTAGCCCACTGCATTGACAACGGCCCGATGGAAGGATTCTGGGGCATTTTGAAACGCGAGGAATACTATGGCTCTTGGCAGAAAAAATCTTGTTTTTTTATTGTCCTCTTGACGGGGAGCGGCTCAAAGAAGGTCGGCAGCCGTGTTTTCGTCCTCTGCCTCCGCTGCAAAAAAACTTTCCGCACCCTCTTGACAAAACTGTTGGAATAGGGTATAATAATCAATGTCGCCGATAAAAGCGACGGAATGACGCGGGGTAGAGCAGCTTGGTAGCTCGTCGGGCTCATAACCCGGAGGTCGTAGGTTCAAGTCCTACCCCCGCAACTATTTGGCTCAATAGCTCAGCTGGCCAGAGCATTCGGTTCATACCCGAAGTGTCATAGGTTCGAATCCTATTTGAGCCACGAACGCCGCAGAGAAATCTGCGGCATTTTTTGTTTTGGGCGGAATAATAGGACATTGCAAAAGGCGCAAGCAGATGGCGCGGGTGAATCTGGAAATAGTATCAGAAATTAGACAAAAAATCCCCTGCCAAGAAGGAAACCTCCTCGGCAAGGGGATTTGAAAATCGACGGAGGATTAGTCCTCGTCGTCCTCTTCTTCCGGCAGTTCGGCATTGTGATACACGTTCTGCACGTCGTCGTTGTCCTCCAGCATCTCCAGCAGCTTCTGAATCTTCTGGATCGTTTCTTCGTCAGGCAGCGCAACCGTGTTCTGCGGAATCTTGTCCACTTCAGCGGTCAGGAAGGTGACACCCTGCTTCTCCAGCGCTTCGCGGACGGTGGAGAAGTCGTTCGGCGCGGTGTAGATTTCGTAGGCGTCGTCATCCACCTTCATGTCTTCCGCACCAGCGTCCAGTGCCATCATCATCATTTCTTCTTCGTCCGAACCGGGGGTGCGCTCCACCACCAGAACGCCCTTCTCGTCGAACATGAAGCTGACGGAGCCGGTCGTGCCGAGGTTGCCGCCGTTCTTGGCAAAGCAGTGGCGCACGTCGGAAGCGGTACGGTTGCGGTTGTCGGTGATGGTATCAACGATGACCGCAACGCCGCCGGGCGCATAGCCTTCATAGGTGATCTGCTCGTAGGTCACGTTGGACAGTTCACCGCTCGCCTTCTTGATGGAGCGCTGAATATTGTCATTCGGCATATTGTTGGCTTTCGCCTTGGCAATGATGTCGCGCAGCTTGCCGTTGGATTCGGGGTTTGCGCCGCCATCGCGCACAGCAATCGCGATTTCACGGCCAATCTTGGTGAAAACAGCGCCGCGGGCAGCATCCGCCTTGCCCTTCTTCGCCTGAATATTATGCCACTTGGAATGCCCAGACATCAGAAAATCCCTCCTGAAAAAGTCAGGGAAGCGCCGCAAAGCGGCATTTCCCGCGAAATAGTAGCTTGAAAACACTTTATTATAGCATTTTGGTGCTTGTCACGTCAAGGGTAAGAGCCGTAATTTTGCGATTTTTTTCGGGAAAAAACAGGGCAGAAGCGCGTTCTTCTGCCCTGATACTATTTCCAGATTCACCTGCGCCATCTGCTTGCGTCTTTTCCATTCTGGCGTCCGTTCATTCCACTTAGCGTAGCGCTGCTACGCTGCGTTTCATTCACGTTAGCCAGAATGAAAAATTCGCGGCGCATCTTGGCGCATTTTCATCTGGAAATAGTATGAAATAGTAGGTTTATTGCACTTCGTACGTCCCGACCTGCTCGGATGTGCCGAAGCCCAGCACTTCGCTTGTCGGGCGGGAGTTGGTCTTGCCGCCGTCGTAAGCGCCAATCTGGTTGAGCTGCTTGCCCATGAAGACCATCACTGCCGTCTGCCCGCCGTCCATGTTGAAGGCGACCTGACAGCCCTTAGCGCGCATCATCTTCGCCAAATAGCTGATGGTAACGCCTGCGGAGCGCTTCAGGCGCCCTTCGCACATGATGGCGACGTAGTGACCGGGTTCAACCATGCCGATGGCGCAGCGCGGATTCTTGTTCTCGTTGTTGGCGTAGGCGCGCTCGGACACTTTGCCGTCCAGCAGCAGATACGGGCCGAAGGAGTACACCGTCTGTACACCCTCGTCGATGAACTCCTGCGCCGTCTTTTCCCAGCTGTGGTAGACTTTAAGGCTGCCGTCAGGCATGAACGCCAGCATGTCCAGATTCGGGAACATGGAGTTCGTTACCTGCTTTTCGGTGTACGGGTCGTCATAGAGAATGCGTCCATCGCGGATGACAACGCCTGTGTGGCGGTTGTTGTTCACGGCGACGCGGTAAGTGTAGTAGTCCGTGTTCATCGCAAAAACGACGTTGTGCTTCTTTGCGGTTTCTGTCGCGTCCACGCGCACCTTGCCCATCTTCTCCGGGTCGTTTTGCACCGTGCGGAGCATTTCGCCTGCGTCCAAATCGCCGTACAGATCCGCCTCAAACCACGTCAGCGGCTGGGTTGCGTCGTATTTGCGCTGGATGATGACTTTGCTGGTCTGGCTGACGTAAATCCACAGGCCCTCGTCCTCGGAAGAGTAGATGTATTCGCCTTCATCGAGGAAACCCTTGGCGTTGAGGGCGGGCATGTGCGCCATGTATGCGGGCACTTCGGTGGGCGCGGGCGTGGCCTCTACATTGTTTGCCGCCGCATCGTAAGAACCGGGCGCGTCGTAGATGTTTTCGAGGAAGTCGTCTTTGCGGACGTCCTCGCCTACGGTCGTGAACGCCAGACCAAACACACGGTTGTCGTACTTCGTGCCTGTTTCGGTGACGCTCATGCCGGAGGATGCCTGCGTCTTGTGCAGGGTATAGGCTTCTTCCGCCAGCTCGATGCCGGTCGCGCCATTCATGCTCTTGAGCGGAACCGTCCAGTCAAACGTAATCTGATTTTCGGGGTACAGGTGCAGGTACAGCTTTTTGACCTGCCAAGTGCCGTATGCAATGGTGGACGCGGTGAACTCATCCTCGTTTGCTGCCAATGCAATGCAGTTCTGAGCGGCGTCAGCAATCATCATGTGCTGCTTGTGGCCATACTCGCCATTGGTGTCCTGTGTCACAACGACTTCCGGTTTGTACTGCCGATACAGCCCCACAATCCATTCGTTGACTTTGCCTTTGCCGCCCGCAGATTTATAGGCTGCTTTGAGATTTTTGGCATAGCTGTCCTTGAAAGTGCCAATGACCGGATACGTCCGCACGCCCATGTGCCACAGACCATTGAGCAGCTCGGAGGAGCGGGTGGTGTTGGAGCGGGTGAAGTACGCCACAACCACCTTGCGCTGCTGCTCGACGGCGTAGGTGGGAATTGCGCCGCCGAAGAAAATCAGCTCATCATCCGGGTGCGTGGAGAGGAAGAGGATATCCGCCTTCTCCTCCGTCGGCTGCCATACCTGCACCCAGTCAGGCAAATCGCCCTCAGAAAGCACAAACAGGTCGTTGATGCGCAGGGCGGTTTTCTTCTCGCTTGTTACCGCCAAGCGGACATGCTGCGCGGGCTGCGGCAGCGCAACATACGCGTGGAGGAAGCGCGTGTCGCCCGGCACGGCGGTGAACCAGTCCTTGCCGTCGTCGCTGGTCTGGATTTCCCACGATTCAGGCATGTTGCCGAAGCAGACATAAAGCCCGGCAATTGGCTTGCCCTCCGGCGCGGTAATTGCGATCCATGGGGTTTTGATTTTGTTGCTCTCCCAGTAAGAGGTATACTTCTTGTCCGTCATCAGCGTGTATTTCCGCCCGGAACTGCACACCTTGAACTTGCAGTCCTCTGTGATATCATTCGCTTCCGCGGCGAAGGCAACGCTCAGGCTCAGCGCGAGCAGCGTCAGCAGCGCTATCAGCCATTTCTTCATAATCAATGCCATTCCTTTCTATGATACTCCAACCTGAAGAATAGCATAAAATGAAGGCGATTGTCAACGAAAACCGGCAGAAGAATGGAAAATTTACAACTTCCGTCCGCATTCGCTGTTGACGGAAGGCATGGAGCATGGTACAATGCAGCGTAGGAAGGGGGGAGAAGCATGCAACAGCCGCGCATCTTTTTTGCCGTGGCGCTGCACGAAAAGTACGCGCTGCCGACAGATGCGCTGTATACGCCAATTCAGGCGGGGGCGGCGATTCATCCGCCGCTGGGGCTGATGCGCGACGACACGGGCGAAAATATCAGCGCGAAGAACGGCAGCTACTGCGAACTGACGGTGCTGTACTGGATGGCGCACAATGTGGATGCGGACTGGTACGGCTTGTGCCATTATCGGCGGTACTTCTCCCTCCGCAGGACAGGCTGTCCGCAAAAGCGCATTCTGACGCGCGCGCAGCTGCTGCCCCTGCTTGATACGGCGGATATTTTTTTGCCGAAAAAGCGGCACTACTGGCTGGAAACGAACTTCACGCAGTATGCCCATGCGCACCACGAGGAGGATTTGTGGAAGGCGCGGGCGGCGCTTGCGCGGCTGCATCCGGGGCAGGAGCGCGTGTTTGACCGCGTGATGGCGCGTCGATCCGGGCATCGGTTCAACCTGATGCTGATGCGCCGGGACGCGCTGCAAAGCTATGCATCGTGGCTCTTCCCCCTGCTGGACGCGGCGGAAATTGACACGACGGGCTACAGCGCGCGGGACAAGCGGGTGCATGGTTTTCTGGCGGAGCGGCTGCTGGACGTGTGGCTGGCACAGCAGGATTACCGCGTGAAAGAACTGCCCGTGGCGCATCTGGAACGCCAGCACTGGGGAAGGAAGATTGCAGCGTTCCTGCTGCGGAAAATGGGCATCAAAAACGACCGAACGGCGCGGTGAAGCGGGTTCGGTCGTTTTTTTGCAGGGTGCTTCTTGCTTCTCTCAACAAACACGCGGAAGAAGTATGCAGAAGTCGCCAACTCAATCGCGAAAAAGGGTCAAGGGAGGAACTCCCTTGCAGGGTCAAGGGGCAGCGCCCCTTGGGTTCCCCCAATCAACACGCGGGCAAAGTATGAAGAAGTCACCAACTCAATCGCGAAAAAGGGTCAAGGGAGGAACTCCCTTGCAGGGTCAAGGGGCAGCGCCCCTTGGGTTCCCCCAATCAACACGCGGGCAAAGTATGAAGAAGTCACCAACTCAATCGCGAAAAAGGGTCAAGGGAGGAACTCCCTTGCAGGGTCAAGGGGCAGCGCCCCTTGGGTTCCCCCAATCAACACGCGGGCAAAGTATGAAGAAGTCACCAACTCAATCGCGAAAAAGGGTCAAGGGAGGAACTCCCTTGCAGGGTCAAGGGGCAGCGCCCCTTGGGTCACCCCACCCACACCGTCTCTTTCAGCAAGTCCTCGTCCTTTGCGCTGTGCCCCGCCATCAGCATGAAGTCGCCCGGCGCGAAAACACGCTCTTCCGCACGGTTGACGTAGGTAAACGCGGTGCGGTCGAGATGGAAGGTGACTTCCTGCTCCTCGCCCGGCTGCAGAAGCACCTTGCGGAAGGCAATCAGCTGCTTCACAGGCTGCATCACCTCGCATACGCAGTCGCGCAGGTACACCTGAACCGTCTCTTCGCCCGCAATGTCGCCCGCGTTGCGCACCTTCACCGACAGCGTGAGCGAATCCGCATCCACCGCCAAATCGCGGTAGACAAACGGCGCATAGCCGATGCCCTCGCCAAAGGTGAACAGCGGCTCGGCAGGCAGGTCGCTGTAGTGTCCCCAGTGCCAGCCGGGGAGATGGTTGTAGTACACCGGCACCTGCCCCGAATGGTGTGGGAAACTGATGGGCAGCCGCCCGGATGGATTCAGCCGCCCGAAAATCGCTTCCGCGACCGCCTGACCGCCGAACATGCCGCCGTTGAAGGCACACAGGAGCGCATCCGTCGAATGGGCAATTTCCGGAATCGCCAGCGGCTTGGAGGACAGCAGCACCGTCACCAGCGGAATCCCCAGCGCACGCAGCTCGCGGTAGAGCTCCAGCTGCCGCCCGGACAGGGCAAGGTCGGCGCGGTCTTTCGTTTCGCCGTACTGTGCGTAAACATCGCCCACGACAAGCACAATCGCATCCGCATTCCGGCACGCAGCCACCGCACCCGGAATATTGTCAGCATCCGAAGGAAGCACGCCGCACCCGCGGTGGTACACAACATCGAAATTCTCCTGTGCGCCGATGGCCTCGATACCCTCGCGAATCGTCACATATGGGCGGACGGCGGGGCGGTTCGGGATGAGTTCGGGATGCGTGAAGTACGTCCAGTCGCCGTACTGCGCGCGAATGTCGTCCGCGCTCGCACCGATGACCGCCACACGGCGGACGGATGTCAAGGGCAGGGTGTGCGCGTCGTTTTTGAGCAGGGTGATGGACTTGCGTGCCGCCCGAAGCGCCGCCTGCTGATGCTCCTCGCACCCGATGCACCCCGGACGCCCGCTCTTCTCCGGCTGCGCAAGCAGATTCATGCGGCACTTGACGGTCAGAATGTGGCGCACCGCGTCGTCCAGAACGGCTTCGTCGAGCTTGCCGGAGCGCACCGCGTCAATCGCCGCATCATAGAAGCCGAGGGAAGTCATCATCATGTCGTTGCCTGCCTTGGCAGCCAGTACGGACGCTTCGGGCATGTCCGCCGCGACGTGCTGGGCGGTCAGAAGCGAATGGCAGTTGTCCCAGTCGGTGACGCTGAAGCCGTCAAAGCCCGCGTCGCCGCGCAGAATCGCCTTCATGCTCTTCTCGTCGGCAGTGAAGGGCGTGCCGTCGATGGAACCATACGCCGTCATGACCGTTGCGCACCCTGCCCGGAACGCCTTCTCGAACGGCGGCAGGAACGTCTCGCGCAGGCGGCGGTACGTCATTTCCGTGTCGCAGGCATCGCGCGCGCCGACCGCCTCGCCGTAGCCGATGTAGTGCTTGGCGCACGCCAGAATATGCTCGCCGTCGGACAAATCGTCGCCCTGATAGCCGCGCACAATCGCTTCGCCTAATTCACCCGCCAGATAGGGGTCTTCGCCGAAGGTTTCGTCGACGCGCCCCCAGCGGGTGTCGCGTCCCAGGCACAGCACGGGCGAGAACGTCCAGTGCAGCCCGTCGGTGGCAACTTCGCGCGCCGTCACTTCGCCCATTTCGCGCGCGATGTCCTTATCCCACGCGCAGGCGCAAGATAGCTGCGACGGAAAGATGGTGGCGTGGTCATTCAGCCCATGCCCGTGGATGGCGTCAATGCCGAACAGCACGGGGATGGCCAGACGGCTATGGAGCGCCGCCTGCTGCACCTCGCGCGCGTCGTCGCCCAGAACGTGCAGGAAAGAGCCTGCACCGAGCTTTGCCCAGCGCAATGCTTCCTCGCGCCCGACGACGGTGTAGGGAACCTGCACCATTTGGGCGGCTTTTTCTTCCAGTGTCATTTGGGAAAGCAGGTTTTCCACCTGCTGGTGGATGGCTTCGTTGGAAAGCATGGAGAATCCTCCTTGTTGTCGTGAATCGTTATGCTACTGTGCTTGGAATACCCTCATGATACAGGCAAAAGAGAAAAAAGGCAAGCGGGGGAGCGGGGAAAATTTTGCGAAAACGATTGAGAAGTCAAGAAAAAACAGACGTTTGGGCTGATTGCACGGATTTTCGGAAAAGTTTTCGGATATTTTTTTGCGTTTGCGCAAGGATTTTTCACTTGTTTGTCGTACTCTTTGAGTGGAAAATCGTATTGTTCTTTTCATTTTTGAAAGGAGTATGCAATGAATCGGGAGCGTTATTTGCAGGAAATCGACGCGGTGAACGCAGCGGGAAAATATCACCCAACGTGGGAATCGCTCAGCACCCACCCTGTGCCGGACTGGTATCGGGAGAAGCGGCTGGGCATCTTCCTGCACTGGGGCGTGTTTTCTGTTCCGGCGTATCATGACTGGTACGCGCGGAACATGTACATCAAGGGTTCGCCGGAATACGAGTACCACTGCCAGCATTACGGGCAGCCGAAGGATTTCGGCTTCAAGGACTTCATTCCGCAGTTCAAGATGGAAGCGTTCGATCCGCAGGCGTGGGTGAAGCTGTTCCGGGAAGCGGGGGCGGATTACATCGTGCCGGTGGCGGAGCATCACGACGGATTCCAGAACTACCGGAGCGAGCTGTCTCACTGGAACGCGGCGGAAATGGGCCCGCACCGGGACATCATGGGCGATTTGCTGGTGGAGGCGGAGCGCGCGGGCATGACGCTGGGCGCATCGAGCCATCGCGTGGAGCACTGGTGGTTCCTGGGGCATGGGCAGGAGTTTGACAGCGACATCAAGCAGCCGATGCACTTGGGGGACTACGCATGGCCAGCCATGCCTGAACGGGAGAATCAGGACTTGTTCTCCGAGCCGATGCCGACGGATGAGTTCCTGACGGACTGGCTGCTGCGCTGCTGCGAAATCGTCGACCGCTATCATCCGCGCATCCTCTATTTCGACTGGTGGATTCAGCATTCCGCCGTCAAGCCGTACCTGCAGCGCTTCGCCGCGTACTACTTCAACGTGATGGAGAGCCGCGGCGGGTGCGTCATCAACTACAAGCACGACGCATTCCCGTTCGGCATCGGCGTGCCGGACATTGAGCGCGGGCAGTTCGCGGAAGCGAAGCCGTTCCTGTGGCAGTCGGACACGTCCGTCATGCGCGGCAGCTGGTGCTACTCTGTGCAGCCGGACAAGGCGGTCTACAAAGCGCCGCAGGAGATTGTGCAGGACTTGCTGGACGTGGTGAGCAAGAACGGCCGTCTGCTGCTGAACTTCGGCCCGAAGCCCGACGGCACGCTGGCGGACAAAGATGTTGAGATCCTGCACAAACTGGCGGACTGGATGCGCGTCAACGACGAGTGCATCCACGGCACAGGCTTGTGGCGCATCAATCAGGAAGGTCCGACGAAGATTCAGGAGGGGCAGTTTGCCGACGGCGCGTCCCGCAACTTCACCAGCGAGGACTTCCGCTTCACCTGCCGCGGCGGAAACATCTACGCGGCGTGCATGGCGTGCCCGGCGGACGGCAAGCTGCACATTCGGTCTTTGCGCGAGGCGGACGCGAGCCACTTGCCGCTCTGGCACGGCATTGTGCGGAAGGTGGAAGTGCTGGGCAATCCCGCGCAGGTCGCGTGGACGCGCGACGGCGAAGCCCTGCATGTGGACTTGGGGGATTACCAAAGCGACATGCCGGTTGTGGTGAAAATCATCACGGACTAAAATCAGCGTTTTCCGCGCCCTGTGCGCATGAAAAGAGCCATCAATATTATCATAAAGGAGAGCATCAACATGCGTTTTACGCAAGGTTACTGGGTCATCCGGCAGGACTATGTGATGTCCTACGCCACGCAGACCGTTCGCGTCATCAAGAGCGACAAGGAGCTGCACATCATCAGCGCCTGCCGCCCGATTCGCCACCGCGGCGATATTCTCGACGGCGGCTCGCTTGACATTGTGTTCACTGCGCCGCGCAGGAACATCATCCGCGTGCAGGTGACGCACTTCGCCGGAACGCCGCGCAAAGACCCCAAGTTCACGACGTATGAAGAGGATGTGACGCCCGAAATCCGCGAGGATGACGACTACGCCTACTTCACCTCCGGCGACCTGACTGCGCGCGTGAGCAAGGGCGGCAATTGGGCGGTGGACTATATGGTCGGCGACCGCATCCTGACGACGTCCGGTTGGCGCGGCATGGGTCGTGCGCTGAAGAAGGACGGCACGCCCTGCTCGCTTCTGCCGCACGGCACGTCCTATATGTCCGAGAGCCTCCAGCTCGACGTGGGCGAATGCGTTTACGGTCTGGGCGAACGCTTCGGCGCGTACGTCAAGAACGGTCAGACGGTTGATATGTGGAATGCGGATGGCGGCACGGCGTCGGAGCTGGCGTACAAGAACATCCCGTTCTACATGACCAACCGCGGCTACGGCGTGCTGGTGGAGAACGCAAGCGACGTGTCCTTTGAGGTCGCGACGGAAAAGGTGGAGCGCGTCCAGTTCTCGCACGAGGGCGAAACGATGGTCTACGACGTGATTTACGGCGGCACGCCGAAGGACACGCTCGACCTGTACACCGCGCTGACGGGTCGCCCGGCGCTTGTGCCCGCGTGGTCGTTCGGTCTGTGGCTGTCCACCTCCTTCACCACGAATTACGACGAGCAGACGACTTCCTCCTTCATCAACGGCATGGCGGAGCGCGACATTCCGCTGTCCGTGTTCCACTTCGACTGCTACTGGATGAAGGGCTTCAACTGGTGCGACTTCGAGTGGGATCATGACACGTTCCCCGACCCGGTGGGAATGCTTAAGCGCTACCACGAGAAGGGGCTGCATATCTGCTGCTGGATTAACCCGTACATCGGTCAGGCGTCGCCGCTGTTCAAGGAAGGCATGGAGCATGGCTACCTGCTGAAAAAGACCGACGGCAGCCTCTTCCAGACCGATATGTGGCAGGCGGGCATGGCGATTGTCGATTTCACCAATCCGGATGCCTGCAAGTGGTACGCTTCTTACCTCTATAAGCTGATGGACATGGGCGTGGACTGCTTCAAGACCGACTTCGGCGAGCGCATCCCGGTGCGCGACATCCGGTGGTTCGACGGCAGCGACCCGGTCTATATGCACAACTATTACACCTACCTGTACAACAAGGTCGTCTTTGACGTTGTGAAGGATCGCAAGGGCGAGGGCGAAGCGATTCTGTTCGCCCGCAGCGCAACCGTCGGCGGTCAGCAGTTCCCGGTGCACTGGGGCGGCGATAACTCCGCGACCTACATCTCGATGGCGGAAACGCTGCGCGCGGGTCTGTCCATGAGCCACAGCGGCTTTGGCTACTGGAGCCACGATATTTCTGGCTTTGAGTCCACCGCGCCGGCGGATGTTTACAAGCGCTGGGTGCAGTTTGGCCTCTTGTCCTCCCACAGCCGCCTGCATGGCTCGACGAGCTACCGTGTGCCGTGGCTGTTTGACGAGGAGAGCGTGGATGTCTGCCGCAAGTTCACCAAGCTCAAGTGCCGCCTGATGCCCTACCTGTACGGCAAGGCGGTGGAGGCGCACGAACACGGCGTGCCGATGATGCGCCCGATGATGCTGGAGTTCCCGGATGACCCGGCGTGCGATATGCTCGACCGCCAGTACATGCTGGGCGATTCGCTGCTTGTCGCGCCGATTTTCCGCAAGGACGGCGAGGTGCAGTATTATCTGCCCGACGGAACGTGGACGTCCCTGCTGGACGGCGGCAAGGTCGAAGGCGGCCACTGGCAGACGGAGATTCACGACTTCATGTCCCTGCCGCTGATGGTGCGCCCCGGCACGGTGCTGCCGCTGGGCGCGCATGACGAACGCCCGGATTACGACTATCTGGATGGCGTGGAGCTGCACGTCTACCAGCTGGCGGACGGCGAGAGCGAGACGGTTGAAATCCCCGACACGAAGGGGAATGTCGCCGCGACCTTCACCGTGACGATGAAGGACGGTCAGGCGCAGGTCGAAACGAACTCCACGAAGCCGTATACCGTGGTTGTGCATCAGTAAATAACAACAGCCCTCTGGCGCGGAGTTTGCGTCAGAGGGCTGCTTGCATGTGTGGAAGGATTAGAGCAGAAAATACATGGGAGTGCAGCCATCGAGAAATGGGTCTTCATCAGGTGCCATCGTCGATTTGAATGCAACAAAAAGATTTCTTTTGTAGAAATGACAAGCCCGCGGAACGGAGTAAAGCACAATCATTTCTGCACCAACGGTGCTTTGGGCAATTTCTTTGGCATGAATAATGCAATAATGAAAAATCATTGCACTTAGCGTTTCACTTTCGGGCTCCTCGCTCATTTTTAGACTTTGATAGCGTTTAGCCACTGCAAAATAGTCTATTTCGATAGCTGAACGTGTTTTAGGATAGAAAACAGAAGAAAAGTCGGTAATCTGCTCGACAATCCCTGTGCAGGCAAGGGAACAGTAAGCGACAACTTCATCTGTTTCAACATTTAGGAAAAGATAACCAACAGTTCGCTTTACCAAAGCATCCTGTTGAATCAAACCATTTATGTTCTCATCGCCGCAGTCAAATGCAGCAAGATAATGCAAGTTTTCCGCGTCTAATGCGGTGAATTGCAGCGGAACATCCTGACCGTAGCGATAGAACTTCATGACTTAATCCTTCTTTTCTTTCTTCTTTTGCAACTCTGTACCCTTCTTCAGACAGGTATTTTCAAACAAACGTGCAGAATCTGCAATTGCCTTTTGCGCCTTGGCATCCGGAACACTGCTGAAAATAGCCTTGCTTTCCTCTGCGCTAATTACATAAGGGGTTTTTTTAGCGACTGCGTAAATGCTCATGAGCATATCCTCCTTTTTTGTAGGCTTGTTGTCTGGATAATCCACGGGCATTCCTCCTTTTGCAAAGAAGTATATCCCAAAATCAACGGATTATCCTACATTCAGTATAGCCGAAAAACAGAAAATGTCAAGGACTTTCCGAATTTGTATCTTCCGCATCTTCCTCACCGACATACACCGCCGCCCCATCCATGCTTGCATTCTCCAGCAGCTCCGTCAGGAACAAGTACAGCGCATGATGATCCCGTGCCAGATTATATCCCGATAGAATCAGCAGTTCGCCGGAATCCGCCAGCACCATCAGCGTAATTTTGTCCTCGCCGTCGCAAAAGGCATCGTTCACCACGCCGCCGAGAATGCAGAAGCCGGGCTGTGCGTCAAAATCCATCGTCTCGCTGGTCTTGGGGTCGAAATCCTGCATCAGGATGGGCAGCGCCGCCGCCGGGTCTTCATCCGGCACGCGGAAAATCACCATCGCCACCACGCGCGAATCCCCACGCACAAGCGTGATGCGCCCCTCCGCCATCTCCACATGCGCGTCCTCCGGCAAAACCACGTTGAAGGGCGCAAGTGCGCTTTCCGGCACGGCGGTCAGCATCGGTGTGGGCGCGGGTGTGCCGGTCGGGGCGTCCGTTTCTTCCGCCAGCGGGCAGGAGAAGGTTATCAGGGAAAAAAGAAGCATCAGGCAAAGCAGCCGCGTCATGCGCCGCATGGTCATGCACCTCCGTCAAAAGCAGTTTCGTGTCTTCATCATACCGCATTTGCGCGCGGATGTCAATTTGCGAAATGTAACACTTCCTTTTAGGGGAAAATTATGATATGATAAGGGCGGAAATTCCCGCAACACGAAGGAGGTTTTTTCCTTGATGCAGAAAATCATCCGCCACCTGTTCTGCCAGCCGCACATGGCGCGCCGGATTGTTGTGCTGATTCTCAGCGTGACGATTATGGGCGCGTGCGTGTCGGTGTTCGACCGTATTCAGTTCGGCACAGACCCCGCGTCCGTGCTGAATCTGGGCGTTGCCAATAAGCTGCACATGCTCCTTGGCACCTACCAGATGCTCTTCTACGGCGCGCTGCTCATCGTCGTGATGGCGATGCGGCAGTGGGAGTTCATCGGCCTGGGGTCGATTGCAAACATGGTGCTTGTAGGTTACTCGAAGGACTTGTTCGATGTTATCTTTAGCAGCATGAACATCCTCAATCGCGACGCAATGGGCATGACGGAGCGCATCTGCTGGCTTGTGCCGACGCTGGGCGTGTTCATGGTCGCCGTGGCGTTCTATATGGTGGTGGAGCTTGGCAGCGGGCCGTATGACGCGATTCCGCAGATTATCTCGAAGTACGTCAAGAAGATTCCCTATGCCGTGATCCGCATGATTTACGACCTGTCCGCGATTGCCATCGGCTGGCTGCTGGGCAGCACGGTCGGGGTGGTGTCGATTGTTACGGGCTTCTTCCTCGGCCCGATTATCGCGGCGATTGCGAAGAAATTCCGCCCATGGTTTGCGTAATTTCCCGGAGGTGACATGATGCTCGCCGAAAGAATGGATTTGCTGACGAAGCGCCCGCAGGGAACGCTTTTCCCTCCGGCGCAGAACCGCGCGGCATGGGAAGCGCTGCCCGCCGACGACCGCATGGACATGGAAACGTTCATTGCCAAGTGGCGCGGTACGCCCTACCCGATGCTGCTGCTGAGCGACTACGCCGCGTTCGTTCGCACGGGCAGCCGCGCACAGTGCGAAACGCCGTATTTCGCGCGTCGGCGGAAGCTTATCGCGGCGGTATTAGACGTGTGCCTGCACGGAGAATCGGCGGATATGTCCCCGGTGGAGGATGGCTTGTGGTGCATCTGCGAGGAAACGACGTGGGCGATCAGCGCTCATGCGAACCTGACGGCGGCGCACCCGTTTCCTATCAGCGGCGAACCGATACTGGACTTGTTTGCCGCGCAGACCGCCATGGTGCTGTCCTTTACGCTGACGCTGCTGGACGATTGGCTTGACAGCTCCCTGCGCCAGCGGGTGACGGCGGAAATTCAGCGCCGCGCGATTGAACCGTTCCTGCACCGCAATACCGACTGGTGGATGGGGTTCACACGCAAGGATTTGTGCAACTGGACGCCGTGGATTGTGTCAAACGTGATGTTCTCAGCGCGGTGCCTGCTGGACGACCCGCGGCCTGTGTACCGCCGCGCCTGCGGGATGCTCGATGCGTATCTGTGCTGCATCCCGGCGGACGGCGGCTGCGACGAGGGTGCGGCGTACTGGAACATGGCGGCGGGCAGCCTGCTGGACTGCCTTGAACTGATGGCGGAAGCCGGGCTTAACTGCTGGGACGAGCCGAAGCTGCGGAACATGCTGCGCTTCCCGCTGCTGATGTCGCTGGGGAATGGCTATTTCGCGAACTTCGCGGACTGCGACGCGCGCCCGGTGATGTATGGCGAGCGATTGCAGCGCGCGGGCGAACTGCTTCGCGATGTGCCGCTGACGGCGATGGG
>ERZ791830.442-NODE-442-length-42152-cov-3.970663_pt1 | contig 42152 bp, 38 predicted proteins | sample MGYA00509945_ERZ791830 | MGnify/ENA primary metagenome ERZ791830 (study PRJEB30046, sample SAMN00792021) | human gut metagenome | study: EMG produced TPA metagenomics assembly of the A metagenome-wide association study of gut microbiota in type 2...
CCGTGCGGCGCCCACGGCGGATATCCTTACGGTTCCCGGCCTGCGGCCCGATGCCCGTTACCGGGTGACAGCAGTCCCGCAGCAGGTGGCAGTTGCCCGGTTCGGGGGGCTGGTGAAGCATATCACGCCGGTGAAGCTGGCGGCTGACGGTCTGATCATGCGTGCCGTCAACCGGCACTATGCCCTGCCGGACGGCGACTTTTCGGCAGAGGTCAGCGGTGTGGCGCTGGCTGCGGGCGTTCCGCTTAACGATCAGTTTCTCGGCACAGGCTACCATGAGGACCTGCGCCTTTGGGGGGATTTCGGTTCCCGGCTATATCTCGTCGAGCTGCTCGGCGAAAAAGAGGAGGATGACACCAAATGAACAAGCTGGATAGAAGAAATATGATTTTCTTCGGCCTTGGCACCGTCGGGCGGGATATGTTCTACGCCTTGGAGGCCAATGCCCTCATCTACTATCTTTCCAATGTCCTTGACCTGCCGCTGGGCGTGTTTGTTGCCACCAGTATGGTATTTACCGTGCTGCGTGTTTTTGATGCGCTCAATGACCCGATCATGGGGCTGCTGGTGGATAATACCCGTTCCCGCCACGGGCGCTTTAAGCCGCCGATGGCGCTGGGCGCTTTGGCGGGCGGCGCCTGCTACCTTGTACTGTTTGCCGATTTCGGTCTGCGGGATTACTGGTTTGTTGCGGTATTTGCCATTGCCTATATTCTGTGGGATATTTTTTACGGACTGAATGATATTGCTTACTGGTCCATGCTGCCCTCCCTTTCGGTGGAGCAGAAAACCCGTGAAAAGATGGGCGCCTTTGCTCGTATCTGCGCCAATATCGGTATGTTTGCCATCATGGTGGGGTGGGAGCCGATTACCTCCGGGCTGGGCAATACCTCCAAGGCATGGTTCACCGTGGCGCTGGCCGTTACCATTTTGATGCTGCTGTTCCAGCTGTTTACCCTTTTCGGGGTGAAGGAACGCAAGGATATGTTCCGCCGGGAGGAGGAAAAGACCACTCTGCGCGGGATGTGGGAGGTTCTGACCAAAAACGACCAGCTGCTGTGGACGACCCTTGCCATGTCGCTTTTCAATATCGGCTACATGAGCACCACCACCATGGCCATCTATTATATGCAGTACGTTTACGGCAATAAGGATATGTATGCGGTTCTGGCGGCGGTCGTCGGCGTAGCACAGCTGCTGGCTTTGGTTATCTTTCAGTCCTTCTCCAAGCGTATGCCGCGCGAAAAGCTCTATCTGTTTGCTACCGTTCTTGTCATGATCGGCTATGCGGTGTTCTTCTTCGCCGAGGTCAGCATTGTTCTGATCGCAGTGGGGGCTCTGTTCATTTTCATCGGGCAGGCGTTTATCCAGCTGCTGATGCTGATGTTCCTGGAGGATACCATCGAATACGGCCAATGGAAAAACGGCAAGCGCAGCGAGAGCATTACCCTTTCGGTGCAGCCGCTGATCAATAAGATCGGCGGGGCAGTTTCCATGGGCATCACCAGCCTGATGCTGGTCTGGTCGGGCATCAAGGTGGGGGAGACCGCCGCAGAGAGCATTTCCGCCGGCGGGCAGCTTACCGTTAAATTGATGATGATCGTTCTGCCGGTGATCTTTATTCTGGCGGGATATATTATCTATCGTGCCAAGTTTAAGATCAATAAAGAGATGTATGACCGCATCATCAGCGACCTGCGGGCCCGCGGAGAGCTTCACACCGCACCGGAGGAAGCGGTTGCGGAAATCGAAACGGCAGAGGTTACGATAAAAGAGGAATAAAAAACAGCTCCTTACCCGGTTCGGGCAGGGAGCTGCTTTTCTCTTGTGAACAGGTTAAATTTCTACAATGCCTTCGGTATCAACGGGCAGCTCCATCACCTGCCATTGACGCGAAAGCTTCTTGCATTCCGCCGTAAAACGGGCTGCGAATTTTTGATCGTCGGTGAGGGCCAGCAGGGTAGGCCCCGCCCCGCTGATGCAGAAGGCGATGGCTCCGCAGCGCTCGGCCGCCGCTTTTACCTTGTTATACTCCGGGATGAGCTTTTCCCGATAGGGCTGGTGCAGACGGTCCCGCAGCGCCATGGCGATAAGCTCGCGGTTGCCATCGGCAAGGGCGCCGACCAGTACCGCTGCGTGTGAGGCATTGTAAACGGCATCCCCGAAGGAAACGGCGGCAGGCAGCACATTGCGGGCCATCCGGGTGGAGAGCTCAAAACCCGGGATGGCAGCCACCCAGCGGAGCCGGGGAGAAAGCGGCAGCTGCACGGTGCGGGGGATGCCGTCCTCCACAAGGCTGGCGGTCAGCCCGCCGTAAATGGTGGGGGCGAGGTTATCGGGGTGACCCTCGATGGCATTGGTGACTTCGAGGAGCTCGGCGGGGGAGAGGGGAGAGCCATGCAAAAGGTTTGCAGCTGCGGCCCCTCCGGCGATGAGGGCGGCGCTGCTGCCCAAGCCCCGGCAGACCGGGATATCGGCCCTGATATCCAGCGCAAGACCTTCCGGGGGCAGCCCAAGCCGCCCCAGCACGGCACGGTAGCCCTGCACGGCAAGGTTTTCATCGTTCCGGTACTGCTGCGGGCAGCCGGTGACAATGAGCTTATTTTCCGGCAGCATCTCGCAGGTGATGGTATTATACAGCGCCAAAGCACAGCCCATGCTGTCAAAGCCGGGGCCGATATTGGCGGTGGTGGCCGGTACCCGCACGGTGATTTTTTTCATATCAGTCCTCCATGTTGCGGCGCACATAGTCCGCCATTTCGCTTATATCGATGCAGTCCCGGTGCAGGATGGGAAGGGATTTAAGCTCCGCCAGCGGGGCAGGCGCCGCAAGGCCGGTGAGAGCCTGTAATTCGTCCATCGCCGCAAAGGCGTTATCGGGAACCGTTTTGCCCAGGGCGGCCAGCACCGCCGGGGCGAATTTATAAGGGAATGCGGTGGAAAGCACGACCGTCTGCCCGGTGAGGGTGGCCCTGTGCTGCCCGGCGACGGCCCATGCGACTGCGGTATGCGGATCAAGCAGATAATGCTCCCGCGCCCAGACGTTGCGGATGGTTTCGCAGGTCAACGGGTCATCACAGCAGCCGCACAGGAAGGTCTCCTGTATTTTTTGCAGCAGGTCATCGTCGATTTGATACCAGCCGCGCTGCTCCAGCTGGTGCATTTTTTCGCCGACCATGTCGGCATCACCGCCGCTTGCAAGGTACAAAAGCCGTTCCAGATTGCTGGAAACGATGATGTCCATCGAGGGGGAGATGGTTTTGTGAAAGGGTCTGCGGCGGTCATAGCGGCCGGTCGTCAAAAACTCGGTGAGGACGTTATTTGCATTGCTGGCACACAGCAGCTTTCCGACCGGCAGCCCCATGCATTTGGCAAAATAACCGGCTAAAATATCACCGAAATTGCCGGTGGGGACAGAGAAATTGACCGGCTCGGCCGGGCTGATTTCCCCCCGGCGGCACAGCGTGGCCCATGCGTACCAGTAATAGATGATCTGCGGCGCCAAACGGCCGATATTGATGGAATTTGCGCTGGAAAGCTTGGCGGCTTCGGTGGGCTTTACGGCGGAAAAAATGCGCTTTACGCCGGTTTGGGCGTCATCAAAATTGCCCCGCACGGCCGCAACCGCAACATTATTGCCCCGCTGGGTCATCATCTGGCGCTCCTGTATTTTGCTTACGCCCCCTTCGGGGTAGAATACCACAATGGAGGTGCCGGGGACATCACAAAAGCCCTCCAGCGCAGCCTTGCCGGTATCGCCGCTGGTGGCGGTCAGAATGACGGTCTTGCCGTGATCGCCCAACAGCTCCTTTGCCCCGGTGATGAGATAGGGCAGCAGCGAAAGCGCAACATCCTTAAAGGCGCAGGTCGGCCCGTGGAACAGCTCCAGCACATGGTATTCCCCCGCCCGGACCAGCGGGGTCACCTCCGGGGTGTCGAATTTACCGTAGGCCGCCTTGATCATCGGGCGCAGCATTTCGGGGGAGTAATCCGGCAGCAGCCGGCCCAGCACCGCTTCCGCCATTTCCGTGAAGTCCTTTTGCAGCATTTCGGCGGGGTCAAGCGGCAGGGCGGCGGGGTCGCACAGGTACAGCCCGCCATCCGGGGCGATGCCGCGCAGCACCGCTTCGGCCGGGGAAGCGGTAAGACTGTGATTACGGGTACTGTTATATCGCATAGGGGGCTCCTTTTCCGTTCCGAAAGACGGGGACAAGTCTTGTTTTTAGCTATTTCATATGATATACTGTATTCGACAAAAATACAAGTGCTTTTTGTAGAGATACAACCGTTTTTGCACAAACGACACTTTTGCGGGAGGAATAAAAGATGAATGTAGCGATCCTTGGGCATGGAACCGTGGGCGGCGGTGTAGCGGAGCTGCTGAACGGCCGCGACGGCTTTACCGTTAAATATGTGCTGGATAAAGAACCGATCCCGGAACTGGGGGAACGCTCCGTAACTGATTTTTCCGTTATCCTGAACGACGGGGACGTGGACACCGTTGTGGAGGTCATGGGCGGTGTGGAGCCTGCGTTTGATTATATTACCGCAGCGATGCGTGCAGGGAAAAATGTCGTCACTGCCAATAAGCAGCTGCTGGCTGCCCGCTATGATGACCTGACCGCACTTGCGCGGGAGTCGCGCGTGGGCTTTCGTTCCTCTGCGGCCGTTGGCGGGGGAATCCCCTGGCTGCCCAACTTGCAGCGGATAAAACGCATGGGCGCCGTGAATGAGGTTTGCGGCATTATGAACGGTACCACCAACTATATACTGGATACCATGCATAAACGGGGCTATGACTATGAGAGCGTCCTGCAGGACGCCAAAAGCTACGGCTATGCCGAGGCCGACCCCACCGCCGATATCGAGGGAATCGATATCCAGCGCAAGCTGCTGATCAGCGCCAATGTGGCCTTTGATGCCAGCCTGACCGAACAGCAGGTGCCTGCGGCGGGTATTGCGGGCATCACCCGGGAGGATATTGCGGGCTTTAACGAGATGGGCTATGTGTGCAAGCTGTACGCTACCGCCAAACGGGTTGCCGACGGCGCCGTTCTTGCGGTGGTAGAGCCGACCCTTTTCAAGGCGGAAACACTGGAGGCGGCGGTTCCCGCAAATTATAATCTCATCACTGCCGTTTCGGAATACGCCGGCCGGCAGAGCTTCTTCGGGGAAGGGGCGGGCCGCTGGCCGACCGCCTATGCCGTGGTGCAGGATCTTTTGGATCTTTGCGAAAATAAGAAGGACTTTTATACTGCGGCTGCCCGGCCCATGCCCTCCAACAATATGTGTGAGGAGCGCCGCTACTACGTGCGGTACATTGTAGATACATGGTTTATGGATGGCTGCGTGGAGAAACGCTGGGGCAACGGTGTGCTCACCCGCCCGGTCTCTCCCGCACAGATGCACTCCTGGTATGTGGAAGCCCGCCGCAACGATCCCGGTATCTTCTTTGCGGCACTTCAGGGCTAAAGGAAAGGAACTTTTGCTATGCTCAAGGTTGTCAAATTCGGCGGCTCCTCTTTGGCGGATGCCGCCCAGTTCCGTAAAGTAAAGGAAATCGTGCTGGCAGATCCCGCCCGGCGGGTGGTGGTCGTATCGGCTCCCGGTAAACGCTTTGACGGCGACCATAAGATCACCGACCTTTTGTACCTGTGCTATGCGCACATTCAGTACGGGGTCAGCGCCGAAGGCGTTTTCGGCATGATAGCGGAGCGCTACCGTTCCATTGCCGCCGATTGCGGCCTTTCCGCCGATATTGAAGCCGAACTGGCTGCCCTGTACGAGAAGATGCAGCACGGGATCAGTCAGGACGAATTGGTATCCCGGGGGGAATATTTTGTTGCCCGGCTGATGGCGGAATATCTCGGCTATGATTTTCTTGACGCTGCGGACTGGCTGCAATTTACCTTTGACGGGCAGATCGACCGGGAGCATTCCTATGAGGCGCTGCGCCGCATTGCGGAGGACCGCAGGGTGGTCATTCCGGGGTTCTACGGCGTCATGCCCGATGGACACGTGATGGTTTTGAGCCGGGGCGGCAGCGATGTGACCGGCGCTTTGGCGGCGGCGGCGCTTACCGCTGATGTGTACGAAAACTGGACCGATGTTTCGGGTATTTTAATGGCGGACCCCCGCATTGTGGAAAATCCCCGTCCCATCGAGCGCATTACCTATAACGAGCTGCGCGAATTGAGCTATATGGGTGCGCAGGTGCTGCATGAGGCCAGCGTTTTCCCGGTTCGTCAGGCCGATATCCCGCTTAATATCCGCAATACCAATGCCCCCAACCACCCCGGTACCCTCATCCGGGAGCATTTTGACGAGGAGCTGGAAAGCGAAAAGAATCGTTTTATTACCGGCATCGCCGGGCGGCGAAATTTTTCCATCATCACCGTGGCAAAAAACGGCCTGTCCTCCGATATCGGGAGCCTGCGCCGTGTATTGGAAGTCTTTGAACGGCATAATTTGAATGTAGAGTACACCCCCTCCGGCATCGACAGCGTTTCACTGGTGGTGCAAAGCGGAAAGGCTGCCTCCTGCCTATATTCCATTCTGGGAGAGCTGCAAAAGGAGTTCCGGCCCGATAAATTGCAGGTGGCGGAGAATATCTCCATCGTGGCGGCGGTCGGCCGGAAAATGGCATTCCGACCCGGTATTTCCGGTAAGATCTTTGCGGCGTTGGGCGAAAACGGCATCAGCATCCGCATGATCAGCCAGGGGCCGGAGGAGCTGAATATCATCGTGGGCGTGGATAACGCCGACTTTGAAAAAACGGTGCGTGTACTGTACGAAAGCTTTGTAAGATGACCGAGAGGAGAGTTCCTGCCATGAAAGATACCCCCAATGTGACCATACTGGGTGCGACCGGCGCCGTCGGCCGTGAGATGCTGAAAATACTGGAGGAGAGAAGTTTTCCCATCGGCGAGCTGCGCTGCCTGGCCAGCGCCCGCAGTGTGGGGAAAAAGCTGCCCTTTGCCGGGCGGGAGATCACCGTGGAGGAAGCGACCGATGCGGCTTTTGCCGGTGCGGATATTGTGCTGGGGGCGGCAGAAAATGAGATCGCCCGCCGGCTTGCCCCCGCCATAAAAGCCGCAGGTGCGGTTTTTATCGATAATTCCAGTGCCTTCCGCATGGACCCGGAGGTTCCGCTTGTTGTCCCGGAGATCAACCCGGAGGATGCCCTGCATCACAGCGGCATTATCGCCAACCCGAACTGCTCCACCATCATTACCGTGGTGGCCGTGGCGGCGCTGCGCCGTCTTTCTCCCATCACTACCATGGTGGCGGCAACCTATCAGGCGGTCTCCGGCGCCGGTGCCGGCGGCCCGGTGGAGCTGGAAGCCGAGGTGGACGCGCTGTATAAGGGGGAGCCCATCACGCCCCGTGTGTTTCCGCACCAAATTGCCTATAATCTGATCCCGAAAATCGGCGGGGCGGCCTTTGAGGGTTATACCTCCGAGGAGATGAAGCTGCAAAACGAGGGAAGAAAGATACTGCATTTGCCAGATATGAAGGTGAACTGCACCTGTGTGCGTGTCCCGGTCATGCGGTCTCATTCCATTGCGGTCACGGCAAGGTTTGAACGGCCGATTTCGGTAGAGGAGGCAAGGGAGGCAATTGCCGCGGCACCCGGCTGCCGGTTGGTTGATGACCTTGCGAATGACTGCTACCCCATGCCGCTGGATACCAGCGATCAGGACCTGGTTTATGTCGGGCGCATCCGCCCCGACCTGACCGACCCAAATGGGTTAAGCCTTTGGTGCTGCGGGGATCAGGTCCGCAAGGGGGCGGCTACCAATGCCGTACAGATCGCAGAGCTGCTGCTTTGATCCCGAATAGTTCGCCGTTTTCCGCCCGGAGACGGCGAATTTTCAATTTATTCACAAATTTTGATGAGAAAGGTCTTGACAACTGCACCATTATACGATATTCTAATAGCAGAACAACGCAGACGGGAAATGCGTTCCGCTTCTTTTTTGATTTGACTTCTCCAAACACTTATGCAGAAAGAAACACACGGCTTACCACCGTGTGTTTTTCTTTTTCCTTATTATATGTGAAAGCGGTGGAGTGCTTATTTTCCGCCGGCCTTGATGAGGATATCGTGGCTGACCGGGCGGTAAAACAGCCGCTCGACCTCCTGCCGGTCTTTTGTCTGCCCCAATATCCACATCAGCTTGGTTACGGCGGCTTCGGTGGTCATATCGTAGGCTTCCAGTACATCCAGTCCGGTTTTCAGGCGGTTCCCCACGTGATACAGCAGCAGGTCGCTGCCTTCATTGGGGACCTGCGTGGTCATTACGACCGTTTTCCCGGCGGAAACGGCGCTGCCGATTACATCGTAGTAGCTTTTCGGCCCGGCGGTGGGGATACCGCCGACACCGAAGCTTTCGATAACGACACCGTCTTTTCGCTCCAGCATAAATTCAAGGAAATCGGCCTCCAGTCCCGGCACCAGTTTGATGAGCCCCACATTCGGGTCCAGCCGTTCACAGAAGATGGGATGGTCTAAATATTCCTGCTCAATGTAGGAAAGCAGCCGCCCATCCTGTATGACGGCAAGCTCGGGGTAATTGATGCTGGAAAACGCCTGAAAGCTTTTGGAATGAGTTTTGCGGGCGCGGGTACCCAGAATGACCCTGCCGTTAAATACGATGCTGACCCCGTGGGCGTCTTCGCTGGCGGCATAGTGGAACGCATCCACCAAATTGGTTTTGCTGTCGGTGATTTCAAGATTGATGGGCTTTTGGCTGCCGGTCAGTACGATGGGCTTTTTGCTGTACTGGATAAGATAGCAGAGCGCGGCGGCGGTGTAGGCCATGGTATCGGTGCCGTGTGTCAGCACAAAGCCGTCATACCGATCGTATTCCTCCCGGATGGCATCCGCCATCATCTGCCAGTGCTGCGGGTCGATATTGGTACTGTCCAGATTGCAGAGCTGACGGCAGTCCACCCGGCAGAATGCGGAAATATCGGGGCAGTAATGCAGGATCTGTTCGGTCGTCAGCTGCGGAGACAGCCCGCTTTCGGTGATCTCCGAGGCAATGGTGCCGCCGGTGCCCAGCATCAGTATTTTTTTCATGGGGTTCCCTCTTTTCGATAGCCGTTTTGCCTATTATACCGCAAAGGGGGACGGGTTGTCTATGAATTGGGGGATACATTAAGGAATGCGCCGTATTTTTGCCGAGATAATGAGAACGCCTGCGGGATGAAACCGCCGATGATGAGGGCCGTTCTGCTTGACAAAAAGGCACCTGTTAATATAGTATGAGAGGGAACCGGAACGAAAGTCATTATGCCCGCCGTAAAGACATGGCGGGTATTCAGTCAAAAGCAGAAGCGGAGGAAATAGGCTATGATAGAGAAGGAAGAAATCCGAGAGGCCACGGAAAGGAGTAAAGCGCCGCAGGAGGTTGGAATCACTGAAGAGATGATTGCCGAGGTCATCAATGGTGCAATAAAAGAAATTGAAAGTATCAATCGCCGCCTGGAGAGGATAGAAAAGGAGATAATGAAGAAAGAGCGTGAGCCCTCCTGAATGAAGCGCCGCAAAACGGGTGAGGGGATACGGCAGCAGAATGCCACATTTTAAGTATAATGGTAACGAAAAACTACAGTAATGGGAAGCCTGATAATCTGGAATTCGATTAGTCGCCATCCGATCAAACGACCGGAGGGCGATTTTGCATTTGTATGAAGAAGAAAGAAGGCAGCCGAATTGATTTCTGCGGTGAAATAGCCGATAAAATCTTGGCACATATTTTACATAACATGGTATGGACAACCTGCTGCTGCAGTGCTATAATGCGCCCAAAGGGACATGCGTTTTAGGGGGTGTTATGCCGTGCAGGATAGAATGCTTCAAATCAGGCGTCATCTTACCTCATTTCAGATGATGATCCTGGGGTTTGCGGGTGTCATTTTGCTGGGGGCGCTGGTGCTTATGCTGCCTGTTTCTTCATCGGCACGGCAGTGGACGCCTTTTTCCGAGTCGCTGTTTACCTCCGCTTCCGCAGTTTGCGTTACCGGACTGGTGGTTTTGGATACCGGAAGCTACTGGTCGATATTCGGCCAAACGATTATTCTGCTGCTGATCCAAATCGGGGGGCTGGGCGTTATCACCTTTGCCGTTACCTTCCTTATGCTCTCCGGGAGAAATATCTCGCTGCAGGAGCGCAGCGCCATGCAGGATGCGATCTCGGCGCCTGCGGTGGGCGGTATCGTGCGGCTTACCCGTTTTATCCTGAAAGGAACGCTTTTTATTGAACTGGCGGGGGCGCTGCTGCTGGCGCCGGCCTTTTGCCGGGACTACGGCATACGGGGAATATGGATGTCGGTCTTTCATTCGATTTCCGCCTTTTGCAATGCGGGCTTTGATATTCTGGGCAGAGTGGATGCGCAATTTCCGTCCCTGACGGCGTATGCCGCTGACCCGCTGGTCAATACCGTCATTATGCTGCTTATTATCATCGGCGGCATCGGCTTTCTTACCTGGAATGATATCTGTAAACACCGGCTGCATTTCAGCCGATACCGGATGCAAAGCAAGGTCATTCTTGCAACGAGCGCAGTCCTTATTCTGCTGCCCGCGGTGCTGCTTTATTTTACCGATTATGCATCCCTGCCGGTCGGCGAACGGGTGCTGGCATCGTTGTTTCAATCGGTGACGCCCAGAACGGCGGGATATAATACGACGGATTTGACGGCGATGACCGAGACCTCCCGTGCCGTTACGGTATTCCTTATGCTGATCGGCGGTGCGCCGGGTTCTACGGCTGGTGGCATGAAGGTAACGACTCTTTCGGTGCTGATCGCCAATGCTGCTGCGGTGTTTCATCGCAGGAAGGAACCGCAGTTATTCGGGCGGAGGCTGGAAAATTCCGCGATACACAATGCCGCTGCCATTCTGCTGATGTACCTGCTGCTGCCGCTGGCGGGGGCCACCATTATCAGCGAGATAGAGGGACTGGCATTTGGCATCTGCCTGTATGAAACGGCTTCTGCCGCGGGAACGGTAGGCTTGACACTCGGGATTACGCCGGGGCTGGGTGCGCTTTCGCAGGGGATACTGATCATTTTGATGTTCTTCGGGCGTGTGGGCGGCTTAACAATGATCTATGCAGCATTTTCCGGGAATGATACCGCCTTTGCACGCTATCCGAAGGAGAAAATAACAGTAGGATAAGGAGGAGCCACCATGAAAAAGAATGTATTGTTGATCGGGCTGGGGAGATTCGGGCGGCATTTGGCAATGCAGTTGAATCAGATGGGACACCAGGTCATGGGTGTGGACCGGAACGAAGAACGGGTAAACGAATGCATGGATTTTTTGACCAATGCCCAAATCGGCGACAGCACCCGGGTCGAATTCCTGCGCTCGCTGGGCGTGGGGAACTATGATGTTTGCTATGTTGCCATCGGAGGGGACTTTCAGAACTCGCTGGAAACGACATCGCTTTTGAAGGAGCTGGGAGCAAAATATGTGGTATCCCGTGCGGAACGGGATGTGCAGGCGAAATTCCTGCTGCGAAATGGCGCCGACGATGTAGCCTATCCGGAGAAACAGTTTGCACGGTGGGCCGCGATTCGCTATACGGCAAATCACCTGTTCGGGTATATAGAACTGGACAGCCGATATGCCATAGTGGAGGTGGAGGTGCCGCCGGAATGGCTGGGGAAAAGCATCGGTGAGCTGGAGATCCGCCGAAAATACGGGATCAATGTACTGGCGATAAAGCAGAACGATATAACAAGCTATACCATATCGCCCGAAATGATTTTGACAGACCAAATGACGCTGAAGGTTTTGGGAGAGTATAAAGCCCTGCAAAAGCATTTCCACCTGTAAGGAGTAAACAGAAAAAGCCCTGCCATCCGGCAGGGTTCTTTCATTTGGGGCGGCTGTAAAGGGGGCCAGAGGTTATCTGCAAATGATTTGCTTTCCGATGATCCGGACGCCTGCCGGGGTTTCCGCAACAGATAAGCCCATCAGAATACCTGCAATAAAATCCTGCATATCCGCACCTCCGACGGTTCCCGACAGGGAGCTGCCGGCGATGCCTAGGGTGATGAGCGCAACCCCATAAAGAGTGCCTTTCTGCCGTCCCGGGTCTTGTGTGCGGTACAGTAGGTGGTGGTATTGTCATTCCCGATAAATACAGCCACCCATATTTGTGCAGAACGCAGATTGTAATCTCTCTTTGTTGCAAATTTGTGCTATTATTCGTTAATATTAGTGTAGACCGATGGGATGAAGATATCGATTACTATTTTATTACGGGAGGAATGCACACATGAAGACCCTGAAAAAGCTGTATCTGAAACTTCGCGATGGTATTCCGGGGACTGTTTGGCTTGTCCTTATTGTTGCACTCCTGGCTGTTATGCTGTCGCTGAACGGCCAACAGGCGAAACAGCTGCCGCTTTCCCACATTGCGGGCGTCTATCAGTCCGATACGGCAGTGGGCGCCGACATTTATTACAACGCACAGCTATATACCGATGGCCGGTATGAGGTTTTCCGCATTGAAAAGAACGGCGGGGATACCACCACAACTACTGTTTCCGAAGGGACATATCAGGCGATGGAGTACGGGTATTTGATGGAGGAAACAGTAACCGGCAGGTGGCAGGCCATCACCCTTGACCACGTGGGCTTTTACTGGACGGATCAGGATCTGAACCGGCTGACGCACTTCCGCCAGTTCAGCGTGTATGGGAAATAAGCCATGATTATCCCTGCGCAAGATAGAATACCCCCTTATTATTTCGCCCTCCGATCACTCGACCAGAGGGCTCATTTTTATCTATTACAGCTCCATCGGTTTCCCGAGATAATGGCTGCAATTCCTGCGTGACCAACAAAAATGTGAATACTAAAAAACGGGATGAGGAGCAATCGCCGGAAGAAGGAGGATTTTTCGGCCACGATAGGGTTGAGCCGTTTGTATATGCTTCCCCATGCAAGAACGGCGTGGAACCGCTTGCGCTGTTGTGATATAATGATTTTGCATACGATTGAAAGTTGGTGAGAACATGAAGTACAAAGTTGCGATCTGCGATGACTCCGATGCGGACAGACGGTATATTATGGATATGGTGTGCTCTTGGGCATCGGCCGCCGGTCATGAGGTGCAAATCGATGGTTTTCCCTCCGCCGAGAGCTTCCTGTTCCGCTATGCCGGGGAAAGTGACTATGACATTCTCCTGCTGGATATTGAAATGGGCGCCATGGACGGCGTTACGATGGCAAAGGAGCTTCGCAAAAGCAACGATACGGTGCAGATCATATTTATCACCGGCTACTCCGATTACATTTCGGAGGGCTACGAGGTGGCGGCGCTCCACTATCTGATGAAGCCGGTAAATGAAGAAAAACTCTGCTTGGTGCTGGACCGTGCCGCAGAGAAGCTGGCGAAGAACGAACGGGTTTTGAACTTTGAGGTCAGCGGCGAAATGGTGCGTGTGCCGATCTATCAGATCCGTTACGCAGACGTGCTCGGCAACTATGTGACCGTTCATGCGCTGACAGACGTGACGGTGAAGATGACATTGGGCGAGCTTGAAAAGCAGCTTGATGAGCGATTTTACCGTGTGGGGCGTTCTGCGCTTGTAAACCTGACGCAGATCAGCCGTGTGACCAGGGCAGAGATCCGGCTGAACGACGGAACAGCGATCCCGCTGCCGCGGGGCGCATATGAGGGCGTCAACCGGGCGATTATCAACATGAGGTAAAGCGTATGGGCTTGTTTTCAAGGAAGATCGAAAAGCAGATTGCCTCCTATCAGCAGGAGCTGATCGAAACACATTACCGCGAGGTGGACAATATGTACCGCCAGATTCGCGGCTGGCGGCATGACTACCGCAACCATATCCAGACCATGAAGGCCTACGCCGCTGCGCAGGACTGGGACGCCGTTAGAAACTATCTCGACCTGCTGGACACCGACCTTCAAACCGTGGATACGGTCATCAAGACCGGCAACCCCATGACTGATGCCATCCTCAATTCCAAAATCTCGCTTGCAAAGGCGAAGGGTATTGAGGTCGTGGCTGATGCGCATATTCCCGTCAAGCTGAAGTCCTCGGAAATTGATCTTTGCTGCATTATCGGCAACCTTTTTGATAATGCCATCGAGGCCAGCATGAAGCTGCCGGAGGAGCAGCGACTCATCCGGGTATATATGGATATGAAAAACACGCAGCTCTATATCTCTTTCACCAATTTTACTGCCGGGAATAAGCTGCCGAAGGAGGGCAAGCTGTTCCGCAGTACAAAGGGCGAGGGCCATGGCTTCGGCCTTGTACGCATCGACGCCATCGTGGAGCGGCTGGACGGATACATCAGCCGGAACAGCGAGGATGGGGCGTTCACCACCGAAATACTGCTTCCGCAGGTATGAAGATTGCAATTCATCACCCGGAAACAGCGATTCGTCCCCGAAATTAACCGGGGACGATTTTTTCTGCTATGCTATGCACGTGAGGTGAGGCAAAATGAAGACCAAAGAAAAGCCCAAATATAACACCCTTCAAAATGTCGGGTGGATGGTAAATATCGCATGGAAGAACGGAAAACGAACGCTCCTGTTCTGCCTGCTGACCGCTGCGCTGGAGGTTCTTTTGAATCTGGTGCAGCTGTACATTGCGCCGGAGGTTCTTGCCAAGGTGGAGCAGCGGGTGCCCGTACGGGAGCTGTTGGTGACCATCGGAATATTCACTGCCGCATTGTTCCTGATTCAGGGCTTTAAGAAGTATATCAAGCAAAATTCGCTGTCCCCACGTATAGATGTCCGCTCCGCGATTGTCGGGAAGATTGCGAATAAGTCCATCTGCACCTCGTATCCCAACACGCTGGAGGAGAACTTTGTAAAGCTCCGTGAAAAAGCACACTCCTCCTGCAGCGGAAACGATCAGGCCGCAGAGCACATTTGGGAAACATTAACGATGATCCTCAAGAATGTGGGCGGTCTGCTGGTGTACCTGACGATTCTTTCCCGCATCGACACGGTGCTTCTGCTGGTGGTGATTGCGACCTGCGTGGCCGGCTTCCTTGTTTCCAGGGCTGCAAACAACTGGCATTATCGGCATCTGGAGGAGGAAGAAACCTATTTTCAGAAGAGTCACTACATCCGTGCCAAAGCGGAATCGACGGAGTTTGCAAAAGATATCCGCATTTTCGGGCTCCAAAACTGGCTTTCGGAATTATTGGATCAGGTCCATAATCTATATCTGGATTTCAGCCTGCGGTATGAGCGGGTGGCGGTGCTGGCGGATATTACGGAGGCCGTGCTGACCATGGCCCGCAACGGCATCGCCTATGTATATCTGATCCGCATGGCGCTCAATGATGGCCTGCGCGTTTCCGAGTTTCTGCTGTACTTCACGGCGGTCACCACATTTACCGAGTGGGTCATGGGTATTCTGCGGGAGATGAGCACATTGCAGAAGGAAAGCCTTGATATTTCCCGCATTCGTGAGTTTTTGGACTATCCGGAGCCTTTCAAATTTGAAAACGGGGAAGAGATACCGAAAGCGGCTGGCTATGAGCTGAAGCTGAAAAATGCTTCCTTCCGCTATCCGGGCGCAGATGCCGATACCATACACGAGATAAACCTGACCGTGCATCCGGGAGAAAAGCTCGCGATCGTGGGTCTGAACGGCGCCGGCAAGACAACGCTGGTGAAGCTGCTGTGCGGGCTGTTGGACCCCACGCAGGGCGCGGTGCTGCTGAATGGAAGGGATATCCGGGAGTTTGACCGCAGAAAGTATTATGCGCTGTTCAGCGCCGTCTTTCAGGAGTTCTCCGTGCTGGATGTGACCATTGCGGAGCAGATCGCCCAAAGTAGGGATAACATCGACTACAAGCGGATCGACGATTGCGTGGAGAAGGCCGGATTGACCTCCATGATAGAGAAGCTGCCCGATGGCTTGCAGACGCACATGGGGCGGGAAGTCTATCTGGACGGCGTGCTGTTCTCCGGCGGCCAGATGCAGCGGCTGATGCTGGCGCGGGCGCTGTATAAAAACGGGCCGATCCTGCTGCTGGATGAACCCACCGCTGCGCTTGATCCCATCGCCGAGAATGACATCTATATGAAATATAACGATATGACCGCGGGCAAGACCTCTGTGTTTATCTCCCACCGGCTGGCGTCCACCCGCTTCTGTGACCGCATCATCTTTATTGCAGACGGGAATATCGCAGAGGAGGGCACCCATGAGAGCCTGTTGGCGTTGGGCGGGGCGTATGCAAAGCTCTTTGAAGTCCAAAGCCGCTATTATCAGGAAGGGAGGGCGTTCTGAATATGAAGGAAAAAGTAACGATGCGCAAGGCTGCTGCAATGCATCTGCGCGCCATCAAGGAACTGCATAGTGTAACGCCGCGGTTTTTCCCGGTTTTGACCCTGTACTGCCTGTTCGGTGCAATCACGCCGTATGTGACCGTTTTCTTCTCGGCAAGGATTCTGACGGAGCTGGCAATGCTGCGCCGTGCGGAGATCCTTTGGCGGTGGGTGCTGGCGGGGGTGCTGTGCGTGGGACTTGCGGCGATCGGAAAAGCACTTCTCTATCGGCGCTATAATACGCTGCTGGAGGACCTGTACGGGCGCAAGGATATGCTGTTTGTCAATAAGATGTTCCGTTTGGATTATTCGGAGCTGGACAAGCAGGAAAATCATGACCTGCGTGAGCAGATCAAGCAAAATGAGAATTGGTCGGGCTGGGGGCTCATGCGCGTTCATGAGATCTATTCCGGCACAGTGACCGGTATTCTTGGTTTATTCAGCGGTGCGGCGCTGACCGTTAGTCTGTTCACCACACCCGTGCCGAGCAGTGCCGGCTGGCTGGTCATGCTGAATAATCCAATTTTTGTTCTTGTTCTGGCTTTCGGGATCCTAATCATCAGCGTCCTTGCCGGTCAGCTCAGCGCCGGTGCGGTGCAGTGTTGGGGGGATTTTTCGGAGGAAGCGACCTTCGCAAACCGGAAGTTCAGCCATTTCGGATTTATAGGTCAGGATAAGCGGCGCGGCATCGATATTCGCATGAATGACCAGCAGCGGTTGGTTCACGCCTACTGGAACGGAGGCTCCGTTTTCGGCGTCCACGGTGTTTTTGCAAAGCTTGCAAGGGGGAAAATGGGCGTCTATGCAAGCCTCGGCGTCAGCATCACAACGCTCACGACTGGTATGATCTACCTGTTCACCTGCTTAAAAGCGTTGGGCGGTGCATTTGATGTGGGAAGCTGCACCCAGTATATCGGTGCAGCCACGGCGATGGTCGCCAATGTGTTTGCACTCACCGATATGATCGGCGTTCTGAAGGCCAATACATCGTATCTGGAAAAGACCTTTGCATTTCTGGACATCCCCAACACAATGTATCAGGGCAGCCTTACCACCGAGAAGCGCTCCGACCGGCGCTATGATGTGGAGTTTAAGGACGTTTCCTTCCGTTATCCCGGCTCCGATCTCTGGGCGCTGCGCCATGTGAATATGAAGTTCAAGGTCGGCAGGCGCCTTGCCATCGTGGGTGAAAACGGCAGCGGCAAAACCACCTTCATCAAGCTGCTGTGCCGTCTGTACGACCCACAGGAGGGGCAGATCCTGCTCAACGGCATTGACATCCGTAAGTACCGCTACGATGATTACATGCGCATTTTCTCCGTAGTCTTTCAGGATTTTCAGCTCATCTGCCAGCCCTTGGGCAACAATGTAGCAGGCAGCTTGGTCTATGACCGCGAACGGGCAAAAGATGCGCTGATCGATGCAGGCTTCGGGGAGCGATTGGCAACGTTGGAAAATGGATTGGACACCATGCTTTACAAAAATCTATCCGATGACGGTGTAGAGGTTTCCGGCGGCGAAGCACAAAAGATCGCCATTGCCCGTGCGCTCTACAAGGATGCGCCGTTCATCATTCTCGATGAGCCGACCGCGGCGCTTGACCCCATCGCCGAAGCGGAGATTTACAGTAAGTTCGATGAGATCGCAGGCGATAAGACCGCGATCTATATCTCCCACCGGCTGTCCTCCTGTAAATTCTGTGACGAGATTGCCGTGTTTCACGAAGGAGAGATCATCCAGCAGGGCAGCCATGACGAATTGCTCGCCGATCGGGGCGGCAAATACTACACTCTTTGGAACGCACAGGCGCAGTATTATACGGAATAAAACACAGATAGAGCAGTTCTCGCAATTGAGGGCTGCTCTTTTGTTCCGGGTAGCTTTAGCGGAGCGACCCAATACAAAAGCGGCCGGCTCTGTCGATTACTTTTTGTCTATCGAAAACCACTCGCTAGGCGAGTGGTTTTCAGCATACAATAAGAAATGCGTAAGTCCCAAAACATCTCATGTTGCATTGCCTGCCTGCACAACGAGGGAGGGTGCGTACAAGAAGGCCGTGGAATCATTACAGTAACATGGGGCGCAGTTAGGGGGATATAACCCACAATACTTATACACGGGAAACACAGCATATTCGTCCGATTGGATATGCTGCAATCGGCTACAAAGTTCAAAGAGGGTGTGTACTGTTTTTGCCGTGCAAACTGACTTGTGCTTTTAATGTCTTTCGATGGGAAGGCCATACCGGCTTTGGGCTTGTAGTATGGAAAAACAGCGGGATTCATTTATGCAGGGGACGGGGCCTTTCCGGAGGCGATGCGTATCAAAAAGGAAAATTGTGTTTCATTTTTGCAACTTGTTTCACATTTGCATCAAATGATTATGCTCATTTATTATTAATAAAAATAAAAAAACAAAGAAATATAAAGGGAAATTCGTATCGCGAAAAACAGCCGAAAATGGCTTGTTGCAATTATGCATCAAGCTACGCGGCTGTTTTTTGTTTTTTATCCCGGAAAAGCTTCGGCGGTTCATCGTAAAGTGATATGCACCCCACAAAAAATAGACAAAAATATCCGCCTGAACCACACGCACTTGACAAACTTTGTTTATCCCTATTTACAAACTGTTTTTCTCCCGCTATAATCGGGCACGAAAGCGGGCTTTCCCGGCATTGCTCGAACCTTCGCCGCCGCTTTGCGAAGGGATTTGAAGATCAATAAGAGAGGCTTAATATGGAACAGTCAATGAACAAAACCACGATCAAATGGCGTGCGTCCGCCATTGTGCTGGCTGTATGTTTGGTGCTGATGGTCGTTACCTCGGTCATCGGACACAACATTCAAACCGCAGGCGGATCAGTCCGCACCGAGGAGCTGACATTTACCACCGATGTCGGCGCCTCCAGCCACGCAAAGCTCTTTATCCCGGAAACAGCTACTGCGGAAACCCCGGCTCCGGCAATCCTGCTGTGCCACGGCTATACCGCCAGCGAGGATGCCATGGAGGCGAACGCCATTGAATTGAGCCGCCGCGGGTATGTGGTAATGGCGCTGGATATGTACGGCCATGGTGAAAGCACCCTGCCGCCCGATGGCTACAAACAGGCGGAAATGGGGAACGTGGAAAACTACGCCCCCGACCTCGGAAGCTATTCCGCCCTTCAGCAGTTCAAAAACTATGACTTCATCGACCTGACCAAGATCGGCATGCTTGGTCACTCGATGGGTACCGCTGCCATCCAGGAGGGCGCTTATCTTGCCTATGCCAAGTGGCAGGCAGCCTATACTGTAGCCTATAACGAAGCAGTTGCGGCAGGCTCCGATGAGACAACCGCTGCTTACACCGCCTACGGTGCGGCGATGAACTCCGGAATCGTGCTGCCCGGTTCTATGGTACTCACCGGCTACAATTACAATGTCCGCAATATCAACGACTTGACCTACAATGGCGTTACCGCAGAAAACGGCGTTTTCCCGCTGTATGCCGCACCGGTCAATATCTGCACCATCCAGGGCACCTACGATGAATTCTCCGGACTTCTGTGGGGCGTGGAGGATTCCAGCCAGTACACCAGCAGCTTTAAGTTTGCCTACGGCACCGGCGGTGCTACCAATGTTCCCTCCGGCACCTATTTTATGTACGGCGATGCCAGCGCTACACCTCTCACCCGTGAGGCGGCCGTAACTGCTGCCGCCAGCGCTGCCGTGACCATGAAACCCATTCGTGCCGCTTATAGCTTTGACGGTACCCATTCCGATACCTACTATGATGAGACCGCCATCAGCTATGGTATCGATTTCTTTGATATCACCCTGCGGGGCGGCGTTGCTACCATTGAACCCACCCAGCAGGTATGGCACGGTCGTGCCGCCTGCGGCCTGATCGGGCTGTGCGCTACGATGGTTGCCTTTGTTGCGCTGGCGCTCACCCTGCTGTGTGTTCCTTTCTTCTCCACTATCGTTCGTCCTGCGGCACCTTCCATGAGCACCGTTCACGGTGCAAAGGGTGTGATCGGCTATATTATTCCCTACATCATCTTCCTGCTGCCTGCACCGCTGCTGTACTACTGGTTGGTGGGATATCCCTACTACATGCAGCCCCAGTGGTTCAAATTCCTTACCAAGTTCATGCCAAACAGCTTCTTTAATATGGCTCCGATGAACTCCTTGATGCTGTTTAACGGCGTTGTGGGCGGTGTATTCCTGGTGCTGTATCTGCTGGTATTCTTCCTTATCGGTCGTAAAAAGGGTGCAACGCTTGACAATACCGGGCTGAAGCTCCCCTTCACACAGATTTTGAAGAGCCTGCTGCTGGCAGTTCTCTCCTTTGGCGGGATTTATGCGGTTGTGTATGCCTGCTCCGCCCTTTCCGGCACCAATTTCTCCTTCTTCAAGTTCAACATCATGCCGATGGATGGCACCCACTGGGTCGCATTCTTCAAGTATCTGCCCGTCTGGCTGCTGTTCTTCCTGCTGTGCAGCGTGATCTATAATTCCCTTACCCGCATCAATAATGCTCCGGCTTGGCTCAATTACCTGCTTTGCGCCGTTGTTTCCTGCGGCGGTTTGGCTGTAATGTTTGCCTATGATTACGGTAAGCTGTTCTCCACCGGCGTCCGTGGGATCCAGTACATCCCCGGCACTACATCCCCCGAATGGCTCACGGCTGTCGGCATGTCTTTCCCCACCGCGCTTGCCGGCATCATGCTGTTTGGTTTGCTGTTCATCCTGCCTATCACCGCTGTGATGAGCCGTGTCCTGCACAAAAAGACCGGCTCCGTATGGCTGGGCGGCTTCCTTACCGCATTTATCGTCCTTGTCTTCACCATCTCCCACATGGTCGTTTCCATCTGAACTTTTCCTCCTCAAAAAAATACGGAAACGATAGGGGTTCATTGCCTGTGTATGTTCTCCTGCGGCTCCCGGTAGGGGGAGCCGCAGGGACGCACGGCACAACACGCATCGGGCACAGTGTTCCGGTGCGTGTTTTACGTATTCAACAATATCCGAAAGGCGGGTATTCTTATGGCCACCCAAATTCATAGTCAGCACCGTCCCCGGCACATTTTCCGCGGAGAGCTGGCGCTGTGTATCATTGCGGTACTGAACAGCTTTGCAGTCTATTTGATGCTTTACAGCGGTGCGGGGATTTCCTCCATCTCCTCGGTGCCGTATGTCATTTCGGAGGTCCTGCCGATCTGGAGCCTTGGAACCTGGACTTATATTTTTCAAACCTCGTTAGTTGCGGTCTTGATGCTGCTGCGTCGGAGGTTTGTTCCCGACTATCTGCTGGCATTTCTGGTGGGGTTCGCTTTTGGCGAGATGATGGACGTCCATGCACTGTGGATCAACAAGCTGCCGCTGACCCCTGTACTGCGGGTTGTCTATTTCCTCATCAGCTTTGCAGCGCTGACCCTTGGCATTGCTCTTTCAAACTGCTGTAAGCTGCCGATTATCCCCACCGATCTTTTTCCGCGGGAGTTGGCGGTTATTTTGAATAGGCCCTATAAAACCGTAAAGACCCGTTTCGACCTGGCCTGTCTTACCCTGACGGTGACCCTTTCATTGATTTTCTTGCATGGTATTCGCGGTATCGGGGTCGGGACGGTATTTTGCGCATTTGTCATGGGACGCTGCATTTCATGGGCAGGAGAGAGGCTGACCAACCGCTATGTATTTGTATCGTTCCTTTCGGCTCATCCGAAAACGGCAAATAATGTACAATAAGTTGCGCAAATTGAAAAGAGCAAAAAAGGAGACATAGCTTGCAGGAACCGGCAATGCCCTATATCAGTAATTGTGAATTGAAAAGCACAAGCATGGGTTTGGCAAACTGACAGCCATTAAGTGAACACTAATATAAGTATCGAAGCTCATACGAGAGATGCGCAAAAATAATTAAGCAATATTCATCAAGAGTCGGTATTGATATGGCAGAGTTTTTTGTAAGAATTGTTTTCTGCTTTATCGTCGGCAACTCGGATATGCACCTGAAAAACTTTTCTTTGATTGAAACTGCAGAGGCTTCAGGTAAATATGTGCTTTCTCCGGCTTATGATTTGTTGACTGTAAATGCAAATATGCCGTCGGATCAAGAACAGTTCGCACTTGCTATGAACGGCAAAAAGATGAATATCCGCAAAGGCGATTTTTTGAAGTTTGCAGATGCTTACGGTATCGCTCGCCAAACCGCCGAAAAGCTTATCAAAAGTCTTGTTAAGCGCACTCCGCAATGGCTTGAAATGTGCAATGAGTCATTGCTCCCGAATGAATTGAAAGACAGGTTGATTAAAATAATCACCGAAAGAGCAGAGACTATAAAATAAAAGCAATTAATACCGCACATACGAAATACCTGACAGCCTCAACGACATCCTGCGGCTGTATCAGATTTATTTCGGGACACCTTGCGGATGCAACAATACATCGGGATTCTGGCTGCGCTTGCCGCCTACTACCTCGTTTACGAGAGAGCGCATTTGCTGTGCGCCCTGCTCACAAGTGTATATAAAATACAATTTGCGTGTAACAACAAAATATGTTACACTAGAAAAAAAGAGATGAGAGGAGGGCGCTTGTGAATATCCGCGAGCTGGCAAAGGAAGCCGGCGTTTCTGTCGCCACCATTTCCCGCGTCATCAATCATCCGGAAGCGGTGCTGCCGGAGACCCGGGAGCGGGTACAGGCCATTATTGAAAAGTATAATTATGACCCCAAGCCGGTCAACCGCAATAAGCGCTTTGTTTCCCTTATCGTTCCTGCCGCGGCACGGGCACAAGGGGTGCTCCTTGGAGTACAGTCGGTGCTGGCACCCAAGGGAATTCTGGTCAATCTGGTGGAGACCGCACAGGTTCCCGGCGGGGCTGCAGCATGCCTGCAGGCGGTAATTGCTGCAAAACCCATTGGCATATTAGTGGCGGCTGAATCCACATTGTCACAGGAAAGCCTGCCGACCGATGTGCCGGTGGTGCTGCTGGGCAGTTATGATCGGTTGGAAAATTGCAATATCTGCGGCATCAATTACCGTGACGCAGCCGAAAAGATGCTTGCCCACCTCTATGCCATGGGGCACCGCTCCATCTGGCTGCTGCAAAGCGACCAAAGCTATCCGGAAAAAGCTGCGGTTACAGCCGGCTATCGGCAGGCGGCGGCAGCGTTGGGATTGAATGATCGCCGGTGCCGTATTCTGGAGGCCAACGACAGCGTTGCCGGAGGATATCGCACCTGCCGGGAGGCGATCCTCACCGAAGAGCCGCCGCAGGCGGTATTTGCCGTCAGTGATGCGATGGCGATGGGGGTCATCAAGGCGGCGCGGGAGGAAAATATTCCGCTGCCGGATGGTCTGGCCGTAGCGGGCTTTACGGGCAGTGAGGCTGCCGCTGTTATTACCCCGGCGCTGACCACTATGGAGCACCCACTGGAGCGGTTGGGCGCAGTGGCGGCACGCCGCCTCATTGAACTGATTGAGGACAGCGCGCTGTATCAGGTGGAAACCCACGAGATCGTACTCAAATCTAAACTCAAGATTCGCCGCAGCTGCGGCAATCGCAAGGAAATTTACGAGCTGTTCGAGTAAAGGAGGGCACGAGATGTCGTTATCTGTCAGTTTTATGGGCTTGCCGCTCAAAAATCCCATCATAGCGGCAGCCGGTCCCTGGTGCCGTGATGCCACGGCAATGCAAAAGGCCATTGATGCGGGAGCCGCTGCCGTTGTTACAGAAACCATCACGCTGGAAAAAAGCCATATGGTCAGCCCACGCATCTTTTATCGGCAGGGGGAGGTTTATAATACCACCCTGTACAGCACCCAAACGCTGGAGGAGGTGGAGCAGGAGGCGGAACGCCTGCACAAGGGTGATGCCTTCCTCATTTGCAATATTCGCGGCACCACGCCTTCGGAGCTGCGCTATCTTGCCAGCCGGATGCAGCGGCTGGGCGCCGATGCGTTGGAGCTGTGCTGCTTCACCCCGATCGGCACCAAGCTGGAGGATATCAGTATCCGACCGGAGGAGGTCGGCGAGATGGTGCGCGGCGTCACCTCGGCTGTGGAGATCCCCGTCATGGTGCGGCTGCCGCATCACGCAGCGCTCAATCCTGCCTTTGCCCGACAGATCACCCAGAATGGCGCCCGTGCCATCAGCGCCATTGAATCACTGGAGGGCATCAATGGCGTGAATATCGAGACCGCCCGCTGTGAAATGGCGGCAATCGGCGGCTGTACCGGCAGTCACCTGCGCCCGCTTTCGCTGGCGGCTACGGCTGTTCTGCACCAGTTGACCGATTGTGAAGTAGCGGCAATGTGCGGTGTGGAGGACTGGCACAGCATTATTGAATTCCTGATGATGGGTGCCACCGCTGTTCAAATGGGCTCTGCGATCATGCTGCGGGGCTACGGGCATATTGCCGAAACACTCAGCAAGCTGGAGGAATGGCTGCAAAAAAAAGGCTATGAAAGCGTTAATGAGCTTCGAGGAAAAGCGCTTTCCTCCCTCTCCGCTTTTGAGGAGCTGCCGGAGCGCCTGCTGCGTGTGAAATTGACCGCTTCCTGTGGCGGAACCTGTCCCGACGGCTGCATGCGGTGTGTCGGCGCCTGCCTGTACGATGCCATTTATCAGGGCACGGAGGGCATCACCGTCGATGCCTCCGTCTGCACCGGCTGCGGCCTGTGCGTCTCCCTTTGCCCCAAAAAGCTGTTTACCATGAAATGATCTCCGCCGGAGGGCAGCCGCTCTCCGGCTTTTGCTTGACATTGATGTAACAATAAACAAATGTTACATCAAATTGTTGTCCATTCCGCTGAAATACTGTCGCAAATGCAAAAAACTGTTGAAATTCTGATGAATTCTTGTTAAGATGCAGATGTAACAAAGATTTATCGTTACACAGAGAAACAAGCGCTTGACGTTACAAATTGATTTGAGTTTCGGAAGGAGTGTCCCACATGTCAAAGATCCCCGTCGGCTACGGTCTGAATGACTGCCCGCCCATCAAGGAAACCGTCCCACTGAGTATCCAGCAGATTGTTGTTCTCGTTTTTAATGTTCTGCCCGTTCCGCTGCTCATCGGCGCCGGCATCGGTCTCTCTGCCAGCGAGATCACCATTTTGGTCGCCGGCTGCCTGCTCGTTACCGGTATTGCCACCCTGCTGCAGACCATCGGCGTCGGCCCCATCGGTGCGCGGCTGCCCATTCCGTTGGAGTGCAGCTTTGTATTCGTAGCCCCCGGCATTGCCCTGGGCGCCCAATATGGTCTGGCTGCGTTCACCGGGGCTTGCCTCGTCGGCAGCATCATCACCACCATTCTTTGGACCGGTCTGCATAAGCAGCTCTCCATTCTGTTCAAACCCTACATCACCGGCGCAGTCGTTATGGCGCTGGGGCTCAGCCTTTGCAGCGTCGGTATCGGCTACTGTGCAGGCGGTGTAGGCTCCGCAGACTACGGCGATCCTATCAACTTGCTGCTGGCTGCCGGCACTATCATTATCATGGTCCTGCTCAACCACTTCTGCAGCAAGAACTTCCTCTCCAAGGCTTCCCCCCTCATCGCCATTCTGGTCATGAGCGCCGCCGCTGCTGCTTTTGGCAAGTTGGATCTTTCCCCCATTGCCGAGGAAGCGTGGATTCGCATTCCGCAGCCCCTGCATTTCGGCATCAAATTTGAACTGGGGCCGATCATCTCCATCTCCATTCTGTGCTTCATCGCACTGGTTGAGCTGATGGGAGATCAGACCACCGCCTCCATGCTGGCGAAGAACAGCCTGCCCACCAGCCATGAAACCAAGGGCGGTGTACTGGCTCAGGGGGTCGGCAGCGTCATTTCCTCTATGTTCAATATGGTTCCTGTCATCAGCGGCAGCGCCAATATCGGTCTGTGTGGTCTTTCCGGTGTTACCAGCCGCTTTGTTACCGCCATCGCCGGCGGCGTGGTAGCTCTCTGCGGTCTCTGCCCCAAGCTGTGCGCTGTATTCTCCTGCATTCCCTCCGCTGTTTTGGGCGGCGTAGCCCTTTCCGCCTTCGGTACCATTCTGGTTTCCGGCATGAATGTTATCCATAACGGCGGTCCCCTCACTGCCCGAACCACTACCATTGTTGCCATCTCTCTTGCAGTTGGCGTTGGCTTCAGCGCAGCATCTGATGCATTGGTTGCTCTGCCCTTCTGGGCTTCCAGCCTGCTCAGCGGTGTACCCGGTACCGCTATTGTAGCCGTGATCCTCAGCTTGATCCTCCCCGAGAAAAAAGACGAAAAAGCTGCTGCATGATCCGGCAAAAGGAGAAAACATTATGAAAACAGTACTGTATCAAAATGCGGATTGGATCATCACCATGGACGAGGAGCGCCGTCGCTATCGTCATGCGGATCTGCTCATCAGCGGCAAAGAGATCAAGGCCATCGGCAAAAACCTCAGGGAGACCCTTGGAGATACCGTCACCATCGACCAAGTGGTAGATGCCAGCGGACGAGTGATCCTGCCCGGCTTTGTCAATACCCATCATCATACCTGGCAAACTCTGATCCGCAACATCAAGGCCACGCAGGGTCTGCGGCTGGAGCCGTGGCTCACCACCATGTACGAGATCTATAAGGATCTGAATACCGATGTGGCCCGTGCCGGCGTATATGTGGCGTTGGGTGAGGGATTGAAAACCGGCATCACCACCTCCAACGATCTGTGGTATCCGCACCCGGTCGGCGTGACCTGTCTGGTAGATGCCGAAATCGAAGCCGCAAAGGAACTGGGAATCCGCTTCCACCCAGTGCGCAGCTACCACTCCGTCACCAGTGATATTGTCCCTCCCGAGGTGGTAGACAGTATTGAAGGCGTCATGGGCGATGTCGAACGGTTGGTGAAGAAATATCATGATCCTTCCCGCTTCTCGATGTGTCAGGCCGGCATCGGCCCCAGCATCGCCTACTATGAAACAGAGGAGATTGTCCGTGCGACCATTGATTTGGCGGAGAAGCTGGATATCAAGGTGCATGGTCATCTGGCGGAAAGCCGCGGCGAAGTGGCTTTCGTGGAGGAACACTACGGCTGCCGTCCCGCCGAGTGGTTCCGTCGCCATGACCTTTTGGGCGATCGATTCTACTATGCCCACTGCATTCATCTCAATGATGAGGAGGTGCAGCTGATGGCGGATACCAACACCGGTATCTCCACATGCCCCATCTCCAATATGTATCTCAGCTCCGGCTCCTGCCGAATCCCCGAACTGCTGCGTGCCGGTGTCAGGCGCTTCGGTATCGGTGTAGATGGTGCTGCCAGCAGTAATTCCGCTAGCATGATGGAGGAGATCCGTGTCAGCTACCTGCTCAATCGTCTCAGCTGGGGAGATGATTCCATCGGCTGCGAGGATATTCTGTACCTTGCCACCGCCGGCGGCGCTGCGGTACTGGGTCGTGATGATATTGGTCATCTCGCCCCTGGCATGGCGGCGGATTTCACCCTGATGAACTGGAATCAGCTGCAATATGCCGGCGGTTGCAATGATCCTGTGGACTGCATCGTGCTCAGCGGTGATGCCAGAATGATCGAAACCGTCGTGGTCAATGGTGAGACCGTTGTGCAGAACGGTCACTTGACCAAGGTGAACGAGGAAGAAAAACGTGAATATGCAGCTGCCGTTGGGCGCGAGCTGCTCACCAAGGCTTCCGCTCGTATTCCCGGTCTAAAGGCTGACCTCATGTAAGCAGCAATCGTTAACTCAACCACCCCTCCTCACCACCATAACGAAACCACCCCCATCGCATCAGCGGTCGGGGGTGGTCTTTTGTTGTGTGGTGCGCCCAATGAGCGCACATTCTTATGGGTGAAAGTCTCAGGGTAGAATACCTTATATATCGGTATTAATTACAGCTCCATCTGTTTCCCGAGATAGCTCGCCGCCGCCTGAATGAGCTTTTGCTCGGCGTCCCCGGGACGGTCACCTTCCTTGTTTTGCAGAAACATCACGCTGCCGCATACATCACCGGAGGAGATGATAGGGGACTGCACCAGCGCATAATAGGCAACACCCTCAATGGGCTGTAACGGCTGCCCGTCGCCTGCCGAAAAGCTCCTGCAGTTCTCGATCTGATCCTCCAAGCCGTGGGATACCCGGCGCTCCAGCACCTCCCGCCGGCTGATGCCGCTGACCGCCACTACATGGTCCCGGTCGGTAATGAGTACCGGAAAACCTGCGGTGCGATACAGCACCTCGCAATACTGCGCCGCAATGCTGCCAAGCTCACTGATAGGGGAATACTTCTTAAAAATGACCTCCCCCTCGTTGCTCACAAAAATCTCCAACGGGTCGCCCTCACGGATACGCATGGTCCTGCGGATCTCTTTGGGAATTACTACTCTCCCGCGAGTGTGTGATAATTGGACCAACACGGGAAAACCACTTGATCAAGCCATTTTTTCGCGTTCGCAATTCCTGTATGACCGAAATTTTTGAGATTTACCAATAAAAGGGAGACGAAATAGGACAAAAAAACACGGGGAAATGAGTGCCGGTCAAGGCCAACCGTCCGAGTATTTTTTTGAAAAAAGGAGGAGATTTTTGTTATAATGTCAACCGGAAAGCCAATTAGCTTGCATTGGCAGGTTTGCCTCGTGCTTTGTACGTTTCCGGCGCAACTTCTTTGTGAATATTTTCGTAGCTCCTTGATGTTTTTCAAAAACATAGTATACTACACATAGAAGTTAGGACTATTTCGTCCAAAGTGCAAGGTGAAATGCATGGTTAAACGAGTCTCCTATATGAACCGGTTGATTCACAGTATGTGGAACGGTGAAATAAAAGTCATCACAGGCATACGCAGATGCGGAAAGTCCGTATTGCTTTTTGACCTGTTTTTCGAGTATCTTCTTTCACAGAATGTTTCGGAAGATCATATTCTGAAAATCGAATTGGACCAGCGACGCTATTATAAGTTCAGAAATCCCATTATGCTGTGTGAATATGTTGAAAGCATCGTCCGTGACAAAAAGTGTGAAAAGTTCTATCTGTTCATTGATGAGGTGCAGCTCACTACGAAGGTGGTGGACAAGGAAAACGGCGGTATTGAGGTTACCATCTACAATATGCTGAACGAACTCAAAGCATATATGAACCTTGATGTTTATGTCATCGGCAGCAATTCCAAGGGACTGTCGAAAGACATTGCCACCGAGTTTCGCGGCCGTGCTACGCAGATTCATGTGTTCCCGCTTTCATTTGCGGAGTTTTATTCCGCTGTGGGCGGTGACGAGCGAAAAACACTGGATATCTATATGCTTTACGGCGGTATGCCTAGATTGCTGGCATTGGAGGACGACAGGGAGAAGAAGGATTATCTGACTTCCCTCTACAGCGAACTGTATGTCAGGGACATTGTGGAACGAAACGGTATTGAGCGTGAGGATGTTCTGAATGACATTCTGGATTTCCTTGCTTCACAGATCAGTTCACTGACGAATCCGACAAATATCGCAAACACCATTTCGTCTATGAAGAATGAGAAGGTCAATGCTGCGATGGTCTCTAATTATGTGCAGTATATCATTGACTCCTTCCTTATTTCGATGGCCAGACGGTATGATGTCAAAGGGAAAACCTATTTTAAGTACCCGAACAAGTACTATTATACTGACATTGGTCTCCGGAATGCACGGCTGAATTACCGCCAGTATGATCCCGGTCACATCATGGAAAACATGATCTACAACGAACTCCTGCAGCGGGGGTATTCTGTTGACGTTGGTGTGGTTTGCGACCGTACAGGTGACAGCAAGGTTCAAAAAGAGATCGACTTTGTGGCAAACGATGCGGATAAGAAAATTTATATTCAGTCCGCTTTTCGCATGGATACCGATGCAAAAGAATCCTCCGAGTTGTCATCACTGATGCTTACCAAGGATTTTTTCAAAAAGATCATCGTCCGCACGGATATACCGCATAATTTTTATGACGAAAGCGGCATCTTCCACTGCAACCTGATCGATCTGCTGTTGGGGCGGGTAGAATTGTTCTGATAGCACAACTCATAAATGCTGCAATAAAAAGAGAAGGCACAAGGAGGAAATCCCGATGAAAATGTGGCATAAGTTGCTCTTGATTATGGCATACCTTGCCCTTTTGGCTTTTAGCGCTTGCGGAGAGAAAGCACCGGCTCCTCCCCCAAAAAAAGAACAGACGGATGCTCCGCAGGAGGCTCTATTATCGGAGGAGGAATTGAGTCAAATCGGAAAAGCTGCGGTAGAAAAGTGGGCGACCATAGGATATATCGTTTCGGAGCCGCTTTATAATACCGCGCTTTCGCAGTTAGGGCAGAACGAGCTTTGGGAAATATACAGCGCTCATATCTACGCCAGTGGTTTGGATAGTTCCCTTGTAAGGGAAGATGAGCGGATCGAATTTTGGATGGATTTGGGTGGTCTTGAAGAATTTACGCGTGAGTACTTCGGCCTTGACTTTAACGATCAGCAAAACAACCTGCCGGAGGGCTGCCTTGCCGGCGATGAAATCCGGTTTTATTTTAACAGCCGCTTTTATGTTGCACCGGCCGATCTGTATCAATATAGCTTTATCAGCTGTACCCAAAACGATGACAATTCCTTTATTGCACATGTTGAAATAAAAAATGCTTCTATTCCGGAGCTGGATATAGATGCTCAAGTTGTAGAAGCAGCTTTGACTTTCCGGCAGGAGAACGACACCGCTGTTTTCATCAGTGCTTCGACCTGAAAGTGCCGGAAATATAATTTACTGTGGCATAGAGATTTAATGAGGAGTAGCATTTATGGAAAGCTTTGAACCGAAGAAATTAGCACTGATAAGAATTTGGCAGATCCTTAAAGACTACAGCGATTTTGATCATCCCCTTACGCAGGAGGACATCGCTGTAAAGCTGCAAAATGAATATGGCATCATTCTTGAAAGAAAGGCTATCAGCAGAAATATTTCCCTGCTGAAGGAAGCGGGAATTGATATTGAGTCACGCAGAGCCGGAAGCTATCTCGAATACCGGGATTTTGAGGATTCAGAGCTGCATATGTTGATTGACGGTGTTTTAAGCAGCAAATATATTACCGCAAAACATTCCAAAGACATAATCAATCGGCTTTGCGGACTGTCTAATAAATACTTCCGTTCAAATGTAAAGCATATCCATTCGGTAAACGATTGGTATAAAACGGACAATCAGGCGCTGTTTTATAATATTGAATTGATTGATACGGCCATCGAGGAAGGAAAACAGGTACATTACGACTATAACAAGTACGGAACCGATAAGAAACTCCATAAGTCTTCTCATCAATACGTGACCCCGTATTTAATGGTTTTGCACAATCAGCGCTATTACCTTATGGCATACAGTGAATACTGGGGCAATATGGTGTTTCATAGATTGGACCGAATCACCAATATGCTTGTCGTAGACAAAAAGGCTACACCGATTCGTAATGTGCCGGGCTATGAGAGTGGTATCAATTACAAGGAACTGTCGTCGACCATGCCTTATATGTATACCGACCGACCGGAGCATATCGATTTTATTGCAGATATCGGAATAATCGATCAGATTATCGATTGGTTCGGCAGCGACATTCGCATCGTAAATGCGGATGAAGAAAGCAAGGTCAGGGTAAGTATTAAAGCAAGCCCGAATGCTATGGTGCACTGGGCAATGCAGTATATGGATCATGTTGAGATTACGGCACCGGAATCCGTTAGGAATCGAATCCGTGAGTCGCTGCAAAATGGTATAATGAAATATCAAATTACGGACGAAGAGAAAACCCGTTAAATCATCTATATTACGACTGGATTAACATGAAAAGCGGACTGTGGAAAAGCAGTCTGCTTTTTCTGTGTTCCGAATTGGCTGCCGTGCTGAACAAAATGTTGTGCACCAAGCTTGGGACATTTCGTTTGGTATTCTTACTCCACAGAGAAGAATCTGTTTTTTCGGAGGTACATGTTATGCAATTCTATAAATTTGAGGGTATTTCAACAGCCGAAAGGCGTCCGGGAGAAAATGACAGCCGTAGAATTATGTGCGAAAAAGCACGAAGAATCTCAACAAAAACAAACACTTTCAATCTGCTTCAGCTGTCCGAGGCGTATTTGTTTGTAAATGATGCTTCGGGGGACATGGTTACTATTGGTATTATCGTGAAGAAGTGTTCCAATCTAAATAATTTGATTTCCGAATATCTCCGGGCAATTGGGACAGAGCTGATGGAAACCTGTCTTGAGGAAGTAACTTTTAGCACACTTCGTAATATGCTTGGCTATGCCTGCAGAAACGACTATATTCGCGATGATGATGAAGTGCTTGAACAGTTCGATTTGGATAAACTGGAAAGAGGATATGGCAGAGGAGTTGCATATGAAGAGAAAATCCTTAATGATTGCAACAAAAAAACTGTATACGAAGAAGCCGGGCGATTTCTTGCAAAGGACACTTTAATTCCTGAACTGAATCGTATTTATGCAGGGAGAGGAAAGCAGAATGTTATTGGTCATCCCGTCCATTATATGATTGAGACGGATGACCATGAGACACGAAAAGGGATATGCAGGGTTTTATTGCAGGCATTGTATGCCCAAAAAAGGCTGCACAGTAAACGCTATTGTTTCCTGAATTTCAGACCAGGCGAAAGCTTTTCCAATGTAGTTTACAATTGTTTATATAATAGTGCTATCGGAGGAGCAATTATTGTCAGGTACATGGCTAACGACGATACAGAGGACGATTATGCAGGCAGTGGCAGGGACACGATAGAGGCCCTTTGTGAGGTTATGAAAAAATACCGCAATCAGGTTCTTACGGTATTCTGTCTTCCCCGTGAGTGCACCTCATCAAAAGATATTTTCTATGAGAATCTCGGAAATACAAGTATTATTGAGCTTAAAGAAGATTTTGTTTCCGGAGAGCGTGCAAAGGAGTTTCTCGAAGCGTTGGCAAAAGATAGCGAAATCAATACAGACCAAATGCTATTTGAAAAACTTGAGGATGAGAAAGGCTATCTTGCTCCCGATCTTCACAACATATTTGATGATTGGTACAATAACAAACTGAAGACTGCTGTATATCCGCAGTATAAAGACGTTGTTACTGTTAATCGTGAGGTTATCAAAGCAGCGCCCAAAGGCTCGGCCTATGATGAATTGAATAAGATGATCGGACTTGATGATGCAAAAAAGGTTATTAATCAAGCGCTGAATTACTGTAAGGCCCAGAAACTCTTTGCAGACAGGGGAATGAAAAGGGATCACCCTACAATGCACATGATTTTTACCGGCAATCCCGGAACGGCAAAAACAACCGTTGCGAGACTTTTTGCAAAAATCATGAAAGAAAACAATCTTCTTTCAAAAGGAAATTTGATCGAGGTTGGTCGAGGCGATTTGGTTGGTAAATATGTCGGATGGACAGCGCCGATGATCCAAAAAAATTTAAAGAGGCACAAGGGAGCGTGCTGTTCATTGATGAAGCGTATTCACTTGTCGATGACAGAAACGGCTCCTTCGGTGACGAAGCAATCAGCACCATTGTTCAGGAGATGGAGAATCACCGTGACAATGTTGTTGTTATCTTCGCGGACTATCCGGATAAGATGGAGTGTTTTCTTCAGAAGAATCCCGGGCTCAGGTCCAGAATTGCTTATCATGTCCCTTTCAGTGATTACGATACGGAATCGCTCTGTGAAATAGCAAAACTGATTGCAAAGCAAAAAGGACTGGTAATTACAGAAGAGGCATACGAAAAACTATCAGCTATGTTTGATGCCGCAAGAACCGAAAACGATTTTGGTAACGGCCGTTATGTCAGAAATGCAATTGAAAAAGCGAGGATGGCACAGGCAACCAGATTGCTGACAATGGATTTGGATTCTATCGAAAGCAAAGATATCTTCACGATTACAGCTGATGATATCGAACTCCCGAAGGTAAGCACAAAGTCAAAAACAAAACAAATAGGCTTTTGCTCATAATGCCATATGAAGATATTAGCATATGATATGTCGGAGGTAAGGCATCCAAAGGAAGGAGGACAGCGTGTTTGGTTTTTAAAAGGCTGACAATAAACTACTTTGGGAAAATCGAGTATCTTGACATCTCCTTTTGTGAGCAGATTACTGAAATTACTGCGCCCGATACAGATGACATTGTGAAAGCCATTGGGCTGGTCACTAATAACAAAAGCATAATATACCGTACCGGTGAATCTTCCGTCTCATACAACACAAAAATTGTCCTGCAACTTGATATCGCCGGTCATCCGTATTCAATTACGGTAAGGGGGCAGCCTTATGGAAAAGAATGCATTTATGAAGGGAGCGATTGCAAAAGCAACATGGCCGTCGATGTGTCGATGCTCTTCGGAGGTGTGAAGCTGTGCGAGGAGGAAGAAAGTCTTACATACTATCGGTACGATCAAAAGAACGATTTTTCAACGCGACTTCTTCATTACAAGGATCCTGAAAAGTATTATTCTTTCGGAGATTTCCAAAGGAAAACGAATGGCTTCGGATTTACAAAAGCATTCCGGATTTATCTAAAAGAGTATTTCAAAAAACATGGGGCATGCGGTTCTTTTACGGATCTGTGTAAAACGGAACCATGCCCGGATGGCGGACTTTTTCAGTGCTGTGCCGATGCCCCCGGTGATATTATCGATCCACATGAGCTTGAGCAAAAGCTTTATGATTTTGGTTGTTTTCTTGAAGTCAATAAATTCTGGGACGGATTTGAAAACATCCGCGATATGAATCACGAAAAATGGCCGATGCTCATTGATGCCGGAGACATGGGTGAATACATCGGTTTCCATGAGCTGCTTGTTAAATCAAAAAGCATGGGAAAGCAGACGATTATCATGAATAGTCAAAAAGCAGCTAAAGCATGAATGAGGGAGTCATTTAAGCACCCATCGTACAGATGGATGCTAGGATTCCTTTTTGAAAGGGGAAAAATGAACTTTAGAGAGTATGAAGAAATAATGAGAACTGTGCCATGCACAGATACTATAGGATATCAGCCTGCAATTATGTCGCTGCACCCGCAAATACTTCCTTTGACTGTGACATCGCTGGGCGAATCAGGCTCAATAATAAAGCTTCCGGATAAAGCGGTGAACAGGTACGGAAGAATGGTTCCAGTAATCACATTCAGCAGCCAAACATTTAGAGGAAAAAGCAATATAACGGACATTATTTTGCCTCAAAGTATAGAGCGACTTCCACAAGGGGCTTTTGCGGGATGTTCGGGATTGAAGAGAATTACGATTCCCCGAAAAGTTAAAACCATCAAAGAAGGCACTTTTGCCGGATGCAGGCAGTTAGAAGATGTTTATTACGAAGGGACAAAGGAAGAATGGAATAGGATCAATCTTGTTCATTGCAAAAACGAGACCGAGTTCGGGGAGCTGGTTCCAGGCACGCCGGTACAGGAAGTCAAAGCCGAACGAATGTTGAATATTCCGGGAAACGAAGCCATTTTCTCGGCAAATATCCATTATCTCTGTAAGCTATCAGGATAGATTTCTGATTGGAAGACTGATAATGAGGACATCACATGATTTCCCGGAGGATCTAATGCACTCTTTTTGGGACGTTGCACATGGTATGTTCAATATGCAGGTCGCGGCGAAAGTGAGGGATTTATAATGATTGTCAAACCGGAAGAATGGATTTCGAAACCCGGCGATAACGGAATCGGATTATTGAAGGTGTTGATGGTGGAAGGTAAAGCTGATTTTCCTATTCTAATTGAAACATATAATGTGTTTCCTGAAGACGTTAAGATAGATGAAGAACAGGATTTTGAGCTGATTCTGGAGTGCGCAGATAAACCTTCCGTTTACGAAGACGAGGCTGCATTCAACAGGGATAAAAGTATATCAATGAATTTCGAATCGGTTATACCCATTGGGCTGTTTCCTGCTCCCGGTAATGAAAGTTTTGTCCAAAGCCCCCATATTATTCTGAACGGAAAGATTGCTATTACCTATGAAAACCCTATCCAATTCGGGTTTGATGAATCGGATGTCCTTTATTCGTTTTCCTGCCTCGGAAATGAATATGATGCCGTGATGTATCCTGATTTTTCAGATGGTGTGCGAATGAAAGAAGGCAATATTGTCTCCTGTGTTTATCGGGTTCAGGGTTGGCCGAAGCCGGAATGACGATACCTGGATGTGTGCAAGTATAACGAGGATGATTTCCGAGAATATGCACAGTTTTTTAATCATAACAGCAGAATTATAACCAGCGATGATGTTTTTAACTATTCAATGAAAAAACGAGAGTTTAATAAGCAGCTATTCAGCAAAACAAAAGATGTAAACGAAGAATATTGGAAGATAAGAGCAGGCAGTCCTAATCTGCAATCATTGGAAGATTATGATAGGTGGCACACCCGAAATGAGGCACTAAAAAGCAAATCTGCCTTCTTGAAAAAAAGATTGGAACGTGAGGAAGAGGAAAACTCCAACGGAGAAACAGCAATGTTGTATTTTATAAAGCAAATGGAAAACGAAGGGCTTTATCTGCTTGATGAACCGGAAAACAGCTTATCACTTGAAAATCAGATGAAACTTGCAGACTATATCCATTCCTCTGCGCGATTCTTCAATTGTCAGTTTATTATTGCAACGCACTCGCCAACATTTTTATCTATACCATATGCTAAAATCTACAATCTTGATGATGACTCGAGGGTTGTTGGTTCTTGGACGCAGCTAAAAAGTGTTCGTTTGATGTTTGATTTATTCATGAAGCACAAAAAAGAATTTGAGTAACCACTTTTTTTGTTACTAATCATGTGGTATAATAAAATAAAAAGGTTAAAAGGAGAAACTTAAAATGGAAAACTTGGAAGCTTTGATTGAATGCCTTGAAAAGACAACTGGCAAGGAAAGAATTGAAAAAAAGTTACAGGATATTTTGGACGCTTTTCTTCGCAATTATTATATTGAATTTGGAACATTTAAAATTGATCCTGTATTGGTAGAAGCGTATTATCACAATGAAGATTGCTTTCTTGATACCGCCGTTCATGCGGCAAGAAAGGAAAGAGGGAAAATTGCAACACATGCAATAGAAAGGCAAAAGAATAATTTTGGTAAATTATACATACACAATGTGATAACAAAAGACGACGGTCTTGATGTGTGTTTATCAAAAGGCAACTATTACTTTTCGATTTTAATAAAAAACGCAGTTATTAACGATAAGTATTTTGCAACGCAAAGCGATGTTTCAAAAATCATTTGCGACAAATGCCAAGGCTGTGATGAAGTGCCGAGTTGCATATATTACCAAGAATGTGTGCTAAAAAAGCGTGAACAACCTAAAGACATGAATGTGATTTTTTTACCCCGCAAAAACGTGCCTTCCAATGATCATCTTGCAGCTGTTTCTTTAGACAGTATAAAAGCCTATATGACTGACCTTTCACTTGCGCAAGGATATGGGAAACAGTGGGAATGTTCAGTTATAGCGCTTTCAGAAGTTGGAAACACCGAAAAAGCGAAAAAACTTGCAGATGAAATATTCGGTTCTTCAATCGAAGATAAGTATTTTGAATTAGCAAAAGAAAGTTTAAGGAAGGAATAACATGCTCTACTTTTCATCACTTCTAAAAACCACCCCAAAATTTTCACTGTCAGCGCAAAATCTGTTCTCCGCCTTAACCGATAGTGGAGAAGAATTTACTCTTTTTGACGGAGCAAAGGGTATCTGGGCAAGGGATTATATGCCTGTCAGAACCAAAAGCGGCCAATACATATCGTTCCGCTACGAGCCGAGCTATTTGAAAGGCTATGAAGAGGAGCGCACCGACTACCGAAAGGACGTTGCGCCGCATTTCGATCTGCCGGTTACCTATTCCGATATCAATCTGGACGGCGGAAACGTTGTGTTTTCGCCATCAAGAACAAAAGCTGTTATCTCCGATAGGGTGTTCTCTGAAAATCCCGATTTAGATGAGAATACTCTTTTGACCGAGCTTGAAAAGCTGCTCGAAGCAGAAATCATTATAATTCCATCGCTTGCGCCTCAAAATGATATGACCGGTCATGCGGACGGCGTGGTGCGCTTCGTGAACGAAAACACAGCGCTCGGCAATGCCTCGCCCTGCAAATACGGCTATGAGCTAAAGGTGAAAAATGCATTGAATAAACAAGGCATTTCGGTTCTGGATTTTCCGTATTTCGAATCTGCAGAAAAAGGTGCCGTGGGGAGTTACCTCAATTACCTCGAAACCGAAGCGCATATTTTTCTTCCTGTTTTCGGCAATGTACAGGATGAAAAGGCGATAAAATGCGCAAAGGAGATTTTCAATAAAGAAATCATTACTGTGAATATTAACAGCATTGCCGAAGAAGGAGGCGTTCTAAATTGCATAAGCTGGGAGATGTATTGACCCAGGAGAAAATTAAACGAGTACTGACAGCAAGGCGCAACCTTTACAATGCGGGAGTGGAGCTTTTAGAGTGCGACCGTACCTACGCCGAAGGGATTAAGGCGGAGCTTGAAAGGCATACCTTTGCCGATCATTTGGTGCCTTTTGAAGGAGCCGAAGCAGAGAAAAAACAAATTGATGAAATCGATGTACGCTTCTATCTTGAAATGCGAATGCGCATATATGTAAAAGAAGAAAACATTACATTTGATGCGGAAAACGGTCTTTGTAAAATCCGCCTGAATGATACGATTACAGCTTATATCCCGATAAAAAGCGGAACTGCGGTCAGAAGCATTCTGCTATAACTGCGTGGTTCAACCGAGCGCAACGAAACAGGAGTTATAGGATAATAGGAAGATAAACGGCACAGCCACCGAAATCCAGTGTGATTCGGCGGCTGTGCTGATTTCGTTATCATGCTTGGAGAATGAGCGATTGGTATTCTTTCTGGTTTATCATTACCGTTACTCTAATCGTCGTTGCATACCACTTTTGGTGCATATGTTATTGTATCATAATAGCAAAGCAGATCAAAAAGGAGAGGTTACATGTGATATATGCGGTGTCAGACCTGCATGGGTGCTATGACAAGTATATGAAGCTTCTTGAACGCTTGACTTCTGATGATTCTTTGTATATTCTCGGAGACATTGTGGACCGTGGCAGTGATGGGATGAAAATTGTGTTGGATCTCATCAATAGGGATAACATCTTTTCTTACAGAGGAAATCACGATCACTGCGCGCAGTTTTTGCTGGGAAACTATACATTTCCTAATGACGGCTATTTTGCTGACGGACTTGAAGAAGCATTCAGATTATGGCTTTCTGACGGTGGAAGCGAAACATATAGGGAGTTTCTGAAATTGGACGAAAGCAAACAGCGTGCAGTTCTGGGCTATCTTAACTCGCTGCCACTATTTGAAGAGCTTACAGTCAGAGGTCAGAAGTTTTTCCTTGCACATACGGTTCCGAAAAAGTCAAAAATGCTCAATTTTGTTAACTGTCGATTCTCAGATTTCATCACAGGCGAGCCGGAGTATGAAAAGATGTATTTTGAAGATACGATCATTATTACAGGTCATATCCCCACCGGCTTTATTGATCCGGAATATGCAGGACGAATCTGGAAAGGAAATAATCACATAGCCATTGATTGCGGCGCCGTATTTGGCAATCCTCTCGGTTGTATTTGTCTTGATACTATGGAAGAAATATATGTGGAGTGAAATAGATGGATATCGAAAGCGATAAGGCGAAAGAGAATATCAGGAAAGATGGCGATTCCTCCGATATGTGTGCCGGAGGATTTTTTCTGAATGAGGATGGCAGCATTTATGGTGAGTGCATGTCAAACTATATGGATCTGGAATTCTATAATAAGGATCTAACCGGCTCAAATAGAACGCTGATTGCAATCAGTAATTTTCTGAAGAATGAAATCGACCCGGCGCTTTTCGCCCGCGCTTATCATCAAATCATCATGGCCGGGTATGCAGAGAACAGTATTCCTCTTGATTATTTGAGGACCGGTATGATTCTGGCGGGCTTATCCAAACCGGAGCATATAAAAATATGGCTCGATGATGTCAGAGAAGCGCCGGAAGGATACTGCCGCTGCCACAGTGTCAACGAGGCAATAAAAAAGATAATCGAGTGCGAAAAAGAATATGCTGTTATTGACGAAATTAACTGCGATCATGAGTTGGGGGATTACGCTTCCGATGGCGGAGATGGAATCAAACTGATCGACTGGCTCGCTGAAAGAAAAACGCATTATCCTGTTAAGCTGCATACAATGAACCCTGTCGGGCGTGAGAACATGCAGCGGGAAATCGACCGGTATTGGAATGAGACAAAATGAAATTAAAGGAAATGGAATCATGTTTTTCTTTATTGCAGATACACATTTTGGACACGGTGCTATTATTGATTTATGCCACAGACCTTTCAAATGTGTCGAAGAAATGGACAGCATTATGATTGGACGATGGAACAAAAAGGTATCTCCTAACGACACCGTGTATATTGTAGGCGATCTTTTTTATAAGCATAAAAACCCCGAAAAAAACCTAAAGCAACTGAAAGGGAAAAAGAGGCTCGTTGTCGGAAACCATGACGGCGGTTGGTTAAAAGAGGTGGATGCATCGCACCATTTTCTTTCGGTTGACCATCTCATAGAGATTTCGGACGGCAAACACAAGCTCGTACTTTGTCATTACCCGTTGATGTGTTGGAAGCATGGACTGAAAAGTTATATGATTCACGGACACGTCCACAATAACACAAACCAGCCCTACTGGCCGGTTATCAAAAACAATCCGCGTCTACTGAATGCAGGTGCAGATATTAACAGTTTTGAGCCTGTGTCTTTTGATGAAATGCTTGCAAACAACGAATGCTTCAAGACGGGATCTCCAGACGGAAATGATAGATTATATCGCATAAAAGAGGTGCAGAAATGAGAAAAAAATATGCCGATTTACATTATGGGCAGATACCGACATTGAAAAAGGCAATAAGAGATGAATTATCCAAAAGCGGCATCGCGGCCATTTATTCGCTGATGAGATGCTTTACATATGATATGGACAGCATCGATTATATGATCCAAGTACTTGTGACTGCCAATTATTTAGAAAGGATTTCATGCTTGGTTTATAAGGGCACTGACGGAGTTTATAGGAAACTGCCTACACAAAAGTACAAAGAATCTATTTTTGAGAGTCGTGCGGAATTCCCTGAAGAGGTTTACTGTAGAATTAAGAAATACGGAGTTTCGGAGACTGAAGCTGAACTGATTCATAAAATGATTTGGCAGATAGCAGACTTGGTATGCCCGATGATAGCATGTATGAGTGAGCAGGCTTTTGTCAGTGAATATGCCTATGCAATAGACTATGTGATCAGGCACAGATGCGATTTACCCAAGCCGGAAATAGATGAGCTATTCCCGAGAAATTATCCGGATTATCATTACAATGAGGGGTTACTCGTTGACAAGATCAATGGGTACATTGAATTATAGGAGGAAACGCGAGTGGAATCACATTAAACTGCGTCACAGTTTTTTGATGGATGGCAGAGAAGATGAACGGACTTTATTACAGTATGCGCGTAAGAGATTCGATCGATGAAGTAATGGAATACGGTGGCATTTTATTGTCATCCGCAAATAAAAAAGTAAGTAAGGCACCTAAAGCGACCTCGGGCTTTATTGCAGGCCCAAGGGTACTTATACTTCAATTAGCAGAATACATCGCCCTCCGATCAATCGACCGGAGGGTGCACCTATATCCATTACAGCTCCATCTGCTTTCCCGAGATAGCTTGCTGCCGCCTGAATGAGCTTCTGCTCGGCATCAC